>Ga0114958_10004275_pt1 | contig 9977 bp, 7 predicted proteins | sample C_130208_EF_Meta_FD_89577 | JGI IMG/M metagenome (GOLD analysis project Ga0114958, IMG submission 89577) | Freshwater microbial communities from Lake Croche, Canada to study carbon cycling - C_130208_EF_MetaG | ecosystem: Environmental > Aquatic > Freshwater > Lake | place: Lake Croche, Canada... | reverse complement strand
GCGTTTTCTATATGTTGTGTTACTTTCATTATTATGTCTTAAAGTTTGAAAGCCGAAGGTCGAAAGTCTCGTTCATTGAGAGACTTTAAGACTTTTGACTTTATGACTATTATTAATCTGCTATATTCGGATTCAACCATTTTGTGGCTACATCAGTCGAAACATTTCTTCTTTTGGCGTAATCAATTACTTGATCTTCTTTTATTTTTCCAAGTCCAAAATACCTGCTTTCAGGATTTCCAAAATAATATCCTGACACTGAAGAAGCTGGCCACATAGCCATACTTTCGGTCAAAGTCACTCCTATTTCTTTTTCTACATTTAGCAATTTCCAAATTGTTGGTTTTTCTAAATGATCGGGACAAGCTGGATAACCTGGTGCTGGACGAATTCCTTTGTAACTTTCGCCAATTAAATCTTCGGTGCTCAAAACCTCATCCGCAGCATAACCCCAAATTTCTTTTCGAACTTTTTCATGCAAATATTCAGCGAAAGCTTCTGCAAAACGATCTGCTAAGGCTTTCACCATAATCGAATTATAATCGTCTAAATTCTTTTCGAATTCGGCCGCCCATTCATCAACACCAAAACCGGTTGTTACACAAAAAGCTCCCATATAATCCGTTTTTCCACTGTCTTTTGGAGCGATAAAATCAGATAATGCGATATTTGGTGCGCCTTTTGTTTTTTGCGCTTGCTGACGCAAAGTCAAAAAAGTTATTGGTTGGTCGTTGTTGGTTGTTGGCAAAAGCTCAATATCATCATCATTAATTTGATTCGCTGGAAATATTCCGTAAATCCCTTTTGCCGTCAATTTTTTATCTCTCAAAATAATTGCCAACATTTCCTGTGCATCCGCAAAAACATAAGTGGCTTGTTCTCCAACAACTTCATCGGTTAAAATTGCAGGATATTTCCCAAACAATTCCCATGTTCTAAAAAACGGAGTCCAGTCAATATAAGGAACCAAAACCTCCAAATCGACTTCTATGGTTTTCATTCCAATAAAATTCGGTTTCATTGGGTTGTAATTTTCCCAATCCAATTGTAATTTATTTTTACGTGCTTGCTCAATCGTCAAGAAATTTTTATCTCTTGAACGATTTAAAAACGTTTCTCTAAACGCATCATAATCCTCTCGAATATTTTGCGCATATATTTTCTTATCACTATTTAACAAACTACCAGCAACTGTTACCGCTCTCGAAGCATCGTTAACATGGATGACAGTTTCTCTATATTGTGGTGCAATTTTTACGGCTGTATGTGCCCGAGAAGTAGTTGCTCCACCAATCATAATTGGAATTTTTAATCCTTTTTTATCTAATTCTTTGGCCAAATAAACCATTTCGTCAAGCGAAGGAGTAATCAAACCGCTTAATCCGATGATGTCAACATTGTGCTCAATTGCAGCGGCAATAATTTTTTCTGGCGGAACCATTACCCCTAAATCAATGATTTCATAATTGTTACAAGCCAAAACCACTGAAACAATATTTTTTCCAATATCATGAACATCCCCTTTTACGGTTGCCATCAATATTTTTCCATTTCCTTGTTTGTCGCCGGCTTGTTTGGAAGCTTCAATATATGGCAATAAATAAGCTACTGCTTTCTTCATAACCCTTGCCGATTTTACCACTTGTGGCAAAAACATTTTTCCTGAACCGAATAAATCCCCAACAACATTCATCCCGGCCATTAAGTTAATTTCGATAACTTCAATAGGTTTTGTTGCTGCTTGACGGGCTTCTTCTACATCTATTTCTATAAATTCATCAACTCCTTTAACTAAGGAATGTGTTAATCGTTCTTGAATCGTTCCGGAACGCCATTCTTGAATCGCTTTTTCATTATTCTTTACATCGCCTTTTACATTTTCGGCAAAATCTAGCAATCTTTCGGTTGCATCGTCACGACGGTTTAGAATAACATCTTCAACGCGTTCCAATAAATCCTTTGGAATATCGTCATAAATAGTTAGCATTTCTGGATTTACAATTCCCATTGTCATTCCGCTTTGAATGGCGTGGTATAAAAAAACCGAATGCATCGCTTCTCTAACCGTATCATTTCCTCTAAAAGAAAACGAAACATTACTCACCCCCCCACTAATATGAGCGTGCGGCAAATTTTCTCTAACCCATTTGGTTCCTCTAAAGAAATCCAAAGCATTCAGGCGGTGTTCTTCCATCCCGGTTGCAACTGGAAATATATTCAAATCGAAAATAATATCTTGCGGTGCAAAATTCACTTTGTTTACCAATATATCATACGAACGTTGACATATTTCTATTCTACGATCATAATTATCTGCTTGACCCGCTTCATCAAAAGCCATAACAATTACTGCAGCGCCATATCTTTTAATAAGTTTGGCTTGTTTTATAAAATTGGCTTCTCCTTCTTTTAACGAAATCGAGTTTACAACACTTTTCCCTTGTACTACTTTTAGTCCCGCTTCGATAATATCCCATTTGGAACTATCAATCATAATAGGAACTCTAGAAATATCTGGTTCAGCAGCAATCAAATTCAGGAATTTTGTCATGGCATATTCGCCATCAAGCATTCCTTCATCCATATTGATATCGATGATTTGCGCGCCACCTTCTACTTGTTCTTTAGCGATACTTAATGCTTCTTCGTATTTTTCTTCCTTGATTAATCGAAGGAATTTTCTAGAACCTGTAACATTAGTTCGTTCCCCAATATTAACAAATACGCTTTCGGGCGTAATAATTAAGGGTTCTAATCCCGATAAAACAAGGTTTCTTCTCTTTTCTGCCATTTTTATTTTATTTAATCCTGAAAGGTTTTAAACCTTGTAGGTTTGAACTTTTTTATAGCTACTTTTTTAAAAACGTGTAGTTCGTTTTTGTTAATCCTTTATTCCAAAAACTTTTTTGCACTAACAGGACTAACTATTTTTTTACCTGTTTTCTCTTCAATTTCTTTGCGAGTATTCCCTGCAATAGTTCCTCCTTGATTGGCAATATTTTTATTTTGCTGAAAGGTGACTGGCTTTTTTTCTTTGCTAATTTCTGTTGTCGTAGCCTCGGCAAGCATGTTTAAAACCAACTCTAAATTGGTCATATTATCCCGAAGATTTTCCTTTTTTAAATCCTTCAAATTTTTATACTCTTTAACCGAAAGTCCACTCCAAGCCTTGGTTATTTCATCTGTCAATATTGCAAACTCCTGTCCTTTTTTAACGCCTCGTATTTCCCATTCGTCGGTAAGATCTTTACGAACTTCAATACTTTTCAATCTTTGGTTGACCCATTCTTTAGAATATCCTTTCTTGAGGTAGGTTTCCATTAATCGGTCGATTCCTTTTTCGGGATCAGCTATTTCGTCTAGTCTTTCGCTTCCTACTTTGGCTAACCAAAGTTTAAAAGGTTCTGCGTTAGGCGATGGCACCGATTGAATAAGTCTAAAAATAGCTGTTGTTTTTCCAGCTAATGTTTTACGATTTTTTCCATTAGACAACATATTTACCTGGGGACAATTTGTCCCTATGTAGCTTCCTAATTCGGGATCTCGTTTTCTGATTTTCTTCAAATAATCCGTAGGATTTTTGGAATCAGTCAATACAGAAATAACATCCACAATAGAAAAATACCATTGCTCCTCGTCATCATTCCATAGAGAACGAACTTGCTTTTGCTCGAATAGTTTTAATGCCGATGCTTTGGTCATTTTGTAATTGTTTTGTTTTATTTTGTTTTCAAACACAAGTGTTACGCTTGAAATAGCAGAGAAATTGGCGGCAATAATTTTGATGCAATAAATGCCTATTTATTACATTGTTGCCGTCGAAACCCTAGGCTTATAATCCTTTGCAATATCCGCAATCAACTTAATGTGTTCTGGTGTTGTTCCGCAACAACCACCTATAATATTAACTAAATTATCTTCTAAATAACTTCGTATTTGAGCCTGCATTTGTTGTGGAGTTTCGTCATATTCTCCAAAAGCATTAGGCAATCCTGCATTGGGATGCGCCGAAACATTGAAAGACGTATTTTGTGATAAAGTCTGCAAATAAGGTTTCAATAAATCCGCTCCTAAAGCACAATTAAATCCAACACTTAGCAAAGGAATGTGAGAAACTGAAACCAAAAAAGCTTCTACCGTTTGACCAGAAAGTGTTCTTCCTGATGCATCGGTAATCGTTCCTGAAACCATGATTGGAATATCGATATGGCGTTCGTCTTTAACTTCTTCGATAGCAAAAAGAGCTGCTTTTGCATTTAAAGTGTCGAAAATCGTTTCCACCAAAAGCAAATCTACACCACCATCCAATAAAGCTTCAACTTGTTGCTTGTAAGCAATTCGTAAATCGTCGAAAGTGACCGCTCTGTAACCAGGATCATTTACATCTGGCGACATACTTGCTGTTCTATTTGTTGGTCCGATTGAACCCGCAACAAAACGAGGTTTATCTGGGTTTTTGGCTGTAAATTCATCCGCAACTTCTCGTGCAATTTTTGCTGATTCGTAGTTAAGTTCATAAACATATTCTTCGAGATGATAATCAGCCATTCCGATAGTCGTTCCGGAGAAGGTATTGGTTTCTACAATATCAGCACCCGCCTCAAAATAAGCAGCATGAACTGCTTTTATAGCATGCGGTTGTGTGATGGATAATAAATCGTTATTCCCTTTAAGAGAATGCGGGAAATCTTTGAATCGTTCTCCTCGGAAATCTTCTTCAGAAAAATTATAACGTTGCAACATCGTTCCCATAGCTCCGTCGAGAACGAGAATTCGTTTTTTTATCGCTTCTTGAATATTTGACATATCTTTTATTTGCCGCTAAGACGCTAAGGCGCAAAGCTTTTTTGTTTGTTTTTAATAACTTTCTCGGCTCTTAATCCAAATCGGAGTAGTATTCTACGCTTTTTTTACATGGATATAGATACAACAGAAATCCTACTTGGCTACAAGCCTTCTATTTTCTTCCGTTTACTACTCTATTTTGGAACTGCAAAGTAAAGCAATAGCCTTACCACTTGCAAATGGTAAGGCTATTTTGATATTGAAAGTAAATTTAATTTTACGTAATAGCTTTCACCACCGCTTTTGGAGCCTCTTTTCGAGTTCCGTCAAATCCGTCAACGCCAGAAACAGTGGTGTATTTCATCACATATTTTTTTCCTGGATTAATGATTTGATAGGCCGCTTGACACATCATCGTGGCTTCGTGAAAACCACAAAGAATTAATTTTAGTTTTCCTGGATAGGTATTTACATCGCCAATGGCAAAAATTCCCGGGATATTCGTTTGATAATCCAAGGCATTATTTACTTTAATAGCGTTTTTTTCAATTTCTAATCCCCAATCTCCAATAGGCCCTAATTTTGGAGTTAATCCAAAAAGCGGAATAAAATAATCGGTTGGAATGGTTCTTTTTGCTCCATTTTCGTCGATTACAATTGATTCTAAATGTTCCGCTCCGTTTAAACCAACAACTTCGGCTGGTGTAATCATTTTTATTTTTCCCGCATTTTTCAATTCCTGTACTTTTTCTACAGAATCTAATGCTCCTCTAAATTCATTTCTACGGTGAATCAACGTTACTTCAGAAGCAACATTCGACAAGAAAATACTCCAGTCTAATGCAGAATCTCCTCCACCAGCAATAACGATTCTTTTGTCACGGAATTTTTCTGGATTTTTAATAAAGTATTTTATTCCCTTATTTTCATAAAATTCGATGTCTTCGATAAGTGGTTTTCTTGGTTCGAAACTTCCTAATCCACCAGCAATCGCAATAACTGGAGCGTGGAATTTTTTCCCTTTGTTTGAAGTAACAATAAAACTTCCGTCTTCTTGTTTTTCTATCGTTTCGGCACGTTCGCCCAATGTAAATCCAGGCTCGAATTGTTTGATTTGTTCCATTAAATTAGAAACCAAATCACCCGCTAAAACTTCTGGAAATCCAGGAATATCATAGATTGGCTTTTTTGGATACAATTCAGAAAGTTGTCCACCAGCTTGTGGTAAGGCGTCAAGAATATGACATTTCAATTTTAATAATCCTGCCTCAAATACGGTAAATAAACCTGTTGGTCCCGCTCCTATTATAAGTATGTCTGTTTTAACCATTTTTTTTATTCTTTATTTTTTAATGCTTCTGTAATTTCATTCATTTTTTGGACTTTTTCCTCGAAATTTCCTTTTAAGGTTTTCCGATATTCATTTAGGTTTTCAACCATTTTATTAATGTCGTCCGGAATTATTTCTTCAAAAAACTCCCGCAGCCTTTTAGCTGTTGTTGGCGATTTTCCATTGGTAGAAATGGCGATTTTCACATTTCCTTTCGTTACAATTCCGCCCAAATAATAATCGCATAATGGCGGTGTATCGGCAATATTACAAATCAAATATCTTTTTCTTGACAAATCATAAACTCGTTTATTTACCGCTAAATCATCGGTACAAGCAATAACCATATGTCTTTTGCGAAGCATCCATCGATTGAATTTTTTATAAGTCAATTTGACCGAAGGATGTTTTTGCGATAAAGCTTCTAATTCAGTTAGAAACTTTGGTGCAACCACCTCAACATTTGCATTTGGACTCGATTTTAATAAGAACGATAATTTTTCTAATCCAACGTTTCCTCCCCCTACAATCAGAACATTGAGGTTGTGAAGTTTTAAAAATACAGGATATAATTCATTCCTCTCCATTATTCCCGTGCACAAATTTTATTAGCTACAAATTCTTCGTAAAACCCTTTTAACTTATTACTTTCTCTCACCACTTCACCAATTACGATTATTGCTGGCGAACTTAATTGATTGTCTTTTACCACTTTCGAAATAGTATTTATGGTTCCAACACCTACTTTTTCATTTGGCATTGTCCCATTTTGAATAATTGCTATTGGAGTTTCTCCTTTGGATTCGTTTTGAAATAAAGATACGATTTGGGCTAATTTGCTCATTCCCATCAAAATTACAACCGTCGCCGAAGATTGCGCTGAAAGAGCTACATCTTTGGATAATTTCCTATCGGATGTTGTTCCTGTAATTACCCAAAAACTTTCGGAAACTCCTCGTTTTGTCAAAGAAATTCCTTGGTTTGCAGGCACCGCAATCGAGGATGATATTCCGGGCACGACAAATGTTGGAATACCAAAACTTTCAATGTATTCGATTTCTTCGCTTCCGCGTCCAAAAATAAAAGAATCTCCACCTTTTAAACGCACTACATTTCCGTAAGTAAGTGCATTGTCAACAATCAATTGATTAATTTGATCTTGCGAATATTCGTGACAACCTTTTCTTTTTCCCACAAATATTTTTATGGATTTTTTAGGGGCATACGTCAGTATTTCTTCGTTTGCCAATGCATCATACAAAACCACATTTGCCTCAGCAAGTGCTTTTGCTCCTTTAATAGTTAGCAAATCAGCATCGCCAGGACCTGCGCCAACTAAGGTTACTTTTGGATTTATAGTTTTATGCATTAGCTAAATCTTTGGCTCTATACGTTTCAATAGTTTGAAAAAACGAAGCAGCTTCTTGAATATATTGTTTTGCAAAAGCTTCAGAAGGCTCGTTTTTATTAATTTGATATACCAAGTCTTTTAGGCTTGAACTCAATTCTATTTTTTTAGTTTCGATAAAAACCGTGTCAAATAAATCAATTATTCCGACATGGGTATTTGTCTTTTGATTTTCAGAAAGCAATACTGCTTTGGCTCCATTTACAAAACCTGCGTAAGCAAGATAAATAGCGTCCGACCATTGTTGATCATCAAAAGCTTCTTGTGCAAAAGTTAATTTGTCTTTTGCTTCTAATAATAAAGTCGCAACCAAATCAATAACTACACCAGCACATTCGCCAACACCAACCGCTTTTACATAATTATCGGCATTTCCCCAATCTACAAAATCAGCTTCAGTAAGATTCGTTAAATCGGCTAATGGTTTTAGAAATTCATAGAAATATTTCTCTCCTTTGGCATCATAATAATCCAAAAACGAAAGTCCATTTGCATTGGATTCGAAATCATTTAATATAAAACGCAACGCATCTGGTCCTCTACGACTTGGAATTTTTATTACTTTATCAGAAAATCGACCCGTTCCATTTCCTAAATTTCCACCACCCAATAATACTTGTAACGCTGGCGCAACTAATTTCCCTGAATTGATAGACATTCCTTGAAAACCAATTTCTGCCATATTGTGTTGTCCACAAGCATTCATACAACCACTAATTTTAATTGTGATTTCTTGATTATTGGCATATTGTGGATATTCTGCATTTAAAACGCGTTCTAATTCTACTGCAATTCCAGTGCTGCTCGCAATTCCTAAATTACAAGTATCTGTTCCCGGACAAGCTGTAATGTCAGAAATCGAGTTGTATCCCAAAGCAACAAAATTTAATTTGGCCAATTCTTGGTAGAAAAAAGCTAAATTTTCTTCTTTTACATTACGAACTAAAATATCTTGTCTTAAAGTAAAACGCAATTCATTGGCTGCATAATTTTTGATTAATTCTGCCAATAATCTTGCTTTGTCCGTATAAAAATCACCTAATGAAATTTTGATTCCAATGGCAACATAACCCGCTTGTTTTTGTTGAATAACATTTGATTTTTTCCAAGCTTCAAAAGCCGCAGCATCTTCAATAACTACTTTTGGAGCAACCAATAAAGGCTCAGCAATTGGAGCTTCAAAATCAGTTGTGTCAATTTCAACTGTTTGGTAAGCCAAAGCTTTTTTCTCGTCTTCGACCAATCTTAAAAATTCTTCTCTTCCAATCTCTTTAATCAAGAATTTCAAACGGGCTTTCAAACGTTTATTTCTTTCTCCAAAACGATCAAAAATTCTTAAAACACCTTCTGTTGTTGGGATGATTTTATTTGCTGGAATAAATTCAGACAATAATTCGGCGTGATGTGGCTGCGAACCTAATCCTCCACCAAGCATTACTTTAAACCCTTTTTCGCCATTTACAATTTTTGGAATAAAACCTAAATCGTGCAAATAACTCAAGGCGGTATCTTTATCTGAAGAAGAAAATGATATTTTGAATTTACGTCCCATTTCCTGACAAATTGGATTTCTCAAGAAAAACTCAAACATGGCGAACGCATAAGGCGAAACGTCAAATGGTTCCTCTATATCTATTCCCGCTGTTTCACTTGCGGTGATGTTTCTAACGGCATTTCCACAAGCTTCTCTTAGGGTAATATCATTTTTCTCTAATTCTGCCCAAAGTTGTGGCGTTCTGTCCAAACTTACATAGTGAATTTGAATATCCTGACGCGTTGTTATATGTAAACGACCTGTTGAATATTCATCGGAAACTTTTGATATTCTCAACAATTGCTCACTTGTTACTTTTCCAAATGGCAATTTAATCCGAATCATTTGAACGCCTTCTTGACGCTGACCGTAAACCCCACGCGCCAAACGAAGACTACGAAAACGTTCGTCATCAATTTTTCCTTCTTTGAATAAGGCAATTTTTCTTTCTAAATCAATGATGTCTTTTTGCACCAGCGGATTCTCTATTTCTGTTCTAAAACTTTCCATCTTTATTGGTTGTTGGTTGTCGGTTGTCGGTTGTTAGCAGCATTACTATCAACTGAAACCAATAACTATTTTATAAATCCTACTCCTGCTGTTGTATTCGTTGCGGTATCAATTAAAATAAAAGCACCATTTGATTTGTTGTCATTATAAGCGTCAAAATACAAGGCTTTGCTTAATTTAATATTCACTTCTCCTATTTCGTTAATTGCTAACTGACTTGCTTCTTTCGTTCCAGAATAATCAGTAGAAATCGTATTTTTTATATTCTCGATTTTAGCTAAAACTCGGTTCGTATTGTGCTGGATTAAATATTTTGATCCTGCAACAAGCTTTTTGCTATCCATCCAACAAATCGTGGTATTAATGTCTTTTTCGATTCTTGGAAGTTCGTCTGATTTTACAATCATATC
>Ga0114958_10004272_pt1 | contig 9987 bp, 5 predicted proteins | sample C_130208_EF_Meta_FD_89577 | JGI IMG/M metagenome (GOLD analysis project Ga0114958, IMG submission 89577) | Freshwater microbial communities from Lake Croche, Canada to study carbon cycling - C_130208_EF_MetaG | ecosystem: Environmental > Aquatic > Freshwater > Lake | place: Lake Croche, Canada... | reverse complement strand
CTCCATGAGCTGAGCCGCCACGCATCTTGGATCTTCTCGTCATGGCCTTCTTTCCCTTCAGACCAAAGCGGAACTTCAGATATGAGGAAGCATCCGCCGGAGAAATCTCCCGCTTGAATACTCTGTGCCACTCGTCTCTGTAAGCAGAAACAGCATCAGAAAAGGAATGCTTGGCTTTAGGTCTCAGATGCTCCACGAATTTCTCCATGTGGTCAAAAGAGCTTCTGAGCTTTTTGAGTCCCATATGCGGAGCAGCAGCTGCTCTGGATTTTTTTGATGTTGAGCGCGCTTTTCTGGTGAGGCTTTTGACCATTCTATTTATGACACATTTATTTAGTTAGTTACGTGACCTTAAAACTGTTCGAGGCCACATTATTGCGCTTTACGTTACCACTTACTAAGTTTGGATTCATCTTTAAAGCGTTACCATTACTATTGCCCTTATTCGCCGTAGCATTGTTTGCACCTAAGTTCAGTCCCAGGTTAGGGAGAGATGCAATATTAGGCATTGACGGCATCGCTATAGACTCCATCGAGGGCATTCCAGGTATAGACGCCGCAAGGTCAGGCGGGTTGCCTCCGAAGCCCACCATCACAGCAATCACGAGACCGAGGATCGTCGCTAAGAGCATGATGAAGGGTGAATAATCCTTCAAGATATCACGGAGACGGCTCTGGTTATATTCGTAGGGGAATGTCTGATAGTGCTGGTAGAGGCCCACGCAAAAGAGGAGAACCGCCATTGAGCCTAGTGTATAAGGAGCCATCTTAGGCAGTACAACGAAAAATACGATTCCGCCTAGAACTATAACAAGTAGCGATGGGATGAACAACTCCATTTCCTTCTAATATGTTTCGCGATACGTTAGCAACTCCTTTCTGCAACAATACCGATGGAGACCCAACTCATCCAAAGCCTGACCTTCCGCAGTCTTCGGTAACTTTGTCTCGTCCAAGATGAGCAGCGTAGCAGGCTGACTGCCACGAAGCTCAGCAGTACGGCGCTGGTAGTAGCGCCAGAGATCGGATAAGACATTTCCGCAATTCATACAACGAATTGGAATTGGCATGGGTGATGCTTTTTCTGCTACCCGGGATCTAATCAATTTTTCGGCCAAAGTTGGACCAGATCTTTGGACCGATTGAGGGCCTGCGCTAGATCGTCTAAAAGTCATCCCTCATCTATGTTCAGAGATGTCTTCAGTTCTATTCCAGGGTGGTTCATACAACCGTCAGAATCAGGCCAGAGGCGATGTTCGTCGTCTGGAGAACCGTGTCGCGGATCTTGAGAAGCAGATTGCGGAGCTTCTGAAGGGCGGTGTCAGTGGCGGCGGTGGCCCTGGGCTTGCAGGTCCTCAGGGTCCTCCTGGCCCCCAGGGTTCTCAGGGTCCTCAGGGTCCTCCTGGCCCCCAGGGTCCTCAGGGTCAGCAGGGGCAGCCTGGACAGCAGGGGCAGCCTGGACAGCAGGGTCCTCAGGGACAGCCTGGTCAGCAGGGACTTCAGGGGCTGAAGGGTGACCAGGGTCAGAAGGGTGACCAGGGGCTGCCTGGACCCCCGGGTCAGCCTGGTCAGCAGGGACAGCAGGGACAGCAGGGACTGGCTGGTCCTCAGGGACAGAAGGGTGATCAGGGCCTACCGGGGCCTCCGGGTACCGCTGCTAAGACCACTAGTGCCGCTAGCGCAGCTTCTTTAGACTAACCGAGCTGATCTCAATCTGGTGATAGTTCAATAAGTACTTGCTCAAATTCGCATTGGAAAGTTTGGAAAACTGCTTACACACATTCTCAATGGTCGTCTGTTCTTCGGTCGACCATTTAGATTTTTGCAGCTTACTGCTAATGCTAATACTAGCCTCTCCCAACGTCGCGGTATCCTCAGGCCCATCCGACGTCTGAATCTGAGGCAGAACCTCTAAAAGGCCCCGATGATGATCATCGTGGCAAGCCTCGCATAAGATCGCCAAGTTCGCAGCAGCATGGACCGATGTCCCATCTGAGAGATGCCCCCTAGGTCCAGCCATGTTTCTCTCTCGAATATGATGAACCTCTAGATCTCCGGCTTCTGTTGTTCCACACTTCGAACACTTCCGGCGAACAACTCCAGAATTCCAAGAAGATCCAACCGATTCTGAAAGTTCCGTTTCTCCCACCAACTGTTTTCTGAATCTGATCGCATCCTCCAAAATGTCGGCTGGGATTCTCATGGCCTTCGCCACCTCCAGGCCATAGAGGGAAGATCCAGGGCCGTCTTTGAGAGTTCGGTGATAGATGAGTTTATCTTTCAGACGATCATACTCAACATGCAAATGTTTGATCTGAAGTTTCGGATTCTGAGAAACTTCTGAGATCTTGGAAAGTTCGTGGAGGTGAGTTGCAAAAAGAAACTTAGTCCCACTTCTCAGAAATCTGTTAATCCCTCCAGCCACCAGAGAAGTTGCAGAACTTGTCTCAGTCCCAGAACAGAGTTCATCTCCCAGAACCAGAGATCTCGCCCCAGCAACTTTGAAGATTTCTCGCATCTCAGACATTTCTGCGGCGAAACTCGAAAGTCCCGCCCACAGATTATCCGTATTCTCAATCTTGGTATGAAGGCTCTGAAAAGGGCTGAGTACCATCTTCATCGCCGGAACAAAGGATCCTGCCTGAGCCAGGAGAACCGCGAGTCCCGTTGCTCGCATCAGAGAAGACTTTCCACTGGCGTTGAGGCCATAGAGAAGAAGGCCATTTGCCCCTTCAAATCCGAGATTTACAGAATGCTGGACATAAGGGATCTTGCGATCCTGAGCTTCCAAGAGTGGATGTCTCAGACCTTCAATACTGATAAAGCCTTCGTCGCCCTTGACAATCTCTGGCCGGACATAGCAAAGTTCTGAGGCCACGCCTGCTAGAGTCAGATTCACATCGGTATAAGTGATCCAAGCCGTCGTAGAAGACCAGACTTCAAACAGTTTCGCAGCTAACGCAGTCCCCTGCTCAACTAAGACAATGGCCTGCTCCCTTTTCAGATTATCACGGAGTCTAGAAATGATTGCAAAAATCTGATCAAGCTCGCTCGATTCCAAGTAGGAGGAACCCTTATTCATTACCACCGTAGTACCGGCAGGGAGCTTATTTGATAGCTTCAGAGCCTGCATAATCCCTCTCGGCGCCTTTATGACCAGGGACTTCTCCTTGAATTCGATCTTGAATGTGTCAGCGGATACATTTGCTGACTTCGCCCGCTCATCGATCCATTGCGCGACTTGTTGCAGCTGTGTCTGAATCTGAAGTTCGACCTTATCTAGAACAGGTGAGATTCCAGTAATAAAGAGGCTCGTATCCTCGCTGGCTGCGTAGATTTTGGTAGCATCGAAAATCTTGAACACTTCTGTCTGAATCTGAATGATACCCTTATGGACATCTAAGACTTGTTCGGCCTTCGCGATATTATCTAAGGCTCTCAGACTTGTATCTAGACTCATCAGATCTGTAGCTGTGATAGTCCCCTGCTGAATTCTGCGATAGAGGCGATCGATGTCTGAGATTGTGCGCATTCGCTTCTGAATGGACTCCTTGTAGTCCTTCGGCTTCTGAGTCCAGGATTCTACATCGTCGAGCCTCTGATTGATTAAATGAGCCGAAGCAGAAGGCTTCAGAAGACGCTCACGAAGACCACGGTGACCCATTGCAGTTAGACAGTTGTCCATCATAGTCAAGACACCCTGCTTCCCATTCGACTCGTCAACAATCATATGGAGCTGAGCGAGGGCATGCTCACCGAGCTTCAGAGAGTCAAGAGGATTCCAGGGAAAGACATTGAGAGTGCCGAGATTCATTGAAGGCCACAGCTCCTCTAGGGCGTAGAGCAGAGAGAGAAGGGCAATTTCAGATCGTGAGCTTGGCTGAATGGAGAGCGCAGCATGAGTCGGCAGAAGTGATTTGAGACTGCAGCGGCTTCTCAGATATTCTTCTTTGAACCCGGGCTTCAGCCATGCACCAGAATTTAGCGGATCGCGCTTATGAAGAGTCACTTTCGCAGGGCAACCGAGAATGGATTTCAGCTTCGGCTCTGTGATCGAATCGCAGAAGTATTTGGAGCCTTCTACAGACCAGAGAATTTCCCGCGGCTCATATAAGTCCATGAATTGGACGGCCTCGTTGGAGGTCCAGGCGTCATCAGAGCCGGTTGCAGCTGATTCAAAAATATGTAGGTGACCAGTCGTTAGATCAATGGCGGTGAGAGCGAGGTAGGGTTCTAGCTTGTCTGCCTGCAGAGAAAGGCTGACGAAGGTCAAATACATATTCACATTTGTCGCAGCCTCAATATGGCTTCCAGGCGTCAGAATGCGCTGGACCTCTCTCTTGACCACCTTACCGGCAGGATTCTTGATTTGATCGACTACGACAACGGTCCATCCGAGACTGGTTAGTCTTGCGGACCACTTGTGAAGAGTGTAATCTGGGATTCCTGCGACAATTCCATCATAGGTTGGGCCTGATGGACCCTCACCCTTCTTGAGTGATACAGTTAGGCCGAGGAGTTCGACTAATTCAGGGAAATTTGTCTTCGTATCGCCTTCTGGGCCGCGCTCGTCATACATCTCATAGAAGATACCTACTAAGAGAAATATGGCTACTTTCGGGCCGTATTTTGCAATGTGAGTTTTATAGAGGCTGAGGTATTCCGAGTACATGCTGGGCATCTTAGTTATATATAGGTGTTATGCGTTTAGACTCTGGTATAAACTATCGAGACTTTTAATAGAAAGAATGATTAAAATATGCCAAGCTGGAAGTGATGGATTTGGCCATCAGTTAGAAGGTATGCTAAGAATGATATCTTTATCATTAAATAATAAGGCAGAATATTTATATAATTTTAGAAAAGAATTTTCATTCGAGCATAGCAATTTTAATAAAGATACCTTGACTTCGTACTTATTGTCTGCTTTAAAAATATTATCTGATAATAGTGTAAATAATAATTTAAATAAAGAATATAATGTTTTATATGGAGAGCAAAGAACATTTCAAGATATACTTGCAAATGACAAAAACTATATGGATACTATATATTGCTATGATGGCGCAGGAAATGGTAAATATTTACCCCCTAATTTTGAAGAATTTGATCAGTTTAAAAAATCCCTACCTGCTTTGAGAAGGGCCTTTATCCTAGATAACCCTTTTCTACCAAAGCCCTCCTATAATTCAAATTCGATTGTTTTTCATATTCGTCTTGGAGACGCGGTTAATAGTAGAATATTAGATAATGAGAAGATATATAAACTGGTGAAGCATTTCCAGAAAAATCTTGAAAATAATATTATAATTCACACTGATGGAGATGTTGATTTTCTAAAATCAGAAAATACTACTATTTATCATAAAAATACGGATGTCCTACAAATACTCAGTGATTTTGTCCATGCGAATACCTTAGTTATAAATTATTCCGCGTTATCAATCGCAGGACATCTCTTAGCAGATGAATCTCAAAAAGTAATATGCCCAAATATTGCAGGTCCGACATTTTTCAAACGAATTTCAGAAAAATGCGTAAAAATGTGTAATTATAATGAATATAATCGTATTCTAAATAAAACATACTCCTGGGAAGATGATACTATAACATTTTTAGAAAATGGTAAAATAAGGGCATTTGGAGAAGGAAAATATAGACAAGAGGATGAACATGTATTCCTGGCAATTTTTGGCGGGAAAACCCACCGAATTATTTTTAATGATGATGATTATACTAAATATATATCAATACGATTAGATGACCTTTTTGTTATTAAAGGACATATCATGGTCTAAATCGAAGCCATATAAATCTCTCTATATGCGATTCCACGCTCTCGCGCTTCCACATACCGTCACCACGAAAGAATACTGCGCGTGCGCTTTCACACAGAAGGTCTTCAAGCTCTGCGCGATGCTGATGAAGCGTGGTCACACGGTCTATCATTATGGTCACGCGGATTCCACAGTCGAATGCACGGAGAATGTCCCTGTGACTGATAATGAAGTGCTTCAGAAGGCATATGGAACCTATAACTGGAAGAAGGATTTCTTCCAACATAATAACGCCGACCACGCCCATCAGACCTTCTATACGCGTGCAACTGAGGAAGTCGGTAAGAGGAAGCAGGCTGGTGACTTCCTCCTCTGTTTCTGGGGTCAGCGCCCTGTCGCAGACGCGCATCCAGATCTCATAGTTGTCGAGCCTGGGATCGGCTGCTTCAATCGTCTGTTTGCGCCCTTCAATGTATTCGAGTCCTATGCAGTTATGAATGCAGTCTATGGCATCATGGACAATAAGAACCCATCCTGGTACGACTGCGTCATCCCGAACTACTTCGACCCTGCCGACTTCGAATTCCGAGAGAAGAAGGATGGCTACCTCTTATTTCTCGGGCGTCTGATCACAAACAAGGGTCTCGCCATCGCGGTTGATATGGCGAAGAGAACTGGTCACAAGCTGATAGTGGCGGGCCAGGGGTCATATGAAGATGTAATGGGTGGTCCGCCACCGGATCACGTGGAGGTCGTCGGCTACGCGGATGTCGATAAGCGGCGCGAACTTCTGGCTGGTGCAAAGGCGCTCATTCAGGCCTCTTACTACAACGAGCCGTTTGGTGGCTGTGTAGTTGAGGCGAATATGAGCGGCACACCGGTCATAACGAGTGACTGGGGTGCATTCTCAGAGACGGTGGTTCATGGTACAACCGGTTACAGGTGTCGTACCATGGATCATTTCGTATGGGCTGCGACCAATATTCACAGACTATCGCCGGCTGCCTGTAGGGAGTGGGCAATGAACAATTACAGCACTGATAGGGTAGTTTTAATGTACGAGGAGTTTTTTCAGATGCTCACAGATATTAAGGATGGTGGGGGCTTCTATGCGGAGCATCCTGATCGGACCCAGCTGGATTGGCTGAAGAAGAGATTATGAGAATGATTGCCATGAACTAGAAAATTGATAATTTGTGTTAAAGAATCTGGCTATTAAATCAAGAGCGCCACCAATGGTAGTTGGTTGTGCTGCTGAAGGCCATGTCAGAGGTGCCGCGGGCGTATAAGGTATATTTGTAAGCATTATAGTTGGACTTGTTGCCAGACATTGTCCCCATGCGGTGCTTCCTGGTGATGGAAATACATTTATATATGTTGCATCTGATGTTACGAGAATATAATACCAACTTGTGCCTATAATATTAGGATTTGATGATTGTGCTATTTGAGACCATGTGACACCATAGTTATAGGAGATATAAGCGCCCTGCGAATCATTTTGTCCTCCTGCTATAAGTTGTACTGCGCCATTAGATGACATTGCTGTCGGAAAAGCACTGTACCAACCGCCAGATACAATCGTATTATTAGAACCTACTTGTGTAATTGATCCACTGCCACTTATACTCCAAGAAAATTGTTGAGATATAATTGTACTGATATTACTAGATCCATAGATACCAATACGGGTTCCATCACCGGATAAAGATATATTAGAACTAGAAAATCCACTTAATTGAATTGAATTAGACGGAGACGTGCTGAGGTTTGCAAGTCCCTCGCTTCTATTTACTTTAAATCCCTGAATATAGCGAGACATAAAATCAGTACCAAATTGTAAGACACGATCACCATTTGAACTCATTTGAACATCAACTGTAAAATATGTAAAACCCTCGGAACTCCAGTCATTACTATTCGTTGGAATGATATTTTTTGTAATATAATATTGATTTGAAGTCAGCCATGCAATAACAATTTGTCCATCAGTAGAAATACGGATACCGCCCCAGCTAGATACACTCGAAAGTCCCACATTTACCCAGGTTACACCATAATCAGATGAGAAATATACACCGTTGCTATTTACAAGTGCTGCCTGATATTGGCCAGTTGAAGAAACTGTTACATAATTATAAGAACGCATTGAGCCACCTCTAGTTGTAAAATTTGCTCCATAATCTGAAGATACGCGAATATATTCTGGAAAACTACTAGTGCTAGCAATATATGTCAGATACTGTCCATTTGCTGACATGGCAATATTTCCAATATTAGAGCCGCTCATCGGAGAAGGTAATGTGCGTGGAGTAAATGTCACACCAACCCCTCCAGCCCCCGTATTTAGTGCAGTTGAGCTTGAAACTAAGGGTGCCGAATTTACGCTGAGAGTACCCGCTGATCCAGACAGGGTCACTGAATCGCCGAGATAAATCGTCGAGCCGCCCATGTACAGATCACGGAATCTGAGACCGGTCGCACCCAGATCGTAGGTCATATCGTTCTTAGGGACTAAGTGAGTGCTGACCTGTGTCGTTGGCTGACCATACGGTCCTGTCGGTCCACCGGTAGGTCCCGTAGGTCCAGTGGCCCTGTATGTAAAAGCATTCAGCGTATTGTAGCTTACAGTATCAATGGCATCAGTGAGTGTTGTTGGCTGGGTTGCATTCGACCATGTTCCTGCGAGCGCAGGAGCGTATGGAATGGCAGAAGATTTAATGAAGGAAGGGGCGGCAATACAGCTTCTCAAGAGCTGTGTAAAGCTGCCTGATTCACCACATATACAGTATATTTTTCTAGCATCCGCTGACATTATTATAAACGTTATACTATTAAAAGGTGATGAAGCACTCTGTGGTATTAGTGTCCAAGATGCGCCCGAATTCGACGATAAATACGTATTTGTTGTCCCGTCCAGTAAATCATTACAAACTGCTAATTGGTATGTTCCATCACTAGATGATACAATCTGCCGAGGATTTACATTTCCACTTATATTACTATCAATCCGTATACCAGATCCACTTATAAAGGCGGGGGTAGAAGTCGCGGTAGGCCAACTGAACTGGAATATGAATATCGGGTTACCTGTACTTTTAAGTTGTGCCATGATTGTGAATCCAGTGGATGTAAGATTTGAAGCAACTAGACTACTTATATCATGTCCATCAATTGTAGCAACACCAATATATGAAACCTGCGTTAACGCTCCAGATGTTAATTGATAACATACCGCTACCGCGGAATCAATAACAAGAAGCCGTGTGCCGTCATTTGATATTTGAATTGAAGCTATTATCCCATATAGCGTTGATCCGCCACTGCCAGTATAACTAGTAATAGTTGTCCAGGTATTACCCGAGTTTCTAGAATAAACGAAACCGCTGCGCAGAGGGCCATCTCCGATCGGAGGAAATGTCCCTGCTGCTATAAATACAGGATTGCCAGAAGGGCTGGTTTCTGAAACGGCGCAAGCAGAAAAATCGCCAGCTCCAACGCCAGCAATAAATTTTTCAGACCATGATGTTCCATAATTAGTAGATATTAAAATGCCTGAATCATTTTTTCCTTCGTCATATTCAGCAATAATCTGATATCTTCCAGATTGGCTTACAGAAACAGATGGTGGTGCGCCACTACTTCCTGTAATAGTAGGATATGTAAATGTTGCACCCGAGTCAATCGATACTGCTACAGTTGTACCGGTGTAATAGCCACCTCCATCAGAAGGAAGAGCTGCAGTTATATATTGGCCATTTGCAGACATTGCCATAGCAGCTACCTGGGATGCAATAGGAGGGCTGTGTGTCTGTGGCTGAATACAATTACTAGAGGTACCGAGGCCTGTGGGTGTGAATACCTGAGCAACTGGAGGGGCTACGTAGGTGGAACTAACTATTGATACCGTGCCGCCAGAATTCGTCACATTGAAATTCTGGCCAGATGCGGTGAGTACGGTTGAGTCCCCCATATAAATAGATGTGCCGCCCACATAGATATCACGGAATCTGAGGCCGGTCGCACCCAGATCGTAGGCTAAATCGGTAGTTGGAAGAATATGGGCGGATGTCTGGAGTGTCGGACCTGTCGGACCTGTGGGCTGTCCTGTAGGACCCGTGGGTCCTGTGGCCCTATAGACTAGACCAGACACGCCGCCCTGGAATCGCGAGCCGTTATTATATAAATTCCCGCTGAAATGGACGTCCTT
>Ga0114958_10004271_pt1 | contig 9987 bp, 9 predicted proteins | sample C_130208_EF_Meta_FD_89577 | JGI IMG/M metagenome (GOLD analysis project Ga0114958, IMG submission 89577) | Freshwater microbial communities from Lake Croche, Canada to study carbon cycling - C_130208_EF_MetaG | ecosystem: Environmental > Aquatic > Freshwater > Lake | place: Lake Croche, Canada... | reverse complement strand
TCAAGCATATCAGCACTCCACACCGCTTCAAAATCCCCACCTTTATTCCAGGCATCTATAATAACGTTGTCTTCATTCGCCATTTCTCTCAACCGTTCCAATATTTTTACCTTATTGGCATCATCATCATCATTATCAGATTTCAAACTGCTAATTATATCAGTTAGTTCGCTATTATTAAATGTACATGTATCTAGCTCAGTCAATATACTTTGTTCTTTAGGAGTAAACTGTCGATCTTTTGGTGTTATCAAAACCTCTACATTTATTTCTTCAGTAATCGTCGCTAATTGTGATTGTGCTAATTCCACATCCTTCTTTGCGTTGTCAAAAAATTCTTTATCAGCTTTCTTTCTCTGAATTGCATCAGGTGTAGTATTGTAATAGATGCTACTAGCCTTATCAACCTGTACCTTTTCAAGCTCAGCTTGTGCAAGTTCCAACTTGCTTTTAGTCTCTTTAATGTCTTCCTCATATTTTTCGTCTCCTTGAGTAATTGCTAATATACGCTCAAATGGTTTCTCATTGCTCATACCTAATGTATAATAGCTCATATACGCAAGTCTTAAATTAGACTTCTCCTCATTCATCGCTATTCGAGTTTCTTTAATGTCAATAGCCATATCCATTTTTTCATCTATTTCACTAACTTTATCACGAGGGAATATGCTCATAACACAAGACCTGTGGTTGTTCATAATTGCTATTTCTGCTACATTGTTACCGTCATCAGTAAGTAATGTCCAACCATTATCGATTTTCGATAATAAATAAGATAGTATAGCGCTATTTCCACTAGCTGCTGCATAATGTAGAAAAGTCCAATTTTTATGTTTTTCATCAGGTATTGTGCTAGGGCTAAGTTCTGGATAAGTATCCTTAACCTTAACCTGATCCCAATATTTTGTTAAGTCTTCTAATAACGCTTGTGCTATATAATAGGTAATTATTTTATTTATTGTCTTTTTGTCTCGACATAAAGGATATTCACTATTTGCATAATATTTAACTATTTCTGTATTATTATTTTTTATTGCCAAGTCGAGCGGACTAATTTGAGACTCTGTAAGTAGAAACATAACATTGGATATATTGTCTGACCCATATTCATTTATAAGGAACATAAAAAAATTTAAATTCCCATATGCTGCTGTATAATGTATCAAATTCCAATCCTTATATTGACCAGATGTAAACAATAAATCAGTATAATTAGGTGTCTTCTCAGTTTTATATAAATTCCATAACTCTTGTAGTAATATAAATGAATTGCTATCTTTTTTTTTTAGTAAATAACAAATATCTGGTATGGCATTTTCAATTCTCTTTATTTGTAACAACGCAATAATCTCACCATTTTTAGAATCTTCAGCAACTTTAATGGGTGTATTCCCTAATAAATCATATACATAAATTTGTGCACCATTATCTAGTAACATTTTAACAGTTTCTATATATCCCCTTTTTACAGCAATATGTAATAGACTCATACCGTTAAACATGCTGTTATATTTAGTTTCAACTTGCTTTGTAAATGGCTTCTTTCCCTCTATTTCTATCTTTTCATATACAACTACAGTGTATTCCGTGCTAACCATGTTCACATCGATAAATTTTTCCTTTATCATTTCATCAAGTATTTTATACGATTTAACTCCTATGTCGGTAGACATACTGCATGCTGTTGTTGCTAATTCATTAATTAGGTCTTTTCGACTAGTATTGTTTTCTACAGCCTTGCTAAGCATTATTTTAACAGCATCAACAGCACTATCAGCTTCATTAATAGCAATTTCAGCAAGATTTGTTGGTCGTTTAACAGGCGTTGGTCGTTTAACAGGCGTTGGTCGTTCAACAGGCGCTGGTACTTCATCTGGACTTTGCTCAACCTGCTCATGTTGATCAACTGTAGCGAGTGGTCTGGGGATATTATTAATTTTATCATTTTTTTCTAACATTTTAATATTAGCATCGAAGTCTAAAGTGGCATCATATGCTACACCATCAAGAGCTACACCATCATCAGCTAGTTCAGCTAGATATTTTTGTAAAAACCGTTTTCTTTGTTCTTCTATTCTCTCTTCTCTTGTAGCCATTATTTATTTATTTTTTATATATATAAAATAAATAAATAAATAATTACTCTTATACAAATATTAATAGATTAATTAACTATAAATATATTTTACCTCATTTTGCGTTTTAAAGTTACTTTCCGGTTTTTTTGCCTTTGCCTTTGTCTTTGCTTCTTAGGTTTTAAAGATTTTTGCTTTTGCTTTTGTTTTTGTTGTTTTCTTCGTCGCGTTTTTACTTTTTTAGCTCTAATATGTTTCTTTAATCCACTGGCTAAAGGAGTATATCCGCGTTGTATTGATCTATCATCTTTAACAAGTATTTGTGCAGCTAGTTCTATTGTATCTAAATTTGTATCTCCTATTTGATCTTCTGTTTCTATTGCATTTAAAGTAATGCGAATTCCATCTGGATATCCTAGCTCAGAATATCGTGTTCCATCAAGAATATGTTTAATAGTTCTTAATGGTCCATTAAAATTCTTATTTGTAGGCACAGCAAGTAAATCAGATGGGGGCATAAAACATTGAGAAGTAGTACCAGTTAGCGCTGTCCTTGTAGCATTAAAAGTTGTAATTAAGTTATCCAATATAAGTTCCGTATTAAAATTAGGATTATTTAAAAAATAATTTAGTATATCTGCCGATAAACGTGCTACTAATCCATCATCAACAGTTAATATAGTGTCTAAAGATAAGAAATTATAACATACTGATTTATGTGAAAATCTTGCCGGTAATCCTCCTTCGTGTAATCCAGGAGCAGCGCTTGCACTTAATATATTTTCTCCACGTGAATTAATTGTTTCCCATTTTTCTATATATATATTCATATGATATGTAATATTTGATATATAATCAATAATTGCTTCTGTTGAGTTTTGCGCCGGATTAACCATAGCAAACATATCACCTAAAGGATTTGCAGGTTTAAAATATCCAGCTTGATGAAATTTCAGTGTTTCATCTATTGAATTTTGTGTAGCATCTCGTATTGCCTGCTTTTTTTCATTAAGATAATTTAAGTAATTCCAGCAATCACTGCCTTGTGGAACATCAGTAAGATAATTCTGTTGCATTATTTGTGGATATAAACCCCAAACCCAGTTTCCTAATCTATTTGCGCAATCACGTTGCATAGATTTTAATTGTCTTGCTGTATATTGTTGTCTATAATCTGTAGTACAATCTATTAATGTTTTTACTCTAAATAATAAAAATCCTGCGCTATCATCAGACTTAATATTACTAAATAATTCTCTTATTAAAGAGCTGGCTGCGCTACTATCAGGCTCGGTTCCTAATCCAGAAAATGCGCTTGTTAGTGCATCAACAAGAGTAGCTTCGGGGTCGCCTGCTAATGATGGATGAATGTTTGGCGATAATTTAAAATCAAAATCGCTAATATCACTTAGCGCAACATTCCAAAGAGTTCTCAATGTTCTATCGTCAGCTTCGTCTAGTTCAATAAAATGTTTAGCTATCATAAAACATAATTGTTGTTTGCTAAATTGTCCATTAACACTTGCTAAGCCTTCTAATAATATTTTATTAGTTCGTGTTAGCGAACTATATGTGTCATTTATTATGTCCCAAAAATTTTTATGCCATCTGCCAAAACTTGTAGAAAACATTGCCTGTGCTCGTCCAGCAGCAGCATGAGTTGGAAAATCTACAGACTCATAGTTTGGGTCAACTATATCCCAATCATCAGCAGCACTACCATCAAATGAGTTATCTTCTTGGGCATTAACTTTACATTTGAATACATCTATTATATTTGCAAGTAATTGTGCAAAAAGTATTACTATATTGCCTCCGGCAGCAGTAATAACCATAAAATTATCATAATATTGTTGCATCGCCCAATTAGTTCGTGTTGAATCAGTTCCGCCACCATTTAAATAATTCGTAAATAAAGAAAAGAATTCCTCAACAATATCAGAACTTTCACACGTCCTTAAAAAAGCTAAACGAGCCTTTCTTTTATCAGTTTTATCATCATCTGTTCCTGCAATAATCATTTCTAGTTCTGTTATAAATTTTGATAATGGAAAATTAATGCCGTGTTTTATAACGCATTTATTATGCTCAGCACCAAATTCATTATTGAAACTTGCTGCTGTTAAATCAAACATCTCTCCTGAAACATATTTTGCTCGTCCAATTATGTCTGAACTACTCATTATATTATTATATAAATAATAATATTTTAATTGTATAATAAAAATTGAATTTATAGGTTTATAGTAATAAAGTAGAGAGATGGCATATTCAAGTATTTCTAAATTTATTAATTATATTAATAGCATTAGTGTTAATGAAAAAATTATTATAAATGCAAATAATTCAAGAGTTAAAAGCCTAATATGTATGCATAAACCTCAAATAAGTATTAATGATTATATTAAGCGAATTTTCAAAAGCGAGATTATTGATGAGCAAAATTATGATGCCATTATTTTACATACTGTAAATTTATTACATTATTTAAAAACAAAAGGAATATATTTAAATCCTTATTCTAGCCATAGAATTCTCTCTACCCTAATAATGTTGTCAAGTAAAATAATTGAAGAATATCCACATTCAAATTGGTATTGGTCATTATTATGTGGAGTTAGCTTAGAAGACATAAATCTTATGGAGCGCTCAATGATGCACCTGTTAGATCATAACTTACATATTGTAATATCTCAAAAACAGGCCTTAAATATTTATAAATCTATATATTAAAGTTCTTTAAGTCCTTTTTATAATATATAATGTGTCATTTTTCGGTTTTTAAAAGGGTTAAATTTTTCGAAAAAGGACATTTATAAATGTCCTATTTTATATTTGGAAAACACTTTATAAAAAATTTGTAAATTTGCATTTTAAAAGAGGGTTCTAACCTTTATCATCACGTTTTTTAGAAAAATGCCTTATAAAAGTCCTTACGATAAAAAAAATATTATAAAAAAATCATTTAGGCATTTTTTTTGTAAGTATTTTATACTTACAAATGACTTACAAAATCTTGCAAAAAAATGCAAATATTTTTCGTTGTGAAACTTGTGACTTTGCTACGGGTAACAAATGTAATTATTTGAAACATTTAGACACTCGAAAACATAAAATACTTACAAAAATTGACACAAATCTTGCAAAAAATGCCACACCACTTTTCGAGTGTTTATGCGGAAAATCTTATAAACATAGGCAGAGCTTATATTCGCATAAAAAAATATGTTTAAAAAAGGATGTTGCTATTTGTGAAACAGCCTTAGAACATAGTAATGTTAATGAAAATAGTATTGTAAACAATAATGATGTAAATAATGATTTTAAGGATTTAGTATGTAAAATGATGACAGAAAATAATGAAATTAAGGCTATGTTGATTAAAGAAAATCAAGACTTGCGGTCACAAATAAAGGAGCTTATTCCAAAAGTAGGAAACAATACTATAACAAATAACAATATAAATAATAAATTCAATATTCAAATATTTTTAAATGAACAATGCAAAGATGCTATTAATATAAAGGATTTTATAGAGTCTATAAAAATTAGCTTGCAACAGCTTGAGCAAATCCAGAATAAGGGTTTAGTAGATGGACTAGCAACAGCCATTTTAGAAAATATTGGAAGGCTTAGTTTATATGAACGCCCAATACATTGCACAGACATTAAGAGAGAAACATTATATATTAAACACGACGACATATGGGAGAAAGACGAAACAAAGCAAAACATTAAAAAAGCAATTAAAGAATTATCTCACAAACCTTATAGTACACTAAAAGAATGGTTAGACAATAATCCTAATTATATGGATGATGAAAATAAGCAAAACTATTTTATACAAACCACACGTAGTTTGGGACAAAAATGCGACACAATTGATACAAAAGTAATAAAAAAAATATGTATTAACACATACATTAAAGATGGAATGCTAATTAATTAACTGAATATTTGAATGCTTACAACACAATTAGCGCAAAGCCCTCGTCTACTCTTGGATTTTCAAAGTGTTTTGTATACATGCTATATGCAATTTTTGGAACCTGGTTTTCCGGGTCGCGCGACTTATTGCGCTTATAAGACACATCCAAAGACGTAGACACGTGAACACACACAATCTTGTAACTGTGCTTCCGCGCAAAACCTATGTATTCGTAACGCTTTTTGAAGGAGCTGTTTGTAGCATCAAACACGATTGACTTGCCTTCACTCACATAATCGCCCGCTGCCTTGATCATCTTGGGAGATGTTTTATAGACATCACCCTGAATTAGCACAAACCGCTCATCTTCACAAATCTTTTTTGCAACACTGCTTTTGCCCGACCCCGGATAACCAACCATAATGATGACCTGTTTGCAATCAGACAAGTTTAGCTCCGGAATTTCCACAACGTCATGCTCTTGCTTGACAGCAAAGAACTCCTCCGGACTATGACACTTGAGGCATATGTTTTCTGCAAACACCTTATCGCTGTCTGCAAAATCTCCCTTCCGCCCAAGCGCATCACCCACAAAGAACGACTGCGCTTTATCGACTTTAGCACTTCCAACCAACACATCATACAAAACAGGGTTTGGCTTGTAGTCGCACTTTTGTCGCGCAATTACAACAAAAATGGGGATTTCCAAACTTGCTGCAACACTTTGGATTTGTGATACCTTCCAATCTTTCGACTGGTTTGTGAAAATCACAACACTGAACCCCTCTTCGTTCAGACGCTTAAGCATGTCTGGAATGTTTGGATAGAGCCATTGCCAGTCTTCCACGTTTGAAGGAAAGGTTTTGCCATCCTTCGGCGACACAAGGGTCCAGTCGTAATCAAACGCAGCAATCTTTGTCTTCATTTGCTCACGATTGAAGTCGTGCTCGTTTGCCTTCATTTCTTGTCCATTGATGTAGTAAATAGACATTGCGATTGTTTCCGGACTATAAGTATGTAGAAAAAAAATGGTTATCAATTTTTTATGAATATACAATAATATATGTAAAAAAAACACAATATGCTCCCAACACCCTTTAGTTTCTTGCGCTAATCTAGTTTTTGGGCTCGACCTGCGTAATACTGCCTACACTAGCCTTCATGTGCGGAACCTGTTCACAAGCAGAACTAAGACAATGGACAATGCTGTTGCTATGCCACCGTAGTCGCACTAACTGCTCTTCAAAGTGTACAAGCTCTTGGCAACGCTGTTGCGAGCACTCATGCTGTGTTGTGGCATATGCCTTTGCGCGTAGCTGTGCATCATCTACATCGCTTTTGCACATTTTTGCGCACTCTGCCGTGTCACGAAGAAGTTGCTCGAGTTTTCCTACGCTGGCAGGAACAGGCTGAAGCAACTGAAGCTTCCGCGTCCACTCATCATAGTCACCTTCCTGCACTTTATTCCGTGGCCTATCAAAGCTCAACTTCACACACTTCCAAACGTGCTTTTTCTCAACCTTGGCTCCTTCCACATAGCGATAAAACGGCACTTCCAAGAACACGTGCTCTCCGTCATTCAGCCTTGTCCGCATGTCCAGTGCCTGCTCCGTTGTACACACCACAGTCACCTCGAGCTTGTAAAACTGCGTCCCGTTTATAACCATCGGAAAGAACCCAATAGAGCGAACACAGTCTTTTCCATAGACTGCTTCAAACGCCGACTCCACGAACTTGTAGTCCATGAACTTGAAGAGCTTGATACGAGGAACGCAAATGCTAATAGTGTTCATCGCTTTTCTTTGCGCTTTTTTGTTGGGGGACATAACAATTATTTCTAAAAAAACAAATCAATTTTTTAAAAGACTACAAAAAATTGATTAGCTTAGCGTTTTAAGAAACATAAACAACATTTGGGCTTTTTGTCCAATCTTTATATTCTATTGCTTTTGACGTCGTTTTAGGTAGCTCTAATAGTCGCTTAAGTGCTTCCAATCTTTTTTCTGTTGGATTTAGCGCAGGACACTCTTTTTGAATTTGTCGTGATAACTGTTTCCATCTCCATTCAAATTTTAGCGCTTCATTATAAGTCGGAAAATTCTCTACATAACAATAATAGCTCCACATTTCGCCTTTAGCGACTTTCATTGATGTTGCATGTGCTCCGCCAACAATCAATTTATTATGTTGTCTAATACGCCGGTCTAAATCAACTGTTGCGCCTATATATGTTGATCCGTGTGTTGATTTTATAAAATATACATAACTCATATTATATAAAATAGTTGTTATTTTAAATAATATGTAAAAACGACTTAAAAACATAGCACTAAGTATTATTGTATGTAATTTTACATATGGTGGTATGTCCGAGTGGTTAAGGAGACAGACTTGAAATCTGTTGGGCATAGCCCGCGCAGGTTCGAACCCTGCTACCGCCGTTTTTTTGTGACACTGTGCCCGAGTGGTTAAGGGGATGGATTGCTAATCCATTGAGCATTGCTCGCGCGAGTTCGAACCTCGCCAGTGTCGATTATTTTTATTTAGTTAGCATTAGCATTAACTAAATGAAAATATGTTGTTAGGATTATTAAAAATTGAATAGTTTATATATGCTACATATTTATAGTCTCCACAAACAAAAGCAAAGCAAAGCAAAGCAAAGCAAAGCAAAGCAAAGCAAAGCAAAGCTCAGAACCATGAAAAGCGCCAAAAGTGCTAGTATCGAAGAGCGTGTTTCGGCTCTTGAGAAGATGGTTCATGGCATGCGTAGTGCCGAAGAGAAGCCGGCCGACGACCCTGATAAGCCGGCCGACCCTGAGAAACCCAAGAAGAACTACGTGAGTGGGTGGCTACTTTTTCGTCGTGATCGCGGACCTCAAGCCAAGAAGATGCTTGAAAAATTGCGCATGGTGGCGTCTGGACCTAATCTTGTGCGAGTGATGAGCGCTATGTGGGCTGAAATCGGCGACGAAGAGCGAGCCAAATGGAACGAGAAGGCAAAGGAAGCCCGTATCCCGGTTTAAGTGCTTTGCTATAATAAAAAAGAGAGAACCCTAACACGGTTTTTTCTTTTTTCTCTCTTTTTTGATAAAAAAAATTGATTTCTTTTAATTTAAATAAATTATATTATTAACTATTGCAATATGGCTACTACTAATTTTAACGTTGAAGATATTTCGCGTTCTATGTTTAAACCAATTAGTTTTAAAAGTAAGAGCGCAAGGAGCACCCGAGAAGAGCCCTATTATAAAAGCGCAAAAGTTGCTCCATCTAGTAGTACACCTGTTGTTGCTCCAAAGGCTACTTATCCGCAAGTTGCAATGTATGATCGATGGACAAATGATTGTCAACATGTCAAGGTGGTTTCTAGTGTTGCGCCTATTGTACAAGTTCCAATGCTTGAAAGATGGACACATGATGGTGTTGGTTAAAAATCTATAATATTAATTAATATATAAGTATTATAGATTGATTATACAATTTTTTTATCATACTTTCTTATCATACTTTCTATCATACTTTCTTATCATACTTTTTCAACGCCACCTTTAAGTAATTTTGGTTCTACATTGTTAATCATAATGTAATCTTTTTTCCGCCTTGTATAAGTGCATACATAAAATGAGCTTAAACAACTCATAAGAAATAATAGCGCTAAATTATTAGCATATATTTTTTCTAAAAGGGTAATAATGTAATTTAAAGTCTCAGTGTCAATAAGGACTTTATCTTCCAAACTTGTTGTAAAAATGGTTAACACATTACTACTAGTTTCATCATAAATGTCTTTTATATCTGTAAAACTAGTTAAAGCTTCACTATAAGTGTGTAAATCATTCAAAATCAATGTTTCAATATCCATTTTTTTTATATAATAAGAATTTATATTTTTATTTTTAAATCGTTTTAAAAATAATAATATGTTTACCTTCTTTTAGATTTTCTTCTTTTATTAGATTTTCTTCTTTTATTAGATTTTCT
>Ga0114958_10004270_pt1 | contig 9987 bp, 20 predicted proteins | sample C_130208_EF_Meta_FD_89577 | JGI IMG/M metagenome (GOLD analysis project Ga0114958, IMG submission 89577) | Freshwater microbial communities from Lake Croche, Canada to study carbon cycling - C_130208_EF_MetaG | ecosystem: Environmental > Aquatic > Freshwater > Lake | place: Lake Croche, Canada... | reverse complement strand
CCTGATAGTTCGGCGTTGTCATGTAGCGTCCTCCTCTTCGGAGTCTGACTTATCACCCTCCGGGTCTGGCAGAGGGAACACGCAGGTGTCCGAGATCCACTGCCAGATTGAATGCCAGCATTCCACCGCCTCCTCGAGTGCGTCCTTCCGGTCAAGAAGAAACGGCTGCCGGAATGATTCCTCGTGCTCTTTCACGAGGCGGCCATCGGCGTCGTGCAGCGTCAAGTACACGTACTCGCGGCCGTACTCGACCGTGATGCGGTACTCAACCTTGTCCTGCCGTGTCATTCGTCGTTGAAGTTGTCGAGGAGCGATTCCAGTGCGTCGTCGGACCTGGCCGACTCAATCGCCAGCCGAAAACGGATCAGGTCGCGGTCTGCCCGCTGGTACACCCTGCTCGGGTCTTCCCCCTTGCGCTGCTCGGCGTGCTTGCGGCGAATCTCGGCACACGCGGCGGCAATCTCAGCTGGCGTCGGATCTCGGTGCCTTGGGGGCTTGCACCGCTTGCTGCGGTCCAGTCGCAGCGGGAGTTCCAGCACGCCACGCAGGCGGATCAGCTGGTCTTTCGTGATGCCGAGATAAGCCGTGATGTCGGCCATCGCGCTGCCGCTGGCCCACACGCTCCGCAGCGTGGCCTGAAACTTACTGCAGGCCGTCGAGACCGTGCTCGGCATCGGAATCCTCCACCCACCGCATCACCGTCCGCATGCTTGGGCAGAGGTACATCCGCTGCCCAAGCCTTCCGGTTATGCTGCCATGGAACGTGACGTGCTCGCAGTCGGAGCCGTCGTACTTGCCGTGGAGGTAGGCGTGCGTGTCGTAGATCGCCATCCCGCCGAACGCTGACGCCACGGGGATCGGCGGCGAGCCGACCGGCGGCAGCCACTGTTGCTTCCAGCCGCCGACGCCAGCGGTGTAGTCGTCCCAGTCGCTGTTGAGCCTGAGCGCCCAAGCGTCGTAGTGCAGCCACTGCGGCATCAGTTCAATCTCGCCGCCGGTAGCCAGATAGGCCGGATGCTGCATGAGCGACACGCTAGCCATGCCGTAGGAGTCCGGGGTGTCGTGAAGGCACCCGATGCCCGCCAGCACACCGTCGTGGCTCCAGCCGCCCCAAGCGTCGCAGTCGATGACCATGACCAAGTCTGAGCTCTTGGCGTTCTCACGAACCCACCGCTGGCACGCGGTGCGGTATTCAGCCAGTGCGATCGTGCGGCGGCCGGCGAACTCGTTGCCGTACTGGCCACGGCCCAGACGCTGGCTCGTAAATGTCGCCTGACGATGCTCCCGGCAGAAGTCGATTAGCACCTGGTCGGTGTCGTCGTCGTTGTCGTTTGTCTCAACGTGCAGTTGCCACGACGCAAACGACTCGACCAGCATCTCAAGCCTGGCGAGATTGCTGGCCAAGTGAGCCGCGCAGTTTCTTGCGAGACCGACGACGCAGACGCTCGCTGCCGCCGCTTCCTTGGTGCCAATCTTCAGCCACCGGGCGTGAGCCTCGGCAAATCTTGGCAGCGGGTAGATGAGTTCGCCGGGAACCTTCATCGCTTCACCGCCACGCCGACGCCGTAGGGCTCAAGGATGTGCCGCCACGACATCACATCGTCGCCACGCTTTGCCACGAATGCGGCGAAGCAGTCCAGCAGATCGGGATGGGCCGGGTGCGTGATGTCGTGAAACGCCACGCATCCGCCTGGTCGAATCAGCGGCCACGTGTTTTGCAGATCGGCCCGAGCGCCCTCGGCTGAGTGGTCGCCGTCCACCAGCACCAGGTCGAACTGCTCGCGGAGCGTCGGGATCGTCTGCCTTGAGTCGCCGTCGAGAAACTGCACGCTGCCGGTGTAGAGCCGCAGCGCCAGCAGCTGCTCGATGTGATCGTGCGACCCCCGGCTGGAGCCGCCCCACTGCCCGCCCCATGTGTCGGCACAGACGATCCGACGCAGTGCCGGCGAGTTCTCAAGCACCACCGTCAACGATCCTCCGTCGCGGGTGCCGATCTCCAGATACCGCTCGGGCGATCGTTCGCGGCAATGCGACGCCAGAAACCGATACAGCGATTCATTCATTTTGCAATCTCGTTGACCAAGTCCATTAGCCGAGCGGTCTCCACAATCACCACGCTCGGCTTGCCGTTCCTGCGGTGCCAGACGATCGGCACCTTCTGGCCGGCGTCCGCCGTCGCCCGCTCCAGCGCCTTGTAGACGTTGATGGCTTCCGCCCGCTTGCATTCGACGTGGACGTTGAGCCCGGCCAGCACGACATCCGGCGAGTCAGGACCGCCCTGGTACTGCACGCCACGCCGGGCTTCGCAGCCGAGCAGCTGCCCCAGTTCGGCGGCGGCCTCACGCTCGCCGCGCTTCCCCTTCTGCCGGGACATGCGGCCCATCACTCGTACCTGATCACCGCGAACCACCCTCGAGCACCACGCACCACCGCCTGCTCTCTGATGCGATACCGCCCGTAGTAGCAGCAGTTCCGCAGCGCCTGCTCTGGCGTCGCACCGAAGCCGATGCCCTCACGCCGCCCGCCGTTGCGCCCGCAGTGCCGCAGGACGCCAGTGCGTGCCATCGTCTCCGCGTCCTGCTGTGCCGTCGTCACCGTCACCGTGACGGTCTGGGCCTGGGCGGTGCCAACTGTCAACGCAATTGCCAATACGATCAATCGCATGGTGTCGCTCCTTCGAGTGCGGACGATCTTGCGTCCGTGAAAGCAGCGTAGTCAGCGAGTCAAGCGTCGTGGCGTGTACGCTCCAGCAGCCCGTCCAGCACCTCTGCGATGTCGTTGCACGTCGCATCGTCCTCTGCGGCGTAACTGTCTCGCAGTTCGCATAGGACTCGCCGCTCCTCGTCAGTCAGCAGTAACGAATGCTCTGCCCTTTTTTCTTTTGGCAGAGGTTCCGTAACACAGCGCAGCCGCTCAATCTCGGACGCCGCCTCATACATCAGGTCTTGAGCCGACTCCGCCTGCGGATCGTGGCACCATGTGGTGAGGCGGGCGGTGATGTTTGTGCCTGCGGTAAATTGAGGATTCATGTCGTTTCCTAGGCTGCATCAAGCGTTAAAGCGTGTACCACTTTCGGTACACAGTTAGCCCAGCACCCGAAAAGCCTGACCGTCCCACGCCAGATGCGGCGGCGTCCACCGATCCGGCGTCTGCATTTCCGGCGGCCTCCTTGCCAAACACTCTGCCTTCAACTTCTCGATCTCCGCTGGCGTCGGATCCTTTCGCTTCGGCGTGCCAACGTGATGCCGGCGAAGAATCCCGATCTTGTCCATTCGCTTCCTGATCGTCTGCGTGCAACAGCCGAAGTGCCGGGCGATGTCGGTGATGCTGACGCTTCGGCCGTGCATCTGCCGCAGCTCCGTGTCATCGATCGGAATGAGCGTGCTATTCACCGGCCACAACCTCCACCACTGGCGGCGTCCACCCTTTCACGAGTCTGCCCGTGTAGCCCAGCCGCTCAATGCGGCGACGGACCCACGGCGACGACTCCAACGACTCCTCCGAGAGCCGTTCGTCCGTTGTGGTTGGTGCGTCAAGTGCCTCGACGGCGTGGCCGTCCGAATCGAAAAGCGTGAGCTGGTGCATCCGTGCCTCCTCACTCGTGATCTCGTTTCGACAATGCGATCCCGACAGCCACGCCCAAGGCGAACGTCAGCGCCAGCGACAGTTGACCCGCGGAGATGAAGACCAGGGTGGAGAGCGTCACGACCGCGCCTCCTGCTGCTCCCGTGAGTGTGCCAGCCGCAGGTTCAGCGAGAGGATCATCTGGGCCGCCTGCTCGAGCAGCTTCACGTCGTCGTCTCGCTCGGCGTCGTCGGCGAGATCCCACGCCCGCTCGAGCAGACGCTCGGCGAGAGTGTGCGGTTGTGGCAGGTGGACGAAACTCATCGGTACGCCTCCGTCAGCTCGATTCCACGGGCGACGCCGGGCGTCCGCCGGACCACGCCCTTTTTCTCTAGGGCGGCGAGGTGGCCCTGGACGCCGTTGACCGACGCGATGCCCATGGCGGCGGCGATCTCACGGATCGTCGGGCCGTAGAGGTGCGAGTTGGCGCGGATGAACGCCACGGCCTCGGCCTGGCGGGGCGTGAGCTGGACAGGTTTCTGGTCGCTGGTGGTCATGTGTCCTCCTTGGGCAGTGTGAGCGACGTGGCAAGAGCAGCGACTTCCTTTGGCGTGCGGTACGGGGCCTGGCGGTACTGGCCCTTCCACGACTTGGGCGGAGGTTTGTCCTCTGGCCTATTTCCGGGCGTGCGGTTGGTGCCGCCACGCTCTTGGCATTTACCGAGCCAGCGGACGATGAAGGCCCGCCACTTCCGCTTTCCGGCTCGCTCCGGGTTGGCGTGCAGCCAGGCCGTCGCCTTGGCTAGCTCTTGGTCGAGCAAGGCACCAGGGAACGCCTTAGACCACTCAGAGCGGTCGGCGTCCGTAATCCCCTGCCAGCCTGCGTCAGCAGTCCACGAGACGGCGTCGGGGTGCTGCGAGCGTTTCCGCCGCTTCGGCGGATCGCTCGTAGCAACCGGCGCAGCCGGTATGTCTTCTCTCTTGTCTTGTCTTGTCTTATCTGTCGTAACAGTTACGCGTAACGGCTCCGTAACAGTTACGGTGTTACGCGTAACATCTTGTTTCGCCCGGTGTTTTCGCATTCTTTCGGCGGCGGTGGTGTCCTTTGCTGGCGTGTTCCACTGGCCGAAGTTGGGGAAAGTAAGGGTCTGGGCTGCCTCGTCCACCTCGAGCCAGCCCGCCGACCGCATGGCAGACCCGAACCCTTTGATGCCGGCGATGTCGTCCAAGTCCTCCGGGTAGGCGTTGGCCATCACGCCGTCTGAGGTGTGCTCGTTGACGGCGGCCCACACGGCATGCAGGCCACCAACCACAAGCAGCCGCATCGAGTGGCGGGACAGCCCGCTGAACTCGTCGGCCAGGCCGATGGCTCGGGCCATCGCCGCCACCTTTGGGCATGTGGTTAGGGCCGCTCGCATCTTGATCCAATCACCGGCCATCCGTGATCTCCTCCATGAAAGCGCGGCGGTCGGCTTCCGTGGCCTTGGCCCAGAGCTTGCGAAGCCGATCAAGGACGGTCGGCACCTTGACGATGCCGGCGGCGATGGCGGCCTTGCGAACGCTGCCGCGAACTGACTCGTCAAAGTCCGCGTCTGGGTGATCGCGACGAAGGCGGGCGGCAAGGTAGGCGGTGTTGGCAGTCCCGCAGGAAATGCTGCTAATAGCAGGATTTCCCTCCCCCGCCTTCGGCCTGCCGACGCGGCGCAGCACGGCGGCAACCTTGACGCTAGGCTTTGCATTGAGCACGGCATTAGCCTGGTCTGACGAGATGCCAACTCGCCTGGCTACAAACGCCTCGAACGACACGAACCCAGCAGCCTTGTGCGCATCGCATTCCTGCATCGTCTTCAGGATCTTCTGAAGATCGCCACACTTGGCAGACACGTCGCGTGCCGTGCTCTTTGCGTAGTTGACGACGTACTCCAACCACTCCTTTGATCCGACAGGAGCGTTGGGGTCGCCAACTCCACTAAGCGTCCGGGTAGTTGTTTTGGACATACTTCCACACTTGATCAAGTTGATTGAGGCTTAGTTCTCCAAGGCTTTTCCCTCGGTTAATAGCCTTGATTCTTCCGAAATGCTCTCCATGCTCTGCGTCGTTTCGAAGGCACCAACTACGGACTCGCTTGTTGATCTGCTTGCGTAGCCTGCCTTCTTTGCATGTCACGGTTTCAACCGGACGAACCGGCAGCCCTGTTTTCGTGGACTCGGAAATCATTGCCCTGACGGCTGCGTCAACTAGGCTCGGCGGATACTCTTCGCCAAGCACACGCCGAAGATCGGCCTCTGTAATGCTTGCAACCGCTGCTCCATCAAGATGCGAGGCGTCGATGCCGTTAGCCTCGCTCTGGATGGGCTCAATAATGTCTTCGTCGCCGCCCGGACCAGGGCCACCAGTCTCGCCATCGCGTTCGACGATCGCCTTCTGCTGGTCGGCCTGAATAGCCTCAATTACAGCGTTCATGGCAACGTCGTCGGGAACGAAAACATGCCCCTCAATCTTCTTCGGCAAAGATCTCCACGCGCGAGCAAATGCCTGCACGACCCACCCAATTGCGCGGAATCGCGTCAAGAAGACAACGTGCGTTATGTCGGGAACATCAAGACCTTCATATGCCATCGCAACGGAAACCAGTACGCGGCACGAACCATGACGGAACCGCTTGACTCGCTTGTGCGATTCGGGCTCGTCAGATATAGCCAGCTCAACCCCGTCAACGCCAAGTTCATGCAGTTCTCGCACATACCTCCTGGCTGCCCTCTGGTCGTGCGCGATCACCAAAAGCTTTCCGCCTGACGACTTTGCCCAATGGCTAACGCACGCCCGCAGCAGGTCAATTGCCAGCCCTGTCTCAAGCGCAGTCAACAAAGCACCTGACCGGTCATCGTCACCAAGCAGGCTCAACTGTCCGGCAATCGGCAGGCCGTTTTTCTTGAACTCCACAACGCCGTCCACGTTGTGAAACACCAGCGGCACAATTGCTCTTTCAAGCAGGGCGTCCAGGCGGGAGTACCGCACGAACACATCGCACCACGATGGGTGCTCCTGCGCATCCAACGTCCACCGACTGCCTTGCTGGGTGTATCCATGAGGAAGCCACGGGCATCCTTCCCTATGCGGCATGGCTGGCCCAAGCAGTTTGGCGTTGTCAGACGTTGTGGTCGTCCCAGTCATAATGTTGACAACGCGAGCGAGCCTGATGAGCGGCTCGCACGCACTGGCAAACGGGTTCATGGTCCCATCGAGGTACACCTTCATGTGATGCCCCTCGTCAAAGTTCAAAAAATATGGATGTCGATGAATCTCGGCCATCCACTGGTCGGGGTCATTTGCGATCGTGTTGTATGTGGTGATCCACCCACGTCCGCCGCGCGAAGGGTCGGTGCTTTCCGAGTTGCCACTGATCTCCCGAAGGTCGATATTAAAATGCTGTTTGATAGCCTGCGCCGTCTGCTCCATGAGTGAGATTCTTGGGACAACCACGCCAATCTTCAGTGATGGAAAATGATCGGCAACGACTCCGGTGATGCGAGTCTTGCCACCGCCTGGGCAAACCTCCTCATAGCAAAGCAACGGTCGGCCGGATGGAAGTGGGTTTGCGATCACGGCCCCAAGCCTGTCGATGAGGTCACGAATAAACTTTCTGTGCTTTGCCATCGTCATCCCTTTCTTCGGTTGCAAGTCCTGCAAAGTGCCTGCATGTCGTGTGGATTTGTTGTCTTTGTGATGCGGTAAGGGACCGTGTGGTCTAGCTCAACGCTTTCGTCCGTGAGGCAATCGCCGCACTCCGCGCACTTATTTCCTTGCTCACGTCGCTTGCGGTTCCTCGCTCGGATGCTTCGGAGAGTCCGTTGCGTAAAGTCAACAATTCGGCGCAGCCCTCGCCTTGCCATCACGCCACCCTCCAAACCACCGCCGCCCTCTTCGCCTTCGTCATCCGAACCCCGGCCTCGACCACCAGCCCCCGCTTCGCCAGCTCGATCCGCCGTGGCCGCTGCGTTGACGGGTTCATGCCGAGCCCTTCCTGCATCTCTTCGTCAGTCGCCGGCCCGTTCTCAGCCAGCCAGGCGAGCACCTTCCGCTGGAGCGCGTTCAGCGCCTTCGCGTCAAGCGAGTCGGCCGCCTGCATTGATGTCCGGCTGTGCTGCTGCGACGGTGCTCGAGCCGCCGCGAACATCGGGAGATCACAGTCGGGATCAAGAAACGTGCCCATCGGCCACCTCCTTGTTGAGCCGCCGATCGAGCTCGGCGTTGCAGTCCCGTAGCGACCTGACGAGCGTCCACAAGTGAGCGTTCGTCTGGTGCAGTTCGCCGATGTCGCCCTGCACTTGGTCGAGGCGAACGCGGAGCGACGTGTTTTCGCTTTCCAGAACCCGCAACAGGTCGGCGGTCTTCTGTCGCTGGGCGAGACGTTTCATGAATCCGAGCATCTAAACCTCCGTGTATTGGCCGCGTGTCGTGCGGCGTCCGGTCGTGTCTCACGTGGCAAGGGAGGTGAGCCCGTGTCACGACTGCCGGTGTTGGTCGCCACCGCCGGCCGAACGGCCCATGCGGCATCACAGCCGCTATTGCCCAGGGCGGGGCGTGTCTCACCACTCGCCGCCGTAGCGACTTGCCATCCGATTGCTGTACTCGTCTTCCATGCCGACCTTGCGGGCCGCAGCCGCGAAGTGGCTGCCGGGCCTGGCCGTGATCTCGGGCTCTGCCGTCGCCGCCTCCGGCGTCGGCTCGGGCGTCTCAAGATCGTTGGCCAGCGACCTGCGGTAGGCCGCCAACTCAGCCGGACTCTGGATCGGTTCCTTGTCGCTCATGAATTGCTCCTAGAAGGGGATGTCGTCGTTGGGCAGGGCCGACGTGATCTTCTGCGTGCTGGTCCGCTTCGCCGCCGGCTTGGCGGCCGGCTTCTCGAGCGGCGGGAGATACCGCTTGACCACGGCCGAAACCTTCCCCGACTTGGCCGTGTAGTGGCTGATCTCAACTTCGACATCGCGGCCCTCGATCTCCTCGGGCACCACCCGCAGCGTGTTGCCCTCGGGCTGGATGCCGAGCGCGTCGGCGAGCTGCTTGGCAAGCCACGGCTGGTGCTTGGGCAGATCGTGGAAGACGAAGCGGTAGTCGCCGATCGCCAAGCGAAGCTTCAGGCAGATGCCGTCAGGGTTCGTCTTCTCGTCTCGCTTCCACTCGTTTGGACCTTCCTCGGCTTTCTTGATCGTGGCCAGGTGCCGCCCGGCTGGGGCAATCTCCCGCTCCTGCGGCAGCGTCGTCCGTGGGTCGGCGCCAAAGTCTTCATCGATGTTCATGTCCCAGTCCATGGTCTGTCCTTTCAGTTCTTTTGGGTCTGAAGTTCCGAATCCCGTCCATTGACCAACACTGTCAGAGCGTCGTGCTCTTCGATCGTCAGGCCACCTTCACTGAGTCGCTGGTCCATGCGGTCAACGATCTGGCCCAGCCTCTGCACGGTAGTGGCCTTGGCAATCTCCTCCGTGACCCTGGCCACCAGCGGGTTCACCGCCTTGACAGAGTTGGTCAAGGGGTTGGGCGTGGCACCTGCCAGCCACTCAGCCAGCCGCCGGCCGGTGTCCTCGGTGATCGGCTTGGGATCGCCGGCGAAAAGGCCCGTGCGGTCCTTGCTGACCGTGGCGTAGTGGCCGTCGTGGATGAGGTCGAGGACGACCGTGAACTCGTACTCGAGGCCGTCACGGGCCTCGATCTTCATGCCGAGTTTCACGACCTTTTTCCGGCCGCCGTCATCGACTTGGGCAGTCTCGGTCTTGCTTCGCCCTGTGCAGATCACATGGGCCTTGCATCGCAGAATGGCGTCCACAAACGCCCGCCATCTCGGCGTGACTTGCGAGAAGGCGGACCAAGTGTTGCCCCTGAAGTTCGCCTTGGCGATGTCGTCAACGAGCTCCAGGCACCCGCCCTTGCCGGACCAGCAGTGCGTGACGCTGTCCACGATGATGACCTCGTATCCGGCCTCCTCGGCTGCCGTGATCGCCTCGATGTACCGCTCCGGGCTGAACGGAGGCCGCAAGTCGATCACGTCGAAGCCGTGGAGGTGGTCGTACAGGTCCGACGAGCCTTCTTCCGTGTCGATGACAACCGTTTTCCCGCCGAGCCCCTTGGCCGTGAGCAGAGCGCTGTATGTCTTGCCGGACCCCGATGGGCCGTTGATCAAGATGCTGGCCTTCGCTGCCGACCGCTTCGCTTTTCTGATGGCTACCGTCATGTCATGTCCTTTCGCTTCTGGTTTCCTGTGTGAAACCCGCTCCGCTGCCATGCCTCGCGGGTGCTGTCCGTCCGTGCCTGTCGCGGCTCCACCGCGTCTCCTGTTCAACAAATTGCATTCAAGGTGGGCGGGGAAAATAACTTGGGGGGGGGGGGGGGGGGAGACACCCCCCCCAAACCCAGGGGGGGTGGGGT
>Ga0114958_10004268_pt1 | contig 9990 bp, 19 predicted proteins | sample C_130208_EF_Meta_FD_89577 | JGI IMG/M metagenome (GOLD analysis project Ga0114958, IMG submission 89577) | Freshwater microbial communities from Lake Croche, Canada to study carbon cycling - C_130208_EF_MetaG | ecosystem: Environmental > Aquatic > Freshwater > Lake | place: Lake Croche, Canada... | reverse complement strand
CTAGATTCAGAGGACATCAATGACCAGCAGTCAGTCTCAGAGATATTTGGTTAATCATAGATATCATAGAATAGATTCAGTAAACATCCGTATTATTCTATCGAATTATTATCGGGTATAAAAAAAGAGTAGAAATCAAATACTTCTACCCCGTTCAATTTTGCGCTATATTGCTATGCGCTATTTATCTAAGGTTATAATGGGTTTAGATTTGTATTGTATATGTTTTCATAGTCATTAATCTTTATATTGCTAAATTGATAGCGATAGAATTATTAGTAGCGATTGATGCAACATTGATTCTACCATAAGGCCAAGGAGAGGTAATATTAACAAAGGCAGTATTTGAATTTGCCTCAGTAAGGTTCAGGGTAGCTAGGGTAATCCAATGAGCTTGATCTGTTGATGCTTCTAAGTTCAGCGCATTAGTACCACCTGTAGAGATTGCCTGGACGATTAGATTAGGAGGAATAGATAGCTTAAAGGTAAATGTATCCTGAGGGCCAGTGATGCCAGATGCAAAGTTAGGAGTCTGAGCGACAAGAGATTGAGAGTCATAATTAGAATCGATAAAAGAGACGGTAGCATTATTAGCAGATATTGAGTTTACAGTGCAAGAGAATCTGGCATCATTATCATTAAAGAATAGAGTTAGTTTATTACCAGGAAGTAGGTAAGGGTTTTTAGAGAATGTGATGGTATTATTAGGAGCATAATAGACTCCATTTAGCGTTCTGATGACTTCATTGATCATTTAGGTAATATCCTTGAGTTATGGTTTTATAATTATTTATAGTGAATGAATAACTCAAGGATTCATATTAGTGTATCCATATACCCATAAATGTAAGAATTAAGAATATTATGCTAATATATCCTGTGACTTCATAAGATCTATTTAAGGTTTCTTTAAGGTTTTTTATTTCTGCCTCTAGCGATTGTATTTTAGGATCAGTAATTTCTTCTGATTGTGTCATATTATTTGTAATGTTATTGATATCAAATGTCAATAAAGAATGTTTACACATAGTACAACCTATATTGATGGTATATATAGGTTTATTAAGATATTGTATAATTTCTTCTAATTTATGAGGTTGTAAATTTTGTGTTGTTTTACAATTAGGACAGATTAAAAATGTTTTCATTGTTTATCTTGTTTTAATATATTGTCAATAGCTGCATCTATCTTATCAGAATTAACTCTATTATCTAAAAGGAAATAAGAAAATTTAAATTTTTCATAAAACTTATCTTTCCCTAATTTCAGAACTACATTTACAAATAATTCTTCCAAGAATGGTTGACTTATGTGATAAATATCTGGTATGAGTATTAATATGTTATCATATGTCTTTTCTAGCTCATCAATGTTACTAGCTCTTCTTACACTTTGTCCATTATCTCTTCCTAAGAAGACTTTTGAATTAAGTTTTCGAAATTCTTCTAAGTTGATTTCTATTGGCAAACGGATTTCATTCATGTTGTGTATATGTTTATTAGAGGTTTCATTTTTGATAGCTTCTCTGAACAAATCAAGCTGACTGTATGCCAACTTACTTGCCTGTTGTAATGCGAGATATTTTGTAGTGTCATTCATAATATTTTTCTCTTTCTTTTAACATATATTCGGCTGATCGATAAGCTTTTTCAGCAATGTAGTTATATGTCATATGAGGGTTGCAAGATAATAATGCAATAACAGCCTGACCTGCGAAGTAATCTAAAGTTTCCATACGACTTGTATGTTTTAGGCTTTCTCTTTTTAGTTTGATTATTTCATTATCATGATCTATAATGATATTATCTTTCTCTATATTTGAAGTTTTTAATTTTTCAATTTCTACTTTCTGTGAATTTATTATATCTAATAGTTCTTCATCGGATTTGTCTGTCATTTCATTTTCAATTAATTCTTTGTTCATAATCCCTCAAATATAGTTCTCTGGCATACTGAAATTTTAATATCAATTCTTCTGAATTTGTTTCTTCATCAAAATCATGTATCGATTGTAATTGCATAATTGCTCTACTAATCAAAGTTTCCGCTTTTAATGGTAATCCATCTTCTAGAGCAATCAGTGCATATAATAACACTTTTGTTACGTCATATGCAACTATTTCTTCATGTTCCATTTATTATACCTCCAATTAAGTTTTGTAGAAGATATTCCTAATACAGATTTTTCTTCATCTGATAATTTTTCTAAGATTTTATTCTTTTCTCTGATCTTATCAGCTTGTTCTACTTAACGATTCATTACAATATGAACAATGCTTTTCTTCGATTTCATCTTCTGTTATACCGAAATGTTTAGAAATTCTTATTGCTTCATCATCACTGAAACATTGATTTATGCATTCTTTAACTATCAATTCAGCAAAAGTTTTTGCTACATGAGAATTAGTTGTATCGAAACCGTATTCACTTCCAGCCTCTTGTATCGCATGTTTGTATAATTCTTCAATTCTATCGCAGTTCATTTTCATATTCCTTCAATTGTTGTTTTAATTTTTTGTTTTCACGTTTGAGATTCAAAACTTCTCTGACAGTAAATCCCATTTCCTCAGCTTCTTGACGCATTGTAGCAAGAGCATTATGATCAGTCAAGCTTAAGTCTTTTTCTGGGTATATTATAAACTTATCATGATCAAAGTCAAATCCCATATTAACTCTTTTTACATCAACTGTTGGTGTTCCTACAGATTTTATTGTCTGTATTACTATACCAATAGTAATATCTGATGGTTTTTGGTGTCTAAGTTCACATCTTATAATCTGGTCTTCTATAATTTCATATAATTGTTGTAAGTTCATTTTTAATACTTAAGTTTATTAGTCGTATAGTTTTATAGATAGTAGTTTTGATAAAGTTCCTATACAATCATCAACTCCATCACTGTAAGTTCTACCAAAACCGATGTAATTTTCTTCTTTACACTCTTTTATACATTCTTCAATAATCAATCTCAGTAACACACTATATTCAATATCCATGAAAGAGAAATCATTTTTGCGAACATCTTTAGGAAAATTAGGATGACTTTCATAAATATCAAGTGCACCATAAGCAGCTTTAAATGTCATCTCTTTAAACTGTTCTTCATTCATATTTTTATCTTAGGTATATTATAATTAATGTTGACTTATAAATCAACAATATTTTCATTTAAGTTTACAAAACTCCACATAAACCTACAATCACTAGGTGTAAATTCTCCTGTTACATATGCAATGTAGAGGTTATGCCACTCTTCGTTGATATCTGTCATTAGTTCTAATGAATCTGCAATAGAAACACAAAATGGTCTATTAGGTTCTTCATAATATCGTATAACTTCAGCGATTAAATATTCTTTACTTAACATATAAATGTTCCTGTTCCTCCGCTGGTCGTTTAACAAGATTGAAAATAGCTATAGCATGAAGCTTTGCATTCTCTTCCGTTTTGTGGATAAATCCATCTTTTAAAAACATAAAATCTAAAGGTAATTCTGCCCATTGTATACCTAATGTTGCTTTGAACATATCAGGCACATAATATTTTTCGCCATATGATAATCGCCAAATTTCTGGTTCAGGATATTCATAATCGCCAAGCTTCAACATCTTTGGTTTAACCTCATATTCATTAGGAAATGATATATTCAATCCTATAACTTCTAACAACACACCATTTGGCATCTTCTTGATAAACAAATCTTTAGATACATCGTACCACACCTCAACTACAGTTTCGGTAATGCTATCATTATGAATTATAACCTTACCATCAAATAATTCTTCATATATTTCTTTTCTATTCATATCTTAATATCTCCTAAGTTTTAAATGTTGAGGTTAGTATACTATAAATATATTAATAATAATAGCACTTTTTTAATTAATAAGGAATTTTTATGATCACATTAGATCTATTAAAACATGTTTCTAAAACTCCACCTGATAATCTAGCTGAAATTCTAAATAAAATCCTACCAAAGTATGGTATAAACACAAAACAAAGAATTGCTCACTTCATAGGTCAAACCGCTCATGAATCAGGTGGATTTACATCGTTAAAGGAAAATTTAAATTATTCTGCTAAAGGCTTATGTTCAACATGGCCTAAACGGTTTCCTGATATCAATTCTGCTAATCCTTATAATAGAAGTCCTGAGAAAATTGCTAATAAAGTTTATGCTAATAGAATGGGTAATGGCCCAGAATCATCAGGAGATGGTTGGACATTTAGAGGTAAAGGTCTAATTCAGTTAACTGGAAAAGAAAATTATGAAAAATTCTCAGAATGTATAGGAGAGCCTTTATCGAATTGTATCTCGTACTTAGATACCTTAGAAGGTGCAGTAGAAAGTGCTTGCTGGTTCTGGAAGGAACATAGCTTAAATAAATTGGCAGACCTTAATGATTGTAAAGCTATAACACTAGCAATCAATGGTGGATTGTTAGGTTACGATGATAGAAAAAAATTAACTGAAATTGTATTGAATAATTTATGAAAATTTTTATATTACTGTTATTATTCCCAATATTGTCATGTGCTAATGGTATTGATGAAAAATGCCCTAAACATGTAATCTGGAGCGCACCCATAGCAAAAGGAGAAAGTAATCAATATTTGTGTAGAACTGATTATGCTGTTGATTATTCATATACAACTAAAACTCCATTATATGTTGTTGAGCATATAACCTCAGACCATATTAAATTGATTGTTGATAGACAAAATAATTTTCATGAAGATGTTGAAATAGTAGAACAATATAGATCAACATTGAAAGATTATGCTAGTGCAGATTATGACAGAGGACATTTAGCTCCTGCTGGAGATTTCACTTATGATAAAAATGTCATGAGCGAATCATTTCTTTTAAGTAATATGATGCCTCAGAATAAAAATAATAATAGAGTTATCTGGAATCATTTAGAACAAAATGTTAGAAAGTTAGTAAACAAAAATAAAGAATTGTATGTAATAACCGGAACAATATATTATCCTAATTATAAAATTATAGGTAATAACGTTGGTGTTCCTGATGAAATTTATAAGATTGTAATTGATACAAATAAAAATAAAATGATTGCTTTTAAGTTTCCTAATAAAGCTATCGATGCTAAATTAGTTGCTAATTATATTGTAAGCGTTAAATCAATAGAAGATATTACAGAAATCAATTTCTCACCAAATATTCCTGATGAATTAAAAGAATTAGAATTGAGTATTGGTAAATATAAAGATTGGTTTTAGTTTAGATTAAAAGGGATCATCCTTAATCCCTTTTAAAAATGTTACAATTACATCATAGAATTAAAATCAGGAACACCTTCTTCTTGAATGATGCTCACAATTACTTCTGTTGTTAAAAGTAATCCTGCAATTGACCCTGCATTAGCTAATGCAGTTTTTGTGACCTTAGCAGGATCAATGATACCAAATTCGAACATGTCACCATATTCACCAGTTGCTGCATTGTAGCCATAATTGCCAGTACCAGTTTTTACTCTATCTAAAACCACAGAAGGTTCATCACCAGCATTTGATACAATTTGACGTAAAGGTTCTTCAATAGCACGTTTTATGATAGAGATGCCAACATTTTGTTCTTGATTTTTTCCAACTAAATCATCTAAAACATTAATTGCTCTAACCAAGGCAGTACCACCACCAGCAACAATACCTTCTGTTACGGCTGCTCTTGTTGCATATAATGCATCTTCTACTCGATCTTTCTTCTCTTTCATTTCTAGTTCAGTTGCAGCTCCAACACGAATTACAGCAACACCACCTGCTAATTTTGCTAATCGTTCTTTTAATTTTTCTCTATCGAAATCAGAAGTAGAATCTTCAACCTGAGATCTGAGATGTAGAACTCGTTGTGAAATAGCATCTTCTGTACCTAGACCATCAATAATTGTTGTGGTATCTTTAGTGATATTTACACGTTTAGCTTGACCTAGATGCTCGATAGTGACTTTATCTAATGTTAATGCTACATCCTCCGCAATCACTGTTCCACCTGTTAAAATAGCGATATCTTCTAAGATTGCTCGTCTTCTATCACCAAACCCTGGTGCTTTTACCGCGGCAACTTTTACAATACCTTTGATACTATTAATAACTAAAGTACCTAAAGCTTCATTTTCAATATCTTCAGCAACGATTACTAATGGTCTGCCAATTTTAGCAACACTTTCTAAGATTGGTAACAATTCTCTGATATTTGAGATTCTTTTATCTGTCAATAAGATATATGGAGAATCTAATTCAGCGGTCATTGTGTCTTTTTTATTAGAGAAATAAGGTGACAAATAGCCCCGATCAAATTGCATACCTTCTACAATGTTTAATTCGTTCTCGAATCCTGTACCATCTTCCACAGTGATGACGCCTTCATGCCCAACTCTATCCATTGCCTCTGCAATGATTGTGCCAATTGATTCATCAGAATTTGCTGATATTGTGCCAACCTGAATGATTGTATTGATATCAGTGCAGGGAATAGCTGATTTTGTGATTTCTGAGATAACCGCAGATACCGCTAAATCGATGCCACGTTTTAAATCTAAAGGATTCATTCCTGTTGCTACAGCTTTCAATCCTTCATTTACAATTGATTGTGCTAGAACTGTTGCTGTGGTTGTACCATCTCCTGCTACATCAGCGGTTTTAGATGCTACTTCCTGAACAATTTTTGCTCCCATGTTCTGAAATTTATCTTTCAGTTCAATTTCTTTAGCAACTGAAACCCCATCTTTTGTGATTGTTGGTGCTCCAAAAGGTTTCTCTAAGATTACATTTCTTCCTTTTGGCCCTAATGTTACTTTGACCGCATTTGCTAATATATTAACACCTTCAGCCATTAATACTCTTGCGTCAGTTCCAAATTTTATTTCTTTTGCAGACATTTTTTATTTCCTATTGTTGTTACGAATCTCTTTATAGACAATTCTTATTCAAATCATAATGTTTAGTTAATTCATCTCTAACTCTTGTGATGATTTTTCCTAATCGATTTTCTCCTTGCCATTCATGCGCAGGAGTAATCTTTGCATGTTCTTCATCTAAACCTATACCCCAAATTTTATCATAAGGACTTGCTTCTACTAAGGTTGTAGTACCTGTATTAATCAATACTTCTAGTAGAAAATTATTTTGTCCAAATTTAGCTAAATTACCTAGATATACAATATGATCAGCTATATTGCTCCATAAGTCTGGATTAAAATTGGCTACTTGTCTACCTAAGCCTTTTTGTTTGCTGGGACTATTGGTGTTCATTATTTTTATTGCTGTCTTAGTATCACCAAATAGCAATGCTTTATTATACATCATAAATTGTTCAGCACAATTAAATTCTGTATCATTAATCGTGAAGTAAGAAGGATGCCATTGTGAAAATGGTCCATCCCAGAAAAAAGTATATTCGCTATTCATAATCATTCTCTATTTTGTTGTTACAATTCTAAATCTTCAGGATCAATGATTGCTATGATATCTTCTTCTAAGATTACATAAAGATCATTCTTAACTTTTTTACTTTTATTCCAATCAAGCAAAATAGTTTCTTTAATTGCAACTTTAGTTACATGTTCTCCTATTCCTAGAACTTTAGCATAAGAAGCATCATCAGATTCTACTCCCTGAATAACTCCAGAATATTCTTTTTTCTCTTTTAAGATTAATACATTACTGCCTAAAATTTTCATTATTACCTCTTTTGTTGTTGAAAAGTTTTTTGTTTTAAAATTTATCCTGCATTGAATGATGCACAAATAACAATTCCACTTGGACCAATACCTTTAAATTCACCTAGATATTCTACTACAACATCTGCTGCATCAGTAGCCCAAACAGATTCACGCTTATCAAGAAAAGTATCATCTAAAAATCCATATGGATGGATATCTGCTGCTTCTTTTCCATTTTTAGCAACTACAACTGCTGAATCAAATGTGTCATATCCCGTAACTTTATTTTGTGATATTAAATACAATTTTAATTTTTCTTTCATAATATAATCCTCTAATTTAAAATTTTCAACTATCATTTTTAGCACAAGGATGAAAATCAAATCCATCCTCTTCAAGTTCATCATCTATTTCATCTTCTTTCATAAATCATTTCCCGTATAAAATTTGTAAAGCATCATACGCTACATCATACACTGGATTATGTTTAATTACATCTTCTTTATTCCATGTTCCTGGATAAAGTTCAGGATCAATCTCAGCATAACCTTTCATTCCAGTTTCTGTATTGAATGCTAAAAATGTTCGAACATCCCTATAATTGCTGTAATAGAACAACTTCTTTTCATTCACAACATTAAACAAAGAATCTAAAACCATTTGATCTAATGTGCCACGAATCCAACATATTTCTTTATCTGGATCTTTGGAGTATTTACTTATATAATTACGCAAACATGTAATAGCTTCTTTTACTGTTATATCAGATTTCTTTGGTTTAAATGAAAAGTCCTTAGCTAAATCGCATTGCTTATTCCACCATTCAATCGTACTTTTATCTACAATTCTATTATACTCATTAATCTGCTCTTTAGCAAGCAATTTTAAAAATAAAGTATTTTCACAGAGAGATTCTAATGTATTATCTTTTGTTTCATCAAAATGCAATAATGCTATTGATAATATAACAGAAGATGAATCCATACCAAGGGTTTCTGTATCTAAAATGAACATGATCATTTACCTCTCATTGAAAGTTCTTGCTGAACGAGATTAACCTTAGTTGTTTTAATTGAATCATTTATCAATTCTTTTATCAATTCATCTGAAATTAATTGTAATCGATCTTGATCAAATTCTGACATATCTTTTTTATTTTTTAGTGCTAGATAATTTTTATGCAAATTTTTTATTTTTTGGTTTATGAATTTAGGTTTCGTATTACCTATCCCATTCTACGACAGTAACATCACCGTTGACATTTTTAGAAAAATCATCAATCATATTCATAATCTTTTCCTCATTACCGCCAGCTAGACCACAACCAATTTTAGGAAATCCAAAATTACTATTTGGATATTCTTGAGCTAATTTATGTAAAATCGTTTCAAAAGAATCATATTCAAACAAGTCTTCATTTATAGATATATTACATCCATATTGAGTGTATGCGTTAATGATATTAAAAACTTTAACAGGATTGGTCTTAGTTAGAATTGTTGCTTTAGTATATGTTCCTAATTTACCAATATCACCTTTAAGTGTATCTTGGTCAGCTTTCCATGCTGGTATATATTTTTGTGCAATTATCCATGCTATTCCTGCACCAAAGTTGTTGAAGCAATTACAACCATGTACAATAACATCGAATTTTCCTTCATCTGCTAATTTTAACAAATCGCCTTTTATTACTTTCATATTATCTATCCTCTTGATTTACAATAGAGTCGAATGTTGGAAATCTGGGTTTATCCTTAACTCCTTTAGGGAAAGATTTAAATTTAATCAATTTTCCAACAATTAAATCTTGTTGTAGAAAAAATGTTCTTCTTTGCTCATGTGTTAGACACCCTGGACTTATTGTAATTATTTGATTTTTTTCAAATAAAACTTTTTTTGTTTGTGGTTCAATGACATCTTTAATCAATTTACAGATTAACGATCCTACCATACCATTACCTATTTTATTTTCTTGATGACTACTTCTAAATGAATTCCCTAATTCATTTGTTTGAAGCTCATTTAAATTTTCTTCAGCTTCTTTGATAGCAATAACTAAGGCTTCTTCTTCAATAAATCGTTTTACACGAAGTAACCCACCTTCTTTAACTGTAGACCTTCCGTTTTTATATAATCCATCAATTTTTCTAATGATTACACCTTCATAACCATCATTTAGCCACTGTTCTTCCCAGTGTAAAAATTCATCTAAATTTGTACAAATCACATTTTTTGGAACCATTAATATTTTTTCGAGTTCAGGCTGTTTAATTTTTAATTCATTTATTCTATACTCAAGT
>Ga0114958_10004266_pt1 | contig 9992 bp, 9 predicted proteins | sample C_130208_EF_Meta_FD_89577 | JGI IMG/M metagenome (GOLD analysis project Ga0114958, IMG submission 89577) | Freshwater microbial communities from Lake Croche, Canada to study carbon cycling - C_130208_EF_MetaG | ecosystem: Environmental > Aquatic > Freshwater > Lake | place: Lake Croche, Canada... | reverse complement strand
CTTCTGGCCCGACGTCGCCCCAAAGACGGTGGAAAATTTCAAAAAACTCGCTCGTTCCGGCTACTATGACGGCACCGCGTTTCACCGCATCATCAAGGGCTTCATGATCCAAGGCGGCTGCCCCAACACTAAAGTTGGCGAAAAAGGCATGCCCGGCACCGGCGGCCCCGGCTGGCAAATCAAGGCCGAGTTCAATGCCAAAGCCCACGTTCGCGGCGTACTCTCTATGGCCCGCTCGTCCAACCCTGACTCCGCCGGCTCGCAGTTTTTCATCTGCCACGGGGACGCCAAATTCCTCGACCGCCAATATACCGCCTTCGGCCAAGTGATCGCCGGTGACGATGGCCTCGAAAAAATCGCCAACGTCCCCACCAAATCCGGCGGGGGCGGAGAAAAGAGCACCCCCATCGAGCGAGTAGGTGTCGAGAGCGTAACAATTGTTGCCGCCTAAACCGCTTCGATTTTTAGATTCTGCTTAATTAACAGGCCGGTCTTGTAGACCGGCCTTTTTCATGAGCATGAACCATGATTAAGCATAACCCAACGCCTTCGCCACCGCGCTACAGACGACATTACCGCCGCATGTGTTAACGCCTTTCGCCAGGCCGGGATGTTCCGCGAGCGCGCGCTCCACGCCTTTCTGCACCAGCGTCGCAACAAAAGGCTCCGTCGCCTGGGTCAGACCCATCGTCGAGGTGCGGCCAACTAGCGCCGGCATGTTGGGTACCGCGTAGTGGATTACGCCGAATTTTTCGTAAACGGGTTCCTCGTGCGATGTCGGCCGGATCGTCTCGATACAACCACCTTGGTCGATCGCGATGTCCACGATCACGCTGCCCGGCCGCATCTGCGCAACCATCTTTCTAGTAACCACGATCGGCGCCTTCGCAGCTGGGATCAGCACCGCTCCGATCAATAAATCTGCATCCGCCACACTCGCCTCGAGATTCGCTGGATTCGACATGAGGGTGACGACTCGGCCGCGATACTCTGAATCTAGCGCCTCAAGTTTGCGCGTGTCCAAATCAAGCACGGTAACACGTGCGCCCATGCCTGCTGCCATTTGCACCGCATGCGCCCCAGAATTGCCTGCTCCTACTACGACGACGTGACCCGGCAGCGTACCGGGAATACCGCCGAGCAACACGCCTGAGCCACGGTGCTGAGATTGCAGAAAATACGCGCCTACTTGAATCGCGAGCCGACCCGCAATCTGCGACATCGGCTTAAGCAACGGATAAGATCCGTCGTTGGCCTCCACTGTTTCATAGGCGATGCCTAGAATTTTTTTCTTCAATAATATCTTAGCGAGTTCCGCACCCGCCGCGAGGTGAAGGTATGTAAACAAAATCTGTCCCGTGCGGAGTCGCCCATATTCAGCAGGCAGTGGTTCTTTCACTTTTAAAATAAGATCTGCCTGAGCCCAAACCTTCGTCGCGGAGCCGACCACGGTCGCGCCCGCTGCCCGATATTCTGAGTCGGTAAATCCAGCGGTAAATCCTGCCGATTTTTGCACCACGACCTCCGCCCCAAGCGCCACACAACGACGGCACAGGCTGGGAGTCATCGAAACCCGGGTTTCACCGATTTTAATTTCTTTCGGTACTCCAATTTTCATAAACGCAACCCAATCCCGAAAGCTCAAAAACGCAACGCCCCAGAAAGCGCCAAGTTAACTACGTTTCTGCGTCGCGACCCAATCGCGGATGTTACCTTCGAGTACGCTCAATGGTACGGCGCCGTGACGCAGCACCTCATCATGAAACGCGCGTACGTCGAACTTTACCCCAAGCTCCTTGGTAGCAAAGGCGCGCAGTTCTTTGATTTTAAGTTCCCCAAGTTTATACGCCAGCGCCTGACCCGGCCACACGATGTAACGGTCCACCTCGACCACGATGTCGTGTTCACTTTTGCCAGCGTTGTCTTTAAAAAAATCGATCGCCTGCGCCCGCGACCAACCGAGCGCGTGCATCCCGGTATCCACCACAAGTCGCACCGCCCGCCACATTTCATAGGTCAGCTGACCAAATTTTGCGTAAGGGTCTGTGTAAAAACCCATCTCCTCACCCAAACTCTCCGAGTAGAGCCCCCACCCTTCGACGAACGCCGTGTACCCGCCCCAGCGCCGAAAATCCGGCAAAGAGCCCAGCTCTTGCGCGATAGAAATCTGGAGATGATGTCCCGGTACCGCCTCGTGCAACGTGAGCGCTTCCATCTCCCATTTAGGCCGTGTAGCGAGCGCGTAGGTGTTGGCAAAAAAATAGCCCGCACGGCCGCTTTCCGCGGCACCCGGATAATAATAAGCCGTGGTCTGCGATTTCTCAGCATAACTCGGCACCGGCAACACCCCATACGGCGTCCGCGGCAAGGTGCGGAATAATTTGATCAATTGAGGATCTGCCCGCTTCGCGATATCACGGTAAGCGCGCAAGAGCTCCTCCTTGTCGGTGAAGAAAAACTTCGGATCCGTACGGAGAAATTCAAAAAAATCAGCGAGTGTGCCTTTAAAACCTGTTTCCGTTTTCACTCGGTCCATCTCAGCTCGGATACGTTTCACCTCGGCCAATCCGATGTCATGAATTTGCTGAGGTGTTAAATCCGTCGAAGTCTCTGTCTTCACGCGCCATGCATACCAAGACCTTCCGTCAGGCAATGCCGAGGCAGCCGTCGTCGTGCGAGCGCCGGGCAAATACTTTTCCGCCAGAAATGCATGGAGCCGTTCAAATGCCGGCTTCACTTCCACCGTGTAGGCCTGCACCGCCTCCGCTTTTAACCGTGCCGCCTCTTCGCCTGAAACCCCAGGGCCTGGACGCGTAAAACCACCGAGCAAGGGGCTCCTCAAAGGATCTGCCGGAATCTGGTTGAGTACCTGCTGAGGCACATCACGCAAGGTGATCTGCGGCGGCGTCACACCTCGCAAGAGTCCGTCCGCTAGTAAAGCGATCACTTGATCGATTTGCTGAGGCAAAACCCTTAAGCGCGCTACCTGCGCCTCAAGTTGGGCTACACTCCCTGTGGGCATCGTAGCAAACACCTGCGCCGCATCCTGATGCACGCCGTTGAGCTGGGTGATTTGGACTAACTCCGCCGGAAAGCGTGCTCCCTCGACCGCTTCTTCTAACTGGCGCTTAAACAAATCATAGCTCACCCGATCACTCGCACTCAACGCCGCGCGCTCGATTGTCGCCAACACGGCGAGTGGTCGACCCGCGAGTCGTTTGCGCTCTTTGATCGCCGCAACTGTCAGATCGGTCCACTTCGTCTCGTAGCCTGGCGCACCAATGTAGGTCGCAAACTCGGGTGCGACCGAAAGGGTGTAAGACCACTCAACTTTAAAAAGGGCCTGCAATCGCTCATTGTCCACCGTGCGTCCCTTGGATGCGACGATGGCCTGAAACTGCTCGTCATATTCATCTGCGCGCGCACTGATCACGGCCATACCGACGGCCAGCATCACGAAAAATCCAAAACAAAATTTGCTTCGCATGGCTCAAAGCCTTCTCAGTCTTCGGCCACGATGCAAGACGCCGCACCCAAGCCCCTGCACCTGATCGTCGCCTGTACCGAGAATCGCGTCATCGGTCGCGGCGGTCGACTACCTTGGCACATAGCCGAAGATACCGCTTTTTTTCACGCCGCAACAGCCGGGCAAACCGTAGTACTCGGCCGCGTCTGCTACGAGACATGGCCCCAAGTACGTTCCGATGGCCGTCATCCCGTGGTCATAAGCCGCAACTCGGCACTCGTACTGCCTGGTGTACACGTCACTCCCACATTTCCATCCGCCCTAGCTATCGCCGATACGTTGCCCGGTAAAATAATGATATGCGGAGGCGAACGTATTTATACCGAGGCACTGGCAAGCGGTCGCCCGATTCGGCTTCATCTCACGCTCATTCACACCGAGATCACCGGCGACACCTTTATGCCCGAGTGGCGCCATCTATCCTGGCGTGAACATTCGCGTCGCGAGAGCGCCGACGCGAACTACCGCTACACGTTTGTAGAATTATCGCTATCGTAAGGCGGCGGCTCGTCACATGCGATGGTGTTGAAATGAAACGGAAGGTAGGCTGGGCAAAATCCAAAAAGCGCAGAAAGGATGGGAATAAATCCGATCAAACCCCACCAACTCAAAAAATGTCCACCTGCGCCGAGAATCACGCCGCCTAAAACGAAACGTACCGCACCATCGTAAGAGCCAACATTTGTTTTCATAGGGTAAAGGAGTTACAGGTCTCAATTTACCCAAGGCGGCTGTTTTAGGCTGCGCAGATCTTGCGCAACCTTCACCGCTCAATTTAAAAGAGTCCTTACCGCAGCAACGCCGCGTGAGCTTTTGCCACCTCGACGTATTTCTCGGCCCAAGCACGCAATCCCGCCTGTTCCTGCACCGTCCAAGCCCGTACGCCTTTCGCCGGCGAGCCATAAACCATCGAGCCGGGGGGACACGTGAATCGCTGGGGCACGAGTGTGTTAGCACCCACGATACTCCGCGCGCCGATATGCGCCCCATCGAGTACCGTTGCACCCATGCCGATCAAACATTCATCCTCAATGGTGCACGCATGAATGATCGCCGCATGGCCGATCGTACACCACGCGCCGATGTGGGCCCCATGTGCATCCGCAAGGTGCACCACAACATTGTCTTGAATATTGGTTCCTTCACCCACGCGGATTTCCTCGATATCACCGCGCAATACCGCACCGTAAAACACACTGCTCGAAGGCCCAAGCACCACGTCGCCCACGATCGTAGCGTTGGCCGCAACAAATAGCGCGCGCACCGTGTGGGGCTTTTGCCCGAGGTGTCGTACTAGACGAGAGGAGACAACTTTTTTGGAACTCATTTTTCTTTAGAGTAAGGCATACCAATCGCCTTGGGTGCCACCGCTTGGCCGACAAAACCCGCCAGCAGCAAGACCGTCAGCACATAAGGCAGCGCGAGAATAAACTGAACCGGAACAACGCCGACTACGGGTAAAATCAACCCCTGCAAACGCGTCGCAAGAGCGTCCGTAAAAGCGAATAGCAGACACGCCCAAAGCGTAGGCCAAGGCCTCCATTTACCGAAAATCAGCGCTGCCAGCGCGAGGTAACCCTTGCCCGCAGTCATGTCTCGCACGAAACCGGAGCTAGCCGCCGTCGACAGGTAAGTCCCAGCGAATCCACACAGCACACCCGAAATGATCACCGCCTGATAGCGCAGCCCGTTGACCGAAATTCCTGCTGTATCCACCGCGTGCGGATTCTCCCCGACTGCGCGCAAACGCAGGCCGAAACGCGTCCGGTAAAAGATCCAAGCACTGAAAGGAACCAGCCCGGCCGCAAAATAAACGAGTAGGTTTTGCCCGCTTATTAACTCCGCATATAATAACCCCGGCAGCGGCACTTCTCGCGCCGTCTGCGCCCACGGCCACACGAGGCCCGTAAAGCGCTGCCCTACTCCGTCGAGCTGCGGCGTTTGTCCCCCAAGGTTGAACCACGCGAGCCCAAGTGTGGGCCCGAGGCCAACGACCATAATCGTTACAGCCATACCTGCCACGACTTGATTGCCGCGGTGTGTGATACACGCGTAACCGATCACCAACGCGAGAGCCACTGCGGTTAAAATACCCGCACCAAGACCCAACCACACCGAACCCGTCACCGCGGACGCTGCCGCGGCAGCAAAGGCGGCGCCGAGCATTTTCCCCTCCAGACCGAGATCAATAACACCAGCACGCTCAGAAAAAAGCCCCGCCATTGACGCTAATAGTAACGGCGTCGCCACGCGAATCGTCGAAGCCAATAATAGCACGATAAGTGTGTATGTTTCCATTTACTCGGTATCTTTCCCGCCATGCAAACGTGCGAACAATAGCGTTAACGGCGCCCTTAAAACATTTTCCATCGCGCCACACAACAATATCACCAGGCCCTGAATCACTACGACCATGTCACGGTTAATTTTCGGCATGTCGAAGGAGAGCTGCGAGCCTCCCTGGTAAAGTGCACCGAACAACACCGCCGCTACCACAATTCCGACAGGATGATTACGACCCATTAAGGCTACTGCTATGCCAACGAAGCCCGCGCCGCTCGGAAAATCCATCAGTATGCGATGCTGAGATCCCATAAGTTCGTTAAGCCCGAGTCCACCCGCCAACGCGCCGGAAATAAGCATCGCGCCCACGATGACGCGAGGTGGAGAAATCCCAGCGTAAACAGCCGCCGTTGAGTTGGCGCCGGCCACCCGCAGTGCGAATCCCCAGCGCGTTCGCCAGATAAAAATCCACACGCCAGCCGCCGCCATGAGCGAAAGCCCAAACGTGAGATTAAGCGGCGTCGCCACTATGGTGACTCCGATTTTGGCGAACAATTCATGCGCCGCCGGCATCACCGCGTTGGCGGAAAATTCCCGTGTCTCGGGTGATTGCTGACCCGGCTTGATGAGAACGTTAACGAGCAAGTACGTCATAAGCGCCGCCGCAATAAAGTTAAACATGATCGTCGTGATCACGATATGGCTGCCGCGCCGTGCCTGCAGCCAGGCCGGAATAAAAGCCCACGCCGCACCAGAAATCGCCCCAGCCAAGATCGCCAGCGGCAAAATCACCCAAAACGGCCACACTCCCAAATACAGACAAACAAGACCCGTACCCAAGCCACCAATATAAGCCTGACCCTCGGCTCCGATATTAAAAAGGCCCGCGTGGTACGCGACCGCCACGGCAAGTCCGGTAAAAATAAAATTAGTGGCGTAATAAAGCGTGTAGCCGATGCCTTCTTGAGTCCCGAGCGCGCCAGTCGCCATGAGTTTAAACGCCGCGAACGGGCTTTCCCCAAGCGTTTTTATGATCACACCTGCGAGCACGAGCGCCACACCAAGATTGATGAGCGGCAACACACCAAGTTCAGCCCATCGCGGCAGTTTTACGGGAGCGCTCATGACGAAGCCTCCGCTCGTACACCAGCCATCATGAGGCCAATTTTTTCTTCTGTCGCATCCGCGCGCGCCAACTCGCCGATGATTTCGCCGGCGTTCATCACCAAAATGCGGTCCGCAAGCGCAAGAATCTCATCAAGTTCCACTGATACGAGCAACAACGCCTTACCTGCATCACGCAGAGCGATGAGTTGTTTATGAATAAACTCAATCGCACCAATATCCACTCCACGTGTCGGCTGCCCGATGAGCATTACTTTGGGATCAGCGTCGATTTCACGCGCAAGGACGAGTTTTTGTTGGTTGCCGCCAGAAAACGCCGCGAGGCGCAGCTCTGGCTGACACGGGCGGACATCATATTCGGTCATTTTCTCTGCGCACGCCGCACGAATCGCAGCTTCGTCGCGCAACCCACCGCGATTGAATCGTGCCGCATCATGATAACCGAGCATCGCGTTATCAGCGGCCGAAAATTCCACAACCACACCCATCCGCAAACGATCCTCCGGCACGTGAGCCAGCCCAAGTGCGCGCCGAGCACGCGGATCGATTTGCTCACGTACAAGATCGCACCCGCCGAAGGAAATTTCACCATGGCTCGGAGCGCGTGTACCCGCCAAGACCTCGAGCAATTCCGATTGACCGTTACCCGCCACGCCGGCGATGCCGACAATTTCACCTGCTCGTAGATTAAAACTTACATTTTTTAGCCGTACCACACCAAGTCTATCACAGACTTCGAGTTTTTTCACGGTGAGCAAAGACGCACCTAGCTGCGCCGGACGTTTTTCAATATGGAGCAAAACCGCGCGGCCCACCATGTGCTCCGCGAGTCGGCGCGGCGTAGTTTCGCATGTGGCGACCTCCGCGACCACCGCACCTTGCTTCATCACCGTCACACGATCGGTCACGGCCATAATCTCTCGGAGCTTATGGGTGACAAGAATCACTGCTTTACCCTGTGCCCGCAGGCGCCGCAACATGCTGAAGAGTTGATCCGCCTCGTGAGGCGTGAGAACCGCCGTCGGTTCATCCAAAATCAATACCTCGGCCCCGCGGTAAAGGGCCTTAAGAATTTCAACCCTCTGTTGAAGCCCGACCGATAATTCCGAAACCAAAGTATCAAGCGGCACTTCCAGTCCGTAATTGCGCGCCAAACGCCCGAGTTCCGCCCGTGCAGCTGTCAATCCACCCAAAAGAAAGGCTCCGCCCTCGACGCCGAGCACAACGTTTTCAAGCACCGTAAAATTTTCCACGAGCATGAAGTGTTGATGCACCATCCCGATGCCTGTCGCGATGGCCTCCTGCGGCGAACCGATGTCGACGGTACGGCCATGAACGCGGATCTCACCGGCGTCTGCACGATGAAAACCGTAGACGATATTCATCAGTGTCGATTTGCCCGCGCCGTTTTCGCCAATGAGCCCGTGAATACTGCCCGCAGCCACGGAGAAAGTGATCGCGCGGTTGGCGTGCACTAACCCGAAACGTTTATCAATGCCTCGCAACTCGAGCGCGGGCGGAGCGTCGGGCGGCGTAAACGGGGGCGCTGCGGGCTCCTTCGACACTGGATACGGTTAAGGCGCTTTGTATTCCACTACCACGATTTTACCACTGACGATATCGGCCTTAGCCTTTTGGAGTCGGGCCTCGATGGCGGGGGTGAGCAGCTTACGGTTATACTCGTCGAGCGAGTAACCGACTCCATTTTCCGGAAGACCGAGCACGAGCTGCCCCGGCTTCCAAGTTCCGGCTTTGGCTTCGCTAAAAGCACGATAAACGGCTACATCCACGCTCTTCATCGCAGAGGTCAATACACTGCCGGGATGAAGGTAATTTTGATTACTGTCGCAACCGATGCTGAATTTTCCCGCATCTTTTGCCGCCTGCATGACCCCGATACCGGTCGCCCCGGCCGCGTGAAAAACGACATCCGCGCCACGGCCGAACTGGCTCCGAGCGAGTTCGGCCCCCTTGGTCGGGTCACCCCAAGCGGCCGGAGTTGTACCCGTCATGTTCTCAAACACCTCAGCCGAGGGGTTAACAAAATGCACTCCTTGCGAGTAACCGAGGGCAAACTTGCGGATGAGTGGAATATCCATGCCGCCAACGAAACCTACCTTACCTGTTTTAGAAACCAGCGCGGCGGCCATCCCGCAGAGAAACGACGATTCTTGTTCGCGAAAATTGATCGACTGGACATTAGGCAGATCGACAACGGCGTCGATGATGGTGAATTTTACTGCGGGAAACTGCTTGGCGACCTTCTCGACCGCCGAGGCTTGCGTGAAGCCGACCGCTACGATGATGCTGGCGCCGCGCTTGGCAAGTTGAGCCATAGCCAGATCACGCTGCGCGGCATTGGTAATCTCAAATTCTCGAAACGCGATGCCAGTGTCTTTTTTGAATTTCTCGGCACCCTCACTGGCCGACTGATTGAACGAGCGATCAAACTTACCGCCAAAATCATAGACGATGGCAGGTAGAAAATCTTTCTCAGCACCAGCGGCGACTGGCGCCAAAAAAACTGCGGCGCAGAGTGTAATCGCGGCTAAAAAACGGGAAACCAGTGTTAAAAGCATGGGGCAAAAATCCATTTCGGTTACCTTCAACCGTGAACCAGCACCGCCGTCTAATCAATGCCTGATACTAGGAATACTCCACGCGTTCTGTCCTCAGCCTGCAATCAACCTTCGAAAAATTATTTCTTATGCCACTCGCCGTTTTCGCGCTGAAGCCAGACCCCGGTGGCACTGCCGGCGGCGATCTGTTTTGCGCGAGCGCGGGCGACGGTTTCAGCGGTAGATCCTGTTTGTTGGGCGAGAGCTACATAAACAGCTTCACGATCATGATTCTCTGCCGCTACTACGTCGCCGGCCTCCGCGTTAGCGCCGCGGAGTTCGACAAGTCCACGGTTATTTTCAGCGATAACGCCTTGGCTTTTCCACGAGTCTAGGATCGCGAGACGTTTGCTCATGCGGCTTTTGACCACGCCGAGATCCTCAGCGCGCACACTAGCAACTGTCGCCGAAAACAAACCAAGTACGAGAAAAAGACGGAT
>Ga0114958_10004262_pt1 | contig 9999 bp, 12 predicted proteins | sample C_130208_EF_Meta_FD_89577 | JGI IMG/M metagenome (GOLD analysis project Ga0114958, IMG submission 89577) | Freshwater microbial communities from Lake Croche, Canada to study carbon cycling - C_130208_EF_MetaG | ecosystem: Environmental > Aquatic > Freshwater > Lake | place: Lake Croche, Canada... | reverse complement strand
TGCTCCTAAACCTGTTACTACAACTCGCTTTAATGCCATAATATGTTTTTTACAATTGTATTTAAACAAATAATACCCATGTTATCTTCAAAGTTAATGTTTAAAGAGACAGGGGTATTTCAATATTTTGAGATTGAATATCAATCGGGATTTCTTTTTAGTAAAAATAATAAAAACCCGCGAAAAACAATTATTCTTCACGGGTAAATTATTTATTATTTTTTTGCTTCTTCGATGTAAGAAATAGCTTGACCTACCGTAGCAATGTTTTCAGCTTGGTCGTCTGGAATTTGAATATCAAATTCTTTTTCGAACTCCATAATAAGCTCAACAGTGTCTAATGAATCAGCTCCTAAATCATTGGTGAAGCTAGCTTCTGTTACAACTTCGTTTTCGTCAACGCCTAATTTGTCTACGATAATCGCTTTAACTCTTGATGCAATGTCTGACATAATTTCTAAATTTTAATTTTAAATTGATTGGCAAAAATAAAAAACTTTATTTTAAAACAACCTTTTTGTTACTAAATGTGACTGCGAAATTAAAAAATATATTTTAAATTCTTACATATTCATGGTTTTAATTCAAGTTATTATTCTTTTTTTTGTACTTTAAAAATTGATTTTACCATGAAAAGAATTTTGTTTTTTGCTTCAGGCACTGGTTCCAATGTGGAAAATATCATTCACTATTTTAAAAAAAAGAATGCCGTTGCCATTGTTGGTATTTTTTCTAACAACCCAGAAGCAAAGGTTTTAGAAAAAGCTAAAGACCGAAACATTAATTCACTGGTTTTCAATAGAACTGATTTAAACGATGGCGTTGTATTGAAAGCAATTGAAAAATTACACCCTGATTTGATAGTACTTGCTGGTTTTTTATGGAAAATGCCCGAAGAAATTGTACATCAATATCATAACAAAATCATCAATATTCACCCAGCTTTATTGCCAAAATATGGCGGAAAAGGCATGTATGGCTTGAAAGTACATCAAGCGGTTTTTGAAAACAAAGAAGCAGCAACGGGCATCACCATTCATTATGTAAACGAACATTACGACGAAGGAGAGTTCATTTTTCAGCAATCCGTAAATATTGAAGATTGCAAAACAGCAGAAGAAATAGCAAACAAAGTTCAAGCATTAGAACATGACTATTTCCCTCAAATAATAGAAAAACTTCTAACTTCCAACATCTAACTTTCAACTTTGAACCACCAAGTCCACATCTACACAGACGGCGCTGCCAAAGGAAACCCCGGAAACGGTGGCTATGGCGTTATTGTTGAATTAGTCGGAACAACTCATAAAAAAGAATTTTACGAAGGTTTTCGGCATACTACCAATAACCGAATGGAATTATTGGGTGTAATTGTTGGTTTAGAAAAGTTAAAAATACCTAATATGAAAGTTTTGGTAATTTCCGATTCTAAATATGTTGTAGATGCTGTTGTGAAAAAATGGGTTTTTGGTTGGGAAAAAAAAGGTTTCGTTGGCAAAAAAAACCCAGATTTATGGAAACGATTTCTGATAATTTACCGCCAGCACCAAGTGGATTTTAAATGGATAAAAGGCCACAACAACCATCCTCAAAACGAACGTTGTGATGAATTAGCCGTTTATGCATCTGGTTTGCCAAATTTATCTGTAGACGCTTTTTATGAAAAGGAAGAGGGAAAACTGTTTTAATTTGATATTTTTTATACTTTTACTACACTTTTTATTCTACTTATTATGACAGCAACAGCATTGAAACACGTAAATGATAAATTGAAAAATTTACCAGACAGTTTGATAGAAGAGGTAGAAAATTTTATAGATTTTTTAGCTTACAAACATTCTCAAGAATCTAATGATGTCCCTCAATGGCATAAAGACGAGGTTTTAAAACGAATTAAACTTGATAACAAGCCAGTTGATGCATTTGATATAATTGATAATCTGAATTAAATAATCAATCCTTTTTATGAAAAGGAAGACGCGAAGTTGTCTTGATTACCGCTGTTTCAACAACACATTATATTCTTCTAACAACCTTAGGTACTTATCTTTCCAATAAGCTGCGGCAGGAGGTTCGCTTCCATAAATTGAGGAAGGTTCATTTACGATTGTTGACACGGTATTAAATTCTTTAATTTCATCTGTAAAATCGTGATGAATAATTTTTCCTATTTGCAAAACCAAATCAAGAGAAACCGAACTATTTTCAAACATTAGATACATCCACCTTCTACTTTTTCCCATTCGCTTGGCGAGCTCTGTAATGGTAATGCCACTTTTATAAATAGCTTCTTTTAGTATTTCTCCTCGGTGTTGCATGATGCAAATATTTACACTTTTATGAGAAATTTATTTTATATAAAATGCATATATTTGTGTAAATAAATATGTATTTGTTTCCAAAAGCGTGTAATTACTTTAAATATAGTGAATTAATTTGGTATAAAAAAGTGGCACACGCTCCAATTTTATAGTTAAACAAAAACCAAGGCGGAACCGAAAAGCCAATAGAGTAGGGAAATTAAATCGAAAAAGATGAAAAAATCAATATTAATAGCATTTTTAATAATCAATTTTATAGGGCAATCTCAATCTAAAAAAGAAATAATAGCTGAAATTGAAGGGTATAAAAAAACAAAACTTTTAAATACAACTTACGATTTTACTTTTAAAGAGATTTTTGATGCGATGACCATAATGGGTAATCAATATTATGGGAACTCAGTGAAAGAATCTGAATCAAGAGGATATGTAGAGTATGTAAAAGAAGCTGGAGATGTTAAAGAAAGTCTATCAATTGAGATAAAAGGAGACAAACAGCCATATCGTCTTTCATTTAATTATAAAAAAGAGAAAAAAGCGACTACATGGAAAACAGAAGGAGTGCTTGGAACACCAAGTTATAAGTTAATTGCTGTAGATGCAGGATGGGAAGTTGTTCAAGACCCATTTGATATTATCTATACCAATCTTAACCTTAGAATGAATAAAATTTTACATATAGAATTTAAACTACCTGATGAATTAGTAAAAAAGATTGAGACCTTCAATAATACCCAGAAAAGAGATAGAAAAAAAGTAATTGCGGGTACTGATTATGAGATTTAGTGAATTCACAAATTGAAAAAAATAAAATTATGTATAAAGTTGAAATTGAATTATCCAGTAGAGAATCTGAAATAGTTCATGTTCAAAGACCTGATGGAGTTGAATTAACAATTACTAACGATGAATATCTAAACGCAAGTGGTCATTTGTCAGAAATTATTATTCGTATTATTATTGAAACCATAGGTGTTGAAATATTAAACAAAATAGGAGAAGATATTTACGAATACTTAAAGAAAATAATTTTAAAAAATAATAAAGCTAAAGATAAATCTGATTTAAAATTTCAAATAGAGAACAAAGATTTTACAGTTAATTTTTCTGGTAATAATTTAAACAGCAAAAACACTGAAATCGCCTTGAGAGAATTTGGTAATTTTTTAGACAAGACTCCAAAATATTCAACTATGGATCAAATCTTGGTTTTTAATGAAAACTCAAATAAATGGGAATTAGACGAAAGTATTAAATCAAACTGGATAGATGATTTAAGGAATAAAGCGATGGAAAATTTGGAAGATTAAATATGAACACATTAGCTGAATTAAATGCATCAATTGATTGTACTCTATTTGAACCATACAATTTACCTATATATGAATATATTTTAATGCCTCAAGTAGGCTCAGAAGACTTTGAAAAATTTCGCGCTTGCTATCTGCAAAGTAATGGCAAAAAATTAGAGGAATTTAAAGATAAATTAGAACCTATTCCAATTTATGCTGTTTTTAAAAATAAAAATAATAATCCGCTTTTTCTATTTGAACCAACAAATGAAATTACACCACTTTAATAATTAAACAAAACCTATGAAAACAAAATTACAATTACTTACCCTTTTAATGCTTTTATTAAGCATTAACTTATTTTCTCAAAATTTTGAAGAATTAAAAAAAACAGGGAAACCATCAGAACCATCTTTTATTTATGAGCGTCCACAAAATTGCGCATTAAACACCTCTTTTTTAATGTTGGATTTAAAACAAAATAAAGATGTAGATTATTTAAAAAATCAATATTCTTTAAATGAAATTGATAACAATCTTTATGTTGGAGCATTTTTAAAAATTGATAAAGCAATCTTCAATAAATCAAATGTTGAAAGTTTAGGAGTTAAATTAAATACAGAGGCAGGAAATTTCTTTACAGCTTTAATACCAATTAATAGTTTAGAAACTTTGTTTGCAGTAGAGGGAATTGTATCTGTAGAAATTGCAGAAAAGGTACATTCTACAATGGATAGCGCAAGAGCATTAACAAATGTTAATCAGGTTCATGCGGGGACAGGTTTACCACAAGCATATACTGGTAATGGAGTAATTGTTGGAGTAATTGATGATGGATTTGATTATACACATCCTAATTTTAGAAATCTTAGTACGCAACAAACTAGAATTTCAAGAGTTTGGGAACAAAACGGAATTACAACAGCTCCTGCTCCTTATGGTACTGAATATGTTGGCCCAGTTGCAATTCTAAATAAGATGAGAGATAAAGTTGATAAAAGTCATGGGACACATGTGGCAGGAAGTGCAGCAGGAAGTGGTGGGATCTCTGCAAATAGTGCTTTAAGAGGCGTTGCCAATGATTCAGAAATTGTTTTAGTGTCAACAAACATGACAGATACTGGTATTTTTAACGGTATACAATATATATTTGAACAAGCAACTTCGCAGAACAAACCGGCAGTAATAAATATGAGTATTGGTGGTCATTTTGGGCCACATGATGGCACTTCTGCTTTTGATTCAGCATGTAATAGTTTGATTGGACCAGGTAAAATATTAGTCGGTGCAGCAGGTAATGAAGGAGGTAATAAAATACATGTTAACAAAACTTTATCTTCTAACGGTAGTCTTCTTAGTTTTATTTATTTTTCTTCTAATCCATCATTATTTACAAATGGCAAAACCAAAATTGACATATGGGGTGAAGTTGGTAAAAATTTTAGTGTATCAATTAATGTATATAACATAATAACAAACTCATATGTTAGCTGGACTCCCTATGTAAATACTTTAACTAATACTTCAACTTATACAGGTTTTATTTATGACAACGACACAACTTCTCCGTCTGATGGATGTGTAGTAGAAATTTCCACCGAAAATTCAAATGCTAATAATGGAAAGCCGCATGCAGTAGTGCAAATTGACAATAGTTATCAAGACGATGTTGCGAATATTTTATTGTTTGAAGTAATTAGCAATGACGGAAGTGTAAATGCATGGCATTGTGGTAATGTTGAAGGTACTCCTGAGTTTAGTGACCTTTCTGAATTTTCAAGTATTACACAAGCTGGTGCTACAGTTGGCGCAACAAATGGTAATACAGATATGACAGTTGGTGAAATTGGGGGTACTGGTAATTCAATTATAAGTGTTGGTGCTTACACTTCAAAAAATTCATATACAAATTTTTTAGATAATTCTCCATCACTTGATTTTCCTGGTACGCTTGGAAGTATTGCTTCATTTTCGAGTAAAGGGCCAACAGTAGATGGTAGATTTAAACCAGACATTACAGCTCCTGGAAATGTCATTGTATCATCTGTGAGTAGATTTGATTCTAATTATAACTCAACAAGTCCTGAAACTGTTTATGGTCTAAATGATGGCACTAACAATTGGTGGTTTGGGGCAATGCAAGGAACTTCAATGTCATCACCATTGGTAGCTGGTATTATTGCATTATGGTTACAGGCAAAACCAAATCTAACAGTTGCTCAAATTAAAACTATTTTGCAAACAAGATCAATTACTGCGGGTTTAGGTTCTTTACCAAATAATACTTGGGGTAGCGGAAAAATTGATGCATATGCTGGTATCCAATATATAAATCAGTTTTTAAACATTGATTCTTTCGACAACACAAATAATTTTACAGTTTACCCCAACCCAACTTCTTCAAAGGTTTATATTACTTCAAAAGAATATGTATCAACTTATGAAATCTTCAACACCTTAGGGCAAAAAGTAAAAGAAGGAAATTTTAATGCAGTGTTAGAACAAGAAGAATTAGATTTAACCGCTTTACAAAATGGGTTATATATTTTAAATTTTAAAGGTGAGAAAGTAAATAAAACGGTTAGGATTATTAAACAATAAGTAGCAAAATAAAATAAATCATGCCTCACCATCGTGAGGCATTTTTATTTCACAAACTTTTAAACTTCTAAACAAAAACGTAACTTTACATTTTGGTTGTGGTTTTATTTAACAAAACCCATTTAAAAGAAAATTTAAGAGGCATAGCGTAAATAAGTAATCCAAAATGAACAAAGTTTCCATACGTTTTTTTGATGATCGTGAGGTACGTGCCATTTGGGACGAAGACAACAGTAAATGGTGGTTTTCGGTCCTAGATATTGTTGCAGTGCTCACTAATCAAGACGATTACAACAAAACAAGAAACTATTGGAAATACCTAAAAGCCAAATTAAAAAAAGAAAACAATCAGGTGGTTAGTGCTACTACCCAACTGAAACTTTTCGCTGCAGATGGTAAAAAATACAACACTGATGTCTTAGATTATAACGGCATTATAGCTCTAGGCAAAACGTTTCCGGGTACTAAGGCAAATCGTTTTATAGAATGGTTTACCTACAGCGATGAAACTATTGATGGCAAAAGCAAATTAAAAGCGTATGCCTTATTTGAAAGTTCATTTATAGAAAATATAGAAATTGGGACTACAAAAAGCTTGCAACAAATTCACGGCTATTTATTTGGTGGTCTTTATGATTTTGCTGGGCAAATTCGCAATAAAAACATTTCAAAAGGGGGTTTTCAATTTGCAATGGCACAGTTTCTTCCAGCTTCTTTAAAGCAAATTGAAGAGCTGCCAAAAAACACATTCGAAGAAATTGCCAACGCCTATGTAGAGATGAACATTGCGCATCCTTTTATGGAAGGTAATGGAAGAAGTACAAGAATATGGCTAGATTTAATTCTCAAAAAGCAACTAAACCAATGTGTAGATTGGAGCAAAATTACCAAAAATGAATATCATCAAGCAATGATAAAAAGTGTTGTAGATAGCAATGAAATAATAAATTTACTCAAAAAAGCCTTAACAAATGAAATCAGTAGTCGCGAAATGTATATGAAAGGGATTGATTATTCTTATTATTACGAAGAAAATTAACAACCAAAAAATATCAAATAGCGCTGTTCAAGAAGTTAGGGACTACAACTAAAAAGCTAAGTTTAGGAATAGGGAAATACTAGTTAACTTTTAAACCGTAAACCCTGAATTTATTTAAGGGTAAACTTTTAAACTTCTAAACTAAAGTTTATCTTTACCCCTTTAATTTGAATCGCTAATAATGAACAAACTTTTAATAGTAGGAACCGTCGCTTTTGATGCCATCGAAACGCCTTTTGGAAAAACAGATAAAATCCTTGGCGGTGCAGGAACATTTATTGGTCTTTCAGCTTCTCATTTTAAATTGCAATCGGCTATTGTTTCGATAGTGGGTGATGATTTTCCACAAGAGTATTTGGATTTATTAACCGCAAGAAATATTGATATTTCAGGGTTAGAAATCGTAAAAGGCGGAAAAACCTTCTTTTGGAGTGGTCGTTACCACAATGATATGAACTCAAGAGATACGTTGGCTACTGAGTTAAATGTTTTAGCCGATTTCAATCCAATCGTACCAGAAAATTATAAAAATGCCGATGTAGTGATGTTAGGCAACTTACACCCTATTGTGCAAACCGGTGTTTTAAACCAAATGACACAAAAACCAAAATTGGTAGTTTTGGATACTATGAACTTTTGGATGGACTGCGCTTTACCAGAATTGTTAGACGTTATCAAACGCGTAGATGTAATCACCATTAACGACGAAGAAGCGCGCCAATTGTCTGGAGAATATTCTTTGGTGAAAGCGGCAGCTAAAATCCACACGATGGGGCCAAAATATGTAGTGATTAAAAAAGGAGAACACGGAGCCTTAATTTTCTATAACGAACATATTTTCTTCGCACCAGCATTACCGTTGGCCGAAGTGTTTGACCCAACAGGCGCAGGAGATACTTTTGCAGGAGGATTTGCAGGATTCATCACTCAACAAGGAGACATCTCTTTTGAAACGATGAAAACAGCCATTATTCAAGGGTCCAACTTGGCCTCTTTCTGTGTAGAAAAATTCGGAACCGAACGCATGTTAACAGTAACAGAAGCCGAAGTTAAAAATCGCTTGAAACAATTCAAAGCTTTAACACAATTTGAAATAGAATTACAATAAATTTATGCCTCGAAATTTCGGGGCATTTTTATTTAGAATAAAATAATAGAAACATATGCTAAAACTAGTTCAGCTTAAACAAGTTCAGCTTAAGCAACACAACAACTATCATGAGTGACGCCATTAAACACGAATGTGGAATTGCCCTTTTACGATTAAAAAAACCATTAGAATTTTATAAGGAAAAATATGGTTCGGCTTTTTATGGGATACAAAAAATGTATCTTTTAATGGAAAAGCAGCACAACCGTGGCCAAGATGGAGCAGGTTTTGCCTCTATAAAACTAGATGTTGATCCTGGCGAAAGATACATTAGCAGAGTTCGTTCCAATAATGCGCAACCTATTCAAGATGTTTTTGCTCAAATCAATGAGCGAATCAATGCTGAATTGACTTCGCATCCAGAATATCAGAATAGTGTAGCATTGCAAAAAGCAAATATACCCTACATAGGCGAATTGTTTTTAGGCCATGTTCGATACGGAACTTTTGGGAAAAACAGTATCGAAAGTGTGCATCCTTTTCTGCGTCAAAACAATTGGATGCATCGAAATCTGATATTAGCGGGGAATTTTAACATGACTAATGTAACGGAGCTTTTTAACAGTTTAATCGAATTAGGTCAGCATCCAAAAGAAATGGCAGATACGGTTACAGTAATGGAAAAAATAGGCCATTTTCTAGATGATGAAGTTACTGATTTGTACCTAGAATGTAAAAACAACGGGTTGACAAAAAGAGAGGCTTCTCCAGTTATTGCCGAAAAACTTGCTATTGCTAAAATATTAAAACGCGCTTCCAAAGGTTGGGATGGTGGCTATGCTATGGCAGGACTTTTAGGTCATGGTGATGCGTTTGTGTTTCGTGACCCAGCTGGAATTCGTCCTGCTTATTTTTATGAGGATGATGAAATTGTGGTGGTTGCTTCAGAAAGACCTGTAATACAAACGGTTTTCAATGTTCCTTTTGAAAAAGTAGAAGAATTACTCCCTGGAAATGCATTGATTATCAAAAAAAATGGCACTGTTTCTCAACAAGAAATCATCACACCAACGGTGAAAAAAGCCTGTTCCTTTGAACGCATCTATTTTTCTCGAGGAAGTGATGCCGAAATTTATCAAGAAAGAAAAGAATTGGGCAAATTGATTTTGCCTGCGGTACTTGAAGCCATTGAAGATGATACTGACAACTCTGTTTTTTCTTTTATCCCAAATACTGCAGAAACTTCTTTTTATGGAATGATAGAAGCGGCAAATGATTTTCTCAACCAAAGAAAAAACAAATTCATTCTCGACAATCGAAAAGTATTAACCAAAGAAAAGTTAGAAGAAATACTTTCGGTAAAAATTAGAACCGAAAAAATAGCTATAAAAGATGCCAAACTAAGAACTTTTATAACTGAAGATAGTAGTCGGGATGACTTAGTGGCCCACGTTTATGATGTGACCTATGGCGTAATTAAACCAACCGATAACTTGGTAATCATTGATGACAGTATTGTTAGAGGAACTACTCTAAAGAAAAGTATTCTTAAAATGATGGGTAGATTAAATCCTAAACGCATTGTTGTAGTTTCATCGGCGCCACAAATTCGTTATCCCGATTGTTACGGAATCGACATGGCAAAATTAGAAGGTT
>Ga0114958_10004257_pt1 | contig 10008 bp, 9 predicted proteins | sample C_130208_EF_Meta_FD_89577 | JGI IMG/M metagenome (GOLD analysis project Ga0114958, IMG submission 89577) | Freshwater microbial communities from Lake Croche, Canada to study carbon cycling - C_130208_EF_MetaG | ecosystem: Environmental > Aquatic > Freshwater > Lake | place: Lake Croche, Canada... | reverse complement strand
CCCTATAGTACAATTATTGGCTCTAGCACTTTCTATGCTAAAGCCAGTTCCTTGACTAACAGCCAGGACTATGTATTCCAATTGGCAGCCATAAACACAGTTGGTACAGGTGCCTTTACAAATTATCAAATCGCCCAACCCGGCATAGTATCTCAAACTGGAGTATCAAATCTTACAGTCGCCTCAAATAGCCGTTCTACTGCTACAGTATCATGGACTTTCTCAAATGGCGTAAATGAAGCCACAAATAAGTATTTTGCTATTACCATGTTTCCATCTTCCCCCAATGCAACAATGAGCACATTTAAGGTAGCAGCATATGCAAATCAGCGTTCAGCAGTAATATCAGGTCTATCAACCAACTACTACACATTTTTAGTTCAGTCTATAAATGATGCGGGTTATTTTTATCCAAATATTTCTACATTAGCATACATAAGAGATACTCCTGGACCCTCAAGTGTAACAGGACTCCAAGTTTGGTTTGATGCATCTGACCCGTATGGTACAGGAGTAGTACCAGCTAATGGTACAATAATAACAACATGGGCAGACAAGTCAGCTAATGCCTATAATGCAGTAGCAACAGGCAGCCCCCAACTGGCAACAAATTCTCAAAATTCCCGACCTGGAATAGCCTATTTGGGAAATACAGGACCAACAATTTATTATACTGCAACAATACCAGCAAGAACATTTGCTAATGCCACAACGTTTTTTGTAGTATATAAAAGTACTGCTGGTGCTGCCTTAATAACCCGTTCTAAAGCGGGTATTGATACAGGTAATCCTGATATGTATAATAGTATAATAAATGTAAATAATACTGCTTCTCCTTATGGCTCTAATTCTTATTCAGGTGTTTATGTACCAAATGCAAGTACATCAATTTTAGGAATGATTCTTGACCAGGTAGGAAATACTTGTAATGAGTGGGTAAATGGAAATTCCCAATCGGTAGTTTATCAAGGTTATGGTACATTAACACCTAGCACAGCGGATGCAACACTTGATAAACTTTATTTGGGAACACGTGGTGACATAACTAACTATTTTCAGGGTGTATTTTATGAAGTTATTGCTTACAATACAGTTCCATCAACAGGTGATAGGCAATTGGTAGAAGGCTATCTGGCATGGAAATGGGGATTACAGGGCTCACTACCTGGTGCTCACCCCTACAAATCAGCGGCACCGTAAATATCGACGCTAATATAGCATAGATTACAAAAATCTAGTTGAGATTTGATACATAACTCAACCAGATTTTATCAACACCTCAAACGGGCTTTTTCCGAACGTTTTTTTCTAAAAAAGCGTTAGATGTCAGGCTTACCAGGGGTACCCCAAATCCAATTCCACCCAACTGCCAGCCTTTCCACATTGGAGTTCTGGTGGCAAGCACCCCTAAATAATGGTGGTGCCCTAATCCAAAACTATACACTTTTATGCTCTTCTATTCCTTATAGTACAATAATCGGTCCTTCCAGTTTTTATGCAAAAGTTAACCCACTTGTAAATGGTCAGAATTATACTTTCCAGTTAGCCGCATCAAATACCAACGGCAGAGGACCCTACATAGCTTATACAATTGCCCAACCCGGCACTCAGTGCAGCGTTCCAACTGGATTAAATGTTAATCAAAATAACCCATCAACAGCAACATTAACATGGAATTTTAGTCAAGGTCCCACAGAAAGCGGAGTGGACTACTTTGTTGTAACTGTAATTCCCTCAACACAGTCTGCATCCATGAGTACCTTTCAAGTCCCAGTTTATCCTGACCAACGTTCACTAACTATTCGCAATCTTTCAACTATGAACTACACATTTTTAGTTCAAGCAAGTAACGATGCAGCAGGTTGGTGCTTCCCAAATGCATCTACGTTGAACTATGTCGGACCATCACAATCATTTAGCCCAAGTCTAATAAGCACTTTGAATTTCTGGCTGGATGGTGCCGACCCATTAGCAACAGGCACACCACCTGCAGTCAGCACAGTTCTTACAAACTGGCTGGATAAATCAGCTAACACAATTACTCCAACAGTATCTGGACCATCCGCAACTGGTCTAACCTATATGGGCTCAACTAACGGAGTTGTCTGGGCAGGCAATACCTGTTTAGTTTTACCAACGCAGCCATTGCCTACAGGCGGTACTCCATTTACAACATTCGTGGCATTTAACCCAGCTGGTAACAATAATATGTTATTATATTCTAACGGTAATGGTCAAAATTTACAGTTAAGAGGTAGTGATATGGATATGTTCGGAACAGCAGGAGACTTAACAGTTGCTGTTCCTATTGCTAATCAGCCAGCGTTTGTAAAAGTAAATTATGAAAGCACAATACGTAGAGGTGGTCATACATTTAACTTTACATCTACTAACTATAATACAGCAGTTACATATAATACTTCAGGAAACCAAAATATTGGAATGTGGTTTAGTAACCAATATATCTTTACTGGCAAATATTACGAATTTCTAAGTTTTAATAGGCATCTTGCACCATACCCTACTCAAGTTATTGAAGGCTACTTGGCAAATAAGTGGAATTTTACAAATTATATGCCAGCCACCCACCCCTACAAGTCAATTGCTCCAACTAATGCAGCATTTACAAGCCCGCCTATATTTGACCCAACTTTCATAAAAGGTCTAAGAGTGTGGTTAGATGGTAATGACCCAGCGGGTAACGGATTTTTACCATCAAATGGCTCTGCAGTTACTACATGGAGAGATAAATCAGGATGGTTCTATAATTTGAATATGACAAATTCACCTACATATGCTACAAATATAGCAAACAGTAATGCTGCTATTAGTTTTTCGGGGACCCAATATGGTACAGTGCCTATACCTGCTCAAACCTTTATTGCGGCACTAGATGTATTTGTGGTTTATAAGTTTACTGGTGGAGCACCATCATATACATACATTTTTGACCGCAGCTCAGCACCCGTACACGGTGGACAAGGAACAATGTCTAACTTTAATGGCTCAGTTTCAGTAGCAAATAATGGCGCCGTTGTTACATATGTAACACAATATAATACAAGTCTAAGCATTATGAACTGCAGACTAAGTCAAGCATCAAGCGCAACATCATTTTATGAACAGTTTTCTAATGGCACGCTACAATCTGTTGTCAGTGGCTCCCCAGCAGCAGGCTTTACCCCATATGATGCTTCTCCAAATTTCAGCGTAGGCTCAGCACGGTCTACAACAACATTTACTGGATACTTGTGTGAAGTAATCGCCTATAATACATATCTCAATGTAACACAGCGCCAGCAAGTAGAGGGTTACTTGGCGTGGAAGTGGGGCTTACAAGGCAGTTTACCAGGAGGTCACCCATTTGCGGCGGCATCTCCAGCAGGAACACCATATGCAGGTCCATAATACTTTTATATATTAAAATGTCAAATGTAATCATTATTAGAATTTTTAAAATTGTAATAATAACTCCCATAAATAAAAATCCTAAACAGATTTTTTGGCCCTTAAGAAAAAGCCCGTTTGGGGCTTTTTCTTAACATTTTTTTCTAAAAAAGCGTTAGATGTCTGTCCCCACAGCGCCAATATTAACGGTAAGACCCGTAGCCAGCCCAAATTCCCTAGAATTCTACTGGGGAATTCCTGCTTACAATGGCGGTGCACCTATATCCACCTACACACTATTTTGCTCAGCGGCATCCATTAGCAGCGTACTTAATCCTAGCACCTACTATACAAAAGTAACTGGTTTAACTAATGGACAAGATTACACCTTCACGTTAAATGCCAGTAATCAAAATGGTTTTGGTCCCGCTGCGCCATTTAGAACTGTACAGCCCGGTACTGCCCCAGGCGGTGCTAGAAATGTAGTTGTTTCCTCAATAAGCTATACTGAAGCAAAGGTCTCATGGCAATTTTCCACTAATGCCGGTGAATCCGCTACAAAATGTTTTTTGATTAGTGCCGTGCCATCTACTACAGTTGTTGGCTTAGTCAGCACAGTAGTAAAATCCGCATACCCATCTGAGCGTTCCCGTAATATAACAGGTCTATCAAGTATAAACTACACATTTATTGTTCAGTCAGTCAGTGACGCCGGTTATGCTTTTCCAAATGCATCCACAATAGCCTTTATTGGTATCCCTGCACCAACCGCAATAACAATAACTGGAGCAACTAGCATTACCTCCACAGGATTCACTATTAACTGGTCAGGCGCTGTAGGCGCAACAAGTTACACATATACCTTAGGCGGAAATGCAACGTCAGCAGCTAGCTCAACATCAACATCGGCAACATTCACAGGTCTAACACTGGAAACAGCATATGTTGTAGTGGTAACTGCTACAAACGGCGCAGGTTCTGTATCTAGTGCCGGTTACACAGTTAATACAGCAACTAATGCACTAGTTGCACTAACGGCATCAAGCTATAGCGGTTCAGGCAGCTGGTTGGACTCTTCTCCTAATGGTAGAAACGCTACCCTAGAAACTGGCTCAATATCTAAAACTGGTGATGGAGTTGGTATTATATTGAATGGCTCAACAAGTTGGACATTTCCAAATGTGGCAGTCGGTAATTCATGGTCTGTATCAGTTTGGTATCAGGCAACAGGTGCCAACGTAGGTTCTTTCCCAGCTATATTGACACAAATAGAAGCAAGCTACGTGAACATAATAGTCGGCGCATATCCCAATCAACCCTTTTGCGTCGGTTTCCAAGGCAACAGTGGTTGGCGCGGTGGTTCAGGATTTAGTCTAACAAACGGTTTATGGACAAACATTCAAGGAACATGGGATGGTTCAAACATGCGAACTTACATAAACGGCATCTTAATATCTACAACAGCTTTGTCAGGAACGGCATTAGATTCCGGTCAAGCCTATCGCATTGGTCGTAGATGGGGTGGTGGTAACGATTTTGTAGTTGGTATAATTGGTGACATACGCATTTTCAGCGGTGTATCCAGTCAAGCCGCTATAACAGCCTTGTATAATGCAACTAAGGCAACCTATCCATTACCAACAGTTCCTGCTCCAGCCGTCAACCTTTACGCAACAACATATAGCGGCTCAGGTACTTGGAATGATGGCTCAGGAAACGGATACAATGCCACCCTTGAAAACGGTGTTATTGCCAAAAATACAGTAGGAAACGGTATAGTTCTTAACGGCTCTACAAACTGGACCTTCCCAAATCCAGGTCTAGGAAATACATTTACCTTCTCAGTGTGGTTTAAGCGCACTGGTACACCATCAAATGTAGCCGCGTGTGTATTAGTCCAACAATTAAATAACAACGCAATGAATGTAATTTATAGAAGCGATTATTATGCCGGCTACTATAATGGCGCATACAGGGTAAGTAGTACATTTTCATTAAATAATAACGTATGGTCTCATGTTATCTTCTCATGGGATGGTACAACTGGAGCAACGTTCTTAAATGGCACCTTAGTGAACAAAATAACACCTGGAGCCAGCGCTGTTGATAGTGGTTCCGCCTATCGTATAGGACGACAATGGGATGCCGCCAACTACGTCATAGGCGAAATTGGTGAAGTTGTAATATACAGAACGGGGCTAAATGATGCTCAATGTGCAGCTGTCTACACTACATCATCATCATCGTACCAAACATAACCTCAAGTCATAAAAAATTGAAACCTGTATAATCTTAAGGCTAGTCTTAAAAACAAACAGCAGCAAGATGGCTCAAACACGATATCGCTTTATTCCTACATTGCCAACTAAGGTAGCATGGGACAATAGAGCTTTTAAGCATGATTTTATCGACGATGAATCATTCTTCGAAGCCCTAAAAACCAAGGAACTAAGCCTAGGCAAGTTTAATTATTTGTCTGGCTACATTCACTTCCGTGAGGGTGCCTATTCTACGTACAAGGACGGTTCTGAACCTCAGCCCCGTCCTAATCCACGCTGGTGGAAAACTGGTGCTCGTTCCTGTCATAAGGGCTGCTGCACTCAAATACCCAAGGGTGAGACCTATGAAAATACTGAGCCTGCTATTATTGTGCCTAAGCCCTACCAACGAAGGTGGCAGGAGTTTCGGCGTATTACAGGAATGGGTGGATTTATAGAGCAAATGAAGCTGATTGAAGATAAATCTACGCTAGCGACAATACAGCTCAAGGACCTTGGCAGTTTCTTTGTTGAGCCATACTAAAATTTCCCTGACCGTAGCAAAAGGCTCCTGTTAGGTTTAACCCCTTCAATAACCTTACCGTTCTTACTAGCACCCTTTTTCTGCGCATTTTCAAAAAAATTTGCTAAATGCGCAATTGCCCGATTTTGTGATTTATAAAGCCCAACTAATTTTTCGTATTTATCTTTATAAGTTGCATAATCACTGACTCTATATCTATCTCTAAATGTCTGAAAAGGTAGCCCCATTTCTGAAGCAACATTTCGTGCAATATTGTGAACACGTATATGTTGTTTATTGCCGTATTCCCCATCACTTCCGTGACTCACAACAAGCTCATATTTCATAGATTTAACAATAAGTTCCATAATATTATTTCTATAAAAGTCTTCAACTGGAATATCAGCCCATGTATCTTCGGGTGAGTCAACATAATTTAGCATGTCTCCCTTACCACCAATTGTACTCATTACAGAATAAAACTCCCCACGTCGAACTTCATTATCCCCATTAGTAAGTGAAATTACATGTACGCTGTTATGAACTATATCGCGAAATCCAAAGACGACTTCGTCGTCAGGATGTGCAACAATCATTAATATGTGCATTCCTACACTATACCTTTAAGAAAAAAAAATACTAACAAAAATACGCTTGCTGCTAAAATCTGGGCATCTAGTAAATAACCATGCCAACTAGAAAAAATCATAAGGGTGGTAGATTTACAAAAAAGAATAATAGTCGAATACAAGCAGCAATATATCGTAACGCCAATAAAAAGCGCCAAATTATTCACTGTGTTTCCCAACTGCGTCGTTTTGCTAAGTGCTTCATGCTGGGTGATAATAGTCGCATGCTTCAATTTGGTTATAATTTGGGTCGCCTACAGGAACTATGTGAGGAAACAGTTCACCCCGATATTTGGTGGAAGCCCATAGAAACGCTAATAGAAAAAGCACAGTGGGAAAAATTATACAAACACATCGATTCAATCAGTAATACCTTGGTGGTCGAATATGATGCAGATGTCTTAGAAAAGGGTTGCTAGAAAATCAGAAACCCGCACTTTTTTAGAAAAAAAAAGTGGAACAAAAAATCTGGATAGGGGTTTTTTGCCACCAATCAAACCCCCAATTTAGATTTTTTGTCCCACTTTTTTTCTAAAAAAGTGTAGGATGGACGCTTCAACAACAACCAAAATGCGAATGGGACGCACGGTATTTTCAAATGTTTTAACCAAACAGCTAATGATTAACAATGGTTCATATTTATCTGCAGCAAAACTTACAACTGGAGGACAGGGTTCCAATGAGACTCCATTATTACAAGATACAGGAGGCGTTAACACCCTTCCTTCTGAATTTAATGCAATAAATGGCTTTCAAATTAAACCCCCACCACCAGCATTAATTACTGGTTCATATAACTTAGCCTATAACCAGTTTAATTACGGATATTTAACAGTTAATAATAGCCCTGATTTCAGTTTTGGTACAGGTGATTTTACTGTTGAATGGTTTCAATACTTTAAGAGTCCCCACAATGAATATCCCAGAATTTTTTCGTTGGGCTCATATTCAGATGCCGTTACAATGGGCGCAAGCATTGAACAAAATTCCATATTTTATTTCTGGATGAATAATTTCACTATTTTTGGTGTAAGTATATCTATTGAAAATAAATGGGCACATATGGCAGTAACACGCCACAATGGTTACGTAACTGCCTACTTAGATGGTATTCCAATATCCAGCCCTGTATTAAATCAATCAAATCTAGTTGATACTATCCACAACTTAGTTATAGGTAATGAATCAGACTCATCTGCGCTGGCTTCATTTGCTGGGTATATAACTAATTTCAGAATGGTAAAGGGGCGTGCACTATACACATCTAATTTTACACCACCCAATAAATCCCTTCTGGAAGTGCCTGGAACTGTACTTCTTCTTTCAGCAGTAAATTCTGATAATTTAACATTAGATTCAAGCGATAAACATAGAGTAATCTCTAATACCAATGTCACATGGTCCGCAGCATCACCATTTAACTATTCCTCATAAAATTTGAAATAAGGTGTCTTAATAATTAACTAAATAATGTCCCAATCACAGTTTTTCTTTATCACCGGCTATGCCGGTTCCGGTAAGGATGAAGTTGGAAAAATTCTACAAACACATGGCTACAAGCGCTATGGTTTTGCCGATATGGTAAAAATTCACACAGCCGATAAGCACAAATTCTCTGTTGAATTAACCCAAACCCAAACAGGCAAAAATACACTTGTATTAAGTCCAACATGTAATACTACGCAAACTGTAAGACAATTTCTGATTGATGAGTCCCAATTTCTCAAAACGGCATTTAATGACCCAGCTGTCTGGGCTAAAATTTTAGAGAAGCTAATAAAGGAGCAAAATTCACCGGACCAGCCATTAAAAATTGTAATAACAGACTGGCGCTATCCAGATGAGCTGAGTCATTTCCAACAAACATTCCCACTTGTAACAATTAAAACTGTTCGTGTAGTCAGAAATTCAGTTATACCGCTCCCAGACCTATCTGAGCATAGTATTGACCATATTGTATGTGACTATACTATAAATAATAACACCACCCTTGAGGACCTTAAACAACAGGTAATGCAGTTGCCCATATAGGTACAGGATTACCAGTAACATTTTTAATCCAAACATCTGGCATAAAAATTCTATCTGCTAAAACTCCTGAAGATGCACAGGCAAACGCTCCAAACCAACTAAAGGTTGAATTAGCACATAAACAACCACTACACTGACCCATCATGTATAATGTTTCCCATACACTTATACCAGATACTAAACGAATATTTCCAGGTTCACACAAAGATTCATAATCTGCTAAATTAATTTTTTCAGGCGTATCGCTAAAAACAAGAAATTTGGTCAAACCTGCTGCCTTTAATAATTCAAGACCCTGTTTATAATACTTTCCTAAGCCAATATCATACTGAGAATCTACATAATCTCCAAGTCTAACATGGACAAATGCCCAGTCTCCAAAATTAATTTCACTATCCGTAAATTTACAAATTTCGGGTTTAGGCACCCTAAATTTCGCCCCAGATGGAAAATGCGCAAAATTCTGAAAATAGCCATGTAACATAACTGACCCAGACTTAGATTCTAAAGGCTCAGAATCATAATAACCTAACTCAGGCTCTTTAATATGTGTCCAAACAGGCGGAATGCCCTTAAAGAATTTCACTTTCGGAAATAGTGCCATTAAAAGGTCGCGTGTACCTTTGAAAGAGCCGTGGGCATTTTCCATTATGACCCGTTCATACAATACAAATTGCTTACCGGTCCTTTCTGCATATCCTAATCCTGCAAAAATCTGAAATAACCGATTACCCAGACCTGAACGTAGCTCCACGCATACTAATGGTAAATTACTAGTTATTAAAACGTGGCTCCGTGGTAAACCATCGTTAATAACTGGACGCCAGGATGACATTAGTTAGTCTACTTTCTACAAACTAATTTAAGTCCAAAAATTTTCGAAACCCAAAGTAGGAAAAATATGTTTCCTGAAAGCGGCTATTTAGTAAATAATACAAGAATGGAGTATTTTAAATTTAACCACTTTACAGGTGAACAATACTTATATGAGCTATTAATGAACGATTTATGGTCAAAAACAGACACATATTTTTATATTCCAACAGCTTTTGATTTGGAGCCCTATGCAAGTTACAGAAATATCAGAGACCTAAAGCGCCCACACTCTGCTTAGTATAAATGGACCAAGCCTACAATGAACTAAAGGCAAGACCTCAACCTACAACAACTATTGAAAGTG
>Ga0114958_10004254_pt1 | contig 10016 bp, 10 predicted proteins | sample C_130208_EF_Meta_FD_89577 | JGI IMG/M metagenome (GOLD analysis project Ga0114958, IMG submission 89577) | Freshwater microbial communities from Lake Croche, Canada to study carbon cycling - C_130208_EF_MetaG | ecosystem: Environmental > Aquatic > Freshwater > Lake | place: Lake Croche, Canada... | reverse complement strand
ATAATGAACGGGACCTTCGACCAAGCAATCGGTCTCTTTCGATCCCACCACTCTTCACCCGCCTGAATATATTTGTAGCCATGCTTGGCTGCATAGGCCCGCTTAGATTCAAAGGCTTTCTCTAGCGATTTGCGATAGTCTACGCCAATCGCGAGAGTAAGAATTGTTAGCATCCTAGTATAGGATTTTCTAGAATGTTTAGACCCGTGTCTAGACCTTATAATTTACAGCCTTTCTTGAGCGCAAAGAATAGTGGCGATCGGTATCCTCCATCTGCTCGTCAGACTCACCATATGTTTGAGGAACAAGTTCAAGTTCAGGCTTAGGCTCCTCTTGAGGCATATCCTCAACCCCCTCTGATTTACTAAGAATGCCAATAACATATGTAATAGTCTCCTTTATCACAGTTATTAATTCTGTAGCTGAGATCATATGAAGAATATATTTAAAAGCCCTTTATATTGTCAAAAAATTGAACTGTAACCAGTAGCTAATCTCGTACAATCACAATGGAGACATTTGAGGATCATCTTGAATCTACGAATCCTGATCCTAGATTCAACTTCATTGTAGAAGATATCCTGCGAGACAAGCAATCAGGGTGGTCACACAATTACTACTCAAATTCCGCATCTCAGTGGTCGATAGCTCTCGCAAAACAGATATATAAAGTGGCGCAAATGCAACAGACGATAAATAAGAATGCAACCGTAATAGAGTTTCTTAGTAAGCAGATACAAAACTCAAAGCTCCCATCTAATCATAAGGATTTCAAGCCACTAAAGAAGGATGAATTTGCAAAGGTTGAAGCCAATTATATCGAGGTTGTAAAGGAGAATATTTATCTTGCTGATGATATGAAGGATTTGAAGAAGGATATCGATAAGTATAGCTATCTTGACTATATCTGCTCGACGACTAATCAAAACATCTACAAGCTCCGCAACAAGTTTCAACTTGATGGGGATCTTGAATATCTGAAGCAGGGCATTACTCTTGCAAATCTACTATACTACAAGCATCTAGATAAGGACCTACCGCCTCTAAGACAGCCTTCATGGTCTGCTTGGTGATCAGACATCATCCTCGGCCTCATCCTCGGCATCACTAACACTTCTAGCCTCTGATTCGCTGTCTGAAACCTCCCATTTATTTGACCCAGGGTAAATACGAAAGCCAAAGCGGTATGGCCTTATACCAATTCTATTATGTCTTTCTAATACACCCCTTACTTCCCAATTCATCTTTTTAATAATTCTTTTACTTATAAGCTGTCTTAAACTCAAATGATACCTTCTGTAAATCTCAGTCTCAGTACGCCTATATGCACGGACGTATTTAGCACAATCCTTCAACACATCTGTTTTCCGCAGATTAGCAACAGACTCATTCATTTCTCGTTGAATCTGTCTTATAGAATATATATGCTTTCTCATTAATGCCATTTTTGATTTAGTCTGTTCTTTTGTAACTATCTTATAGGCCTTTGATACATTTAAAATATTCCTTTTCATTTTCTTGATATCAAGTTTAAAAGGTCGGCTATTCTTAATCGCATCTACTAAAACATCAGTAGTATCCCGCCGCATTCTTTCACGCCTTCTAGAAATCTCACGAATGTGCTGATGAGTACTTTGACCACAGCCTTCAAAAATACAAATCTCATCATTTTCATAAGAATGAACGAACCAGCAAGCTGTATGGTATTTGTGGCCGCATAGCAAGGTAGTTGTCGGATGCGGATCTGTAGTTAACCAAGTCCTCTTGCATTTTAAACAAACATTCTCATAATCGTCTGGAAGGCCCCCCTCAACCTCAGAACCAGGATCAATTGTTAAACGTTCATCTCTTTCTATACGGGGTCTAATATGCTTAATCTTATCACGTGCTTCCAAAAATCCCATCCACTTTTCTGCATCTTCGGGATGCTCCTCGATATAGGTCTCAAGAAGAGCAAGATTGAAATGATCATTTAGATTAATAAGACCATCTTCCATTAATTAATAAACTATAAAACACTTTAGACCAATTCGTAATGATACTATAAAAATTGAAGTGACCCTCAACACTTTTTTGGGCAAACTATGGTATTCGAATACAAGAAAAATGATGCTGGCCTATATGTATGTGGTGTCTGTGGTGTGACCAAGGCTAAGCAAAACACTATGCATTATCACCTTCAAAGACATGAGGGAACCCTATCTTACGAGTGTTCAACATGCGACAAGAAATTCTTTCAGAAGTATACACTTGATACGCATATTAAGCTTGAACATTCCAAGAAGGATCCTGAGATCAAGTGTCCATTCGACGGTTGCAAGGAGGCATTCCATAAGAAGGAGTATTGTCGTGTGCATATTGCAAGGAATCATCTTAGGGAGACAATCGATCCCTGGATTCTTAAGAAAGATGACTCGAAAATCTATAATTGCGGATGTTGCAAAAAGGCATTCAAGTCATACCCTGCTATTCTGTATCACGCAATGGATCATGCAAAAGATTTGAATGATCCTATCCTGAAATCTAAGCTTGCCATTATCTAACGCCCACCTGTTACCGTGTGAGTATGAAGGATGACCGTATATATATTGTACCCTAGTGTTCCAAACGCTAGAAGAAGTAATATCTCGTAATGCTGACGACTTGCCTCTTTTTCATAGTAGCCGATCCAAATGAGTGGAACGGCAATCACCATATACAGCAAATCTATCCACGGTATCCATAAATTTGAGCTACCGGCCCTCAATTTAATATAAACACCGTACAGATGATACAAGAAGAGAGTAATACCAAGGGCAAGAAGACCCTTAAAAATATATTCAGGTGTATCGGCCCTCTGGATGCCTATATATACCAACACAGGGACAATGATGAAGATGTAGAAACAGGCAGCAGCGACGTCGTAGTCCATAAGGCACCACTTCTACCCTTAGCGACAGAACAAAATATTGTAGGGCCTAGCATAAGTGACACTCTCAATTATGGAATCAGCACGACACACATTTTCACGGATGGTGCCTGCACAAACAACGGAAAGCGAAATGCGAATGCGGCCTGGGGTTTCATTGTGGTCGATAATGTCGGCTATAAGGTCTTGGATCGAGGTTCAGGCCCAATTCCAAAATCAGAACCTCAGACAAATCAGCGCGCAGAGCTTCAAGCACTTCTAAATGGACTAACTGCTGCTAAACAATATCCGGGATTTATCAAGATTTGGTCTGATAGTCAGTATTCGATAAACTGCGCTTCTGTCTGGGGGCCGTCATGGCGTAAGAAAGGTTGGACCAAGCAGGGCGGAGTAATTCAGCACTTGGATCTGGTAAAACAGCTAGTCAATGCCACAGAGCAGATGGGACACAGACTAGAATACAAGTGGCTCCGAGGACACAAGGCAGGTTCTGCACAGTATGAGTTCCCCTGGATGTTCAATCATCAGGTGGATGCATTGGCAACAGGCGCTCTAGCCACAGGCTCCTTTGCCACAGGCTCATTTGCCACAGGCTCCTTTGCCACAGGCTCTTTCGCAAGATCATAATCAAAAGCGGCCAATGCATGGTCAGCCTGATCAATAGCACATTGAACCCACGCTTGATTATACGCCCAAGATTCCCCGCACATATAGACACCAGGCATTGACTTTAGAGGCCTTACTGATTTTTTTGAGACCTTATTGAAATCGTAATCGCCAGGAGTCCAATAGGAGCAGCCTTCCAGCCAAGAAAATACCTTCTGAAAGGTTGGATCTGGTATCTGCTTATTAGGAAACAGCATGCGAATCTGCTCCATAATTTGCCTCATGGCTTCGTCCTCACCCGACTTGCTTATTAGATTCATCCAATACTCAGCATCTTCGCCATCTGTATATGAAATCATTATAGTACCCATTTTAGGATTCATAGGTATTACGTAGCGCACTGGCTTCGGACATACGAATTTATTTACTCCATGAAACCACGCTACACCATTTTTTAAGGGGAATACCGCATAAATGCGAACTAAAGGTCGCATCTTTACTTGCGTAAGAATCGGCATTTCAGAGAAGCAGGGAATCTTAGCAACCGCATCGCGAGTCAAGGCTACTATTAACTTAATCGCTTTTATCGGCGATTTCCCGTTTATTAGGACAGAATAGTTATTTGTGGTTGGCTGGATTTGATGGACATCATATTCCCTTAAAATTTTAACACCTGCTTTTTCTATATCAGCCTTAATCAAGCCAATCAACTTTGAGAAGCCCTCCTTTATAACAAAGAATCCCTCATGAACACCAAGCTCATGTTTTAATGCTTCTAAGCCCTTATCTGCTCTCTGAGTATCTAATTCAGATCGGTACTCATAGCGATCCATCAATTCATTCGCTAGGTTTGTACCCATAACTGATTCCATAATGTACTTCAACGTGTGTGTTCTCAAGGCTTTCTCATCTAACTGATCGAATGGGACCGAATTGACAATACTGCTAAATTCAATTAGTTCATGAACAAAGGGTCTTTTCCTCCACTCCATATCTCCAGAAATCGGTATTCTAGTCAGCCCGTATTTTTCAAGTAGTTTAATAACATGGTGGTGAGAATTATGGACACGGCCAGCGCCTTCTTCCCACTGAATACGGCCTATGCCTGGTAAAGTTTGCCTAAATGTCGCCGTACGCCCACCAATAAACTGAGACTTTTCTAGAATGCATATTTTCTTAGTCGGGTATTTTTTTGAAAGCTCTAATGCACAATACAAGCCGGCAATACCGGCTCCTATTATGCATATATCATAGACCATCTCTACTATCGTATTACTAAAATTACTAAAAATTCCCAACCTCTTGAATCGGCGAGAGCTGCAGCACACGCTTCTTTGTCTTTTTCGCAGTCCTATTTGGAGGAATTCTTATTCTAAGGCCGGCGTTAAAGTTTTCTAGCTTGGCCGACGCCTTGGGTGTCGCCTTAACGGTCTTAGTCTTTTTTGATGCGGATTTCTTAGCCCTCTTTCTCAGCGAAGCCGCTTTCTTATGGGCCTTTTTAAGAATATCCTTCAGCTCATGAAAGGCACTTTCAATCGGAGGTAGAGGGTTTTCCTCTGGTCCGAACTTTCTGCCCGTATAGGGATCGTATAGTTCAGGTAGAGGCAAGAATTCAAGATGCGCCTGCTCATAGAATGTGTTATAAATCGGCGTCAGAGATCTCTGGCGTCTTGTTGCCTTGGTCTTAGAAGCAGCAAGGTTGTTAAATGACATTCCACTAGCTAAATTGTATGTCGGTGCAACAAAGCCCGTTTCCTTGAACTGTCCATTCTTATTATAGTTCCCGCGAGGTATCGGTTTAGTAGCTGCATTCGGAGGAGGTGGGTTGAATCCAACAGGTGAAGGCAAGGCCACCTTATTACGCGTTGCATTTACCTTTTTCACAGTTCTTTTACGTGTTTTTGCCGGGGCGGAACTCAGCGTATTAGGGAAGGCCATTGTTTGTGCAAGATTGGCAATAGTAGGCACAATAGGCGAAGCAACCGATGGTAGAGGTGCAGCGGCGCCTGGATTCATTGCTATGAGCTTAGAGTGCATTGCCTTTGCCTCGTCATATCTTGGGATCATATACGCCTTCAACTCACCCTTAGCTTCCTTCGCCTGGAAAAAGCGGACCTTCTCTCTAAGGTTCTTCTCATTCGCCTTGAATTTAGCCATATCATACGCACCAGAATTCATTCTGGATCGTATGTTATTCAATTTGCTCTTACGCTTTCCAGGCCCGTTATCCATCTACTCAAAGGTTTCTTTTAAAGTGTCAAATACAGTCATTGTATCTGAAGTACTGAATTTGCCCAGGAACTTCCCAGACTTGATAATGGCAAAAGACGGAATCTTACTTAGGCCACAAAATCCCAATGTGTATTTATTGACATCCACGTCACACTTATACCAAACAATTGACTTGGGTGTTGAATTAAAAAGGGATTCGAAATCCAGCCTCTTACACGCTCCGCACCATGATGCCGTAAAGTATATAACAACGGCCTCAGCTGCACGCTTTCCATCAGGCCCGACTGGCTTTAGGAGATCCTCGAACTGGCTTTGCGTCAGGAGGGGTATCATCCGCTCGCTCATTTCTATTCACGTCATTCATCTTTCTGACGCTATACATTACGTAACCGCCGAAGGCTAGAAGGGCTACGCTGAAAAGCAGGACGGTTGATGATATAGCCGGGCTGGAAGATTCAAAGAATGCACCGCCTTTTTGCATTGCGCTAGCAGCCGCTGGCATTGCGCTAGCAGCCGCTGGCATTGCGCTAGCAGCCGCTGGCATGGCGGGAGCAGTGGCCGCTCCAGGCACAGGCGCAGTTGGAATAAACTTGCCCATAATTCCGGCTGCTGCAGCGGGTAAATAGTTATCGACTACACTCGTAACAGCAGCTTCTTGAATCGCTGGATTTGTTAATTTTTCGGCAACCTTTCCTAAGACCTTCGGTCCTGCCTTTACTATATCAGTTACAGCAGTAGCAGTTTGAACTGCTGCTAATGCAACATCTGCCTCAGCAGTAGCAACCTTTCCGAGCGCGCTCACAGCTGTTGCAGCCTTATCCGGTATTTCAGTCAATCTATCAACCACACTTCCTACGCCCTTATCAATTGCCTTATTAATAGCATTATCAACCTTAGACTCTATTTTATTTGATTGCGCCTGGACTAAATTCAGAACCTTGCCTCCAACATTTCCAACCTTATCTCCAACCTTATCTACAAACTTACTTGACAGCCCTCCCGTTGCAGCATTTATTGCCAGTGCCGCATTTTCACCTTTCTGAGTTACCGCATCTACCGCTCCAGTTGCAGTATTAGTCACCGTTTTAGCTGCACCTGTTACAGCACCGGTTACTGTATTTGACGCAGTTTTAGCAACATCGGAAACTGTATCTGTCACTGTTTCAACTGCGCTTGTTGCAGTATTAGTAGCCATTTTAGCTGCATCTGTTACAGTATTAGTGGCCAATTTGGCAGCACTTGTTGCAGCACCAAACGCCATTTTAGGTCCGAGTGTATAAAATGACCGCACCGAACTTATTATACGCTCAAATATGCTCCTATTATCTACTGCAACGGATGGATCCGCCTCCGGTCCAAGAGCGCCCTTATTAAAGTAAGGGTCTAAGCCAAACCAGGTTGCCGGAAATACACGAGCCGCACCTTTTTCAAAGAGGCCCTTCGTATCAAATGCTACACGATATGCATCATAGAATCCCCAGCAAATAGCTAATAAGGCACTAAGACCCAGTGTTAAAAGCCCACCCATATACATTCCCATCTGGGCTATGCAGCCCCAGTAGTCCCCGATTGCCAACTTGTTCAGAGGAAATATGATGAATACTATACTCAGCAGAGCATATATCATAAACATCCAAGGCTTCGGAATAGCAGGAGGCGCAAGATTACTGGCGGTTTTATTAATAAAGATACCTGCTCCAATTCCAACCGGTCCATAAAAGGGTACGCCGATTCCATACTGCTCGACCAGTTCGCGTTCACCAAATGCCTGAGCAAGATCATAGAAATACCAAAACCCTAAAAACGGTATGAGTGTCACTATTTTCAAAAGGAATGTGACAGGACTTCTTAAAAGAAGGTGATCAACGCACAGAATAACAGATATCATATATAACCAATATGGTATCTGGGCCCCTTTCCAATATGACCCCTGAGTTATTTTAACATCTACTAGCGTCATCGCTTCTACCTATTAGATTGTAAAGAGAACGCCGCCGAAGCCGTCCGCAATACGAAGGACATTGTGATTTATTCCATAAATGCGAGTGTGCAGGGTTCCTATAGTTCCAACCAGCGCCGGATTAATATTGACCTGAAGTACCATCGAATCCATGCGACTCGCATTCATTGAACCACTCGGCTGAGCATCCTCTGGTCTCAAAGCGAAGCTGTATGAATACATGAAAAATTCTTCGGGAACCACCGTATGATACTGCCACGGCTGAACCAGGCGGAAGTAGCCTGCATCACGTACTTGAAAGCGATCGAAACCATCAAGCTGAAGAACAGTATTTAATAAGATATCAGTGCGTGTTCCCACTTCAAATGTACCCAAGGAACTGTAATTGAAATATTCATGATAACGTGCCATATCGTCACGCTGAACATACCAGAAAAGTTCGCGAATAGGGTGGTTAAATTCAAAACGCAAGGATCCGCTTGTCGCACCGGGGGCAATAGGAATTGGTGCCGTATATTGCACCTGTTCAATTAAGTACTCGTGAGTAGAACTTACAAATCGGCGTCTCTCCTCAACATCTAAATACACATAGTCACCCCATAACATTAAATCGGTAATGCTTACAGGTTTAACTTGAAGACTTGTGCATAAAGGTGTCGTAAGCGCCTGTGAGAAAAACAGCTGGTTCAATGGTCTCAGAGTCAGGTTTATACGAATTGGGTGATATTGAAGCGCAACAAGCGGTAGGGCAAGACCAGGATTTCGGCAAAACCAGAACCTCAGAGGAATATATAGCTTCAGAGGTCCAAATAGTGTCGGCGGAGAGTAACCGTCGACCTTTCCAATCATATTGTAAAATCCTGTCTGCTTATCCATTGTTGTCGTATAGTTTGACCAGATTTCCATCCATTCACCCGACTGCCTATCAATCTCCTGCTCACCGATTTCAAGCGTGATCTCCTGTATCAGAGCATGTCCTACAGCATTCACATATGAAACGGGAGTCCCGTCTAATAAAGTGAGTGCCGGTAGAGTTACTTCCAATACAATTTGACTTAAGAGATCACCCCGACGTGGAACTAGACAAGTTATACGTTTTCCAAAATCTGGAGTTCCATCAAAATACATTGGTTGGCTCTCAATCGCAAAATTCGTGTAGCGCCTGTAAACCATTTTGAACCAGGTCATCTGGGGATTTCCAGTTAAGAATACATCTTGTTTCCCTGTTGCTACAAGTTGTAAAAGACCTCCTTGGCCAACCATCTACAACTATAGTTAGATTAACTAAGAAAGTGCTACGCGGTGTAAACTGCTACGCGGTCTAAACTAGTCTTATTTTCACAATTAACCATAGTAGGGATGGCATCATCAAAGCGTACATTAGATCTAGATACATTAACGTATAAAGATCTTTATTTAAAAGCCGGTTCTACAGAACAGATTTCATCTTACACAATTCCAGTTATTCCAGGAGGTAGTAACGTCTATAAATTATTTAAGTATTTCACACCAGAACAAGTATTAAGCACTGCAAATCTTACTTTCACACCTTCGACAATACCCGATATAACAAGAGCTATAATTAGTCTCTCGACAAATCAACTTCAGGTTTCTAAGAGCCTCTCCAGTATTTCGACACTAACCGCTAGGCAAGTATCTTCCATACAAAGTACTACCACGGGCTTCTACAATTTTCAAACATCGACGCTGTATTACAGCTCATATACACAATTAATAAATAGCTATAATATCTTACAAGGTCAAAATACACAGCTTTTAAATCTTCAGGCTACCGTTATTAGTCTAGGTGATTCATTATCTTCACTTTCTACACAATTTCAGCCGAATTTCTGCACACTCGGAGCATCTCTCGAAGTGACATTTAATCAGGGTGAAGCAGTTTCAAGTCTTTCAACACTTTTTACAAATTATTATAGTGATATAAGTACAATAATAACTAACTACAGCACGAATACAGGTGAAAGCATTTCCTCTATAATAGCAAATGATGCATCAACAATGATTGGCTATACCATTGAGACAAATAACAATATTCAATCTGCATCAGGATCAGGCGTTAGTAGCTTATCAACGGTTGTAGGATCTACTCTCGCAGGATTTAATTCAAGTATACACGGATATGATCCAACATATGGTCTTAATAATTTATCGACATTTGTCGATGGTTCTATATCATCTCTCTCGTCATACTATATTATTCAATCAGGTATATCTGGAATATCTACTATGTCAACAACTCTAGCACGTCAATATAACTCTAGCATCTTACAGGCACAAAGAGTGGCGGGT
>Ga0114958_10004252_pt1 | contig 10017 bp, 6 predicted proteins | sample C_130208_EF_Meta_FD_89577 | JGI IMG/M metagenome (GOLD analysis project Ga0114958, IMG submission 89577) | Freshwater microbial communities from Lake Croche, Canada to study carbon cycling - C_130208_EF_MetaG | ecosystem: Environmental > Aquatic > Freshwater > Lake | place: Lake Croche, Canada... | reverse complement strand
CTCAAAGACTCCGGCCACGTAATCCCAGGGATCGGCGGCATGTTCGACTTAAGTGACAGTCTTTTACTGACAGCCCCAGTCGCCTATTTCTTGTTCCGCTTGCCCTGAGCGCGTAGGTCTTCACCTGTGGCCACTTTCGCTTTTCCGCCTCGCAAACGCGTCGTACTACTCGGCGCCACCGGCTCCATCGGAGAAAACACCCTGCGTGTCATCGCCGCGCACCCCGACAAACTCGAACTCGTCGCGATCGCCGCCCGCGGCAATTGGGAAAAACTCGCCGCCATCGCGCGCACTCACGGGGTGCGCCACGTTGGTCTGTTTGACGAAACCGCCTTCGCCGCGGCACGCGCGAATCCCGCCGCCTTTCCCGCCAACACGCGCCTCGTAGGCGGCCTCGCGGGACTCGTCGAGCTCGCGCAACTACCCAACGCCGATATCGTACTTGTCGCCGTCGTCGGCACCACTGGTCTCGAACCGGCCCTAGCCGCTCTCAAAGCAGGCAAAGACCTTGCGCTCGCCTCGAAGGAAATTCTCGTCCTCGCCGGCGAACACGTACTCGCCGCCGCTGCTGCCAGCGGCGCAAAAATCTTGCCGGTCGATAGCGAGCACAACGCTGTTTTCCAATGCCTTCAAGGCCACCCGCACTCGAGTGTACGCCGCATCACGCTCACTGCCAGCGGCGGCGCATTTCGCGATTTGCCGCTCGAGCGCCTCGGAGCCGTCACGCCCGCCGACGCGCTCAAGCACCCCAACTGGTCCATGGGACCAAAGATCACCGTCGATTCCGCCACGCTCGCCAACAAAGGCCTAGAGCTCATCGAAGCCCAATGCCTCTTCGGCCTGCGCCCGGAGCAATGCGACGCCGTGCTACACCCGCAAAGTATCGTCCACGCCTTCGTCGAATTCACCGACGGCGCCATGCTCGCCCAGCTCGGCCCGCCGTCGATGACCTTTCCTATCCAGCACGCACTGCTGCACCCCGACCGCGCGCAGGGCGTCGAGCCCGCCCTGGATTTCAAAAAAATCCTCTCCCTCGAATTTCGACCCGTCGACGAAACGCGTTTCCCCATGTTGCGCCTTGCCCGCGAAACGATGGTTGCGGGCCGCGGCGCACCCGCCGTGTACAACGCCGCGAACGAGATCGCCGTCGCCGCCTTCCTCGCTCATGCGCTGCCGTTTCTTGCGATTCCGCGCATCGTCGAACACGTTCTCACGCGTCTAGCCACTGCTGCCGCCGCTGATCTTCCTTCTATCCTCGCCCTAGACCTCGAAGCCCGCCGCCTCGCACACAGCGCCATCGAAAAAAAACTTTTTTAAACGCACCGCGCCCACTCTCTCATGGAACTTCTCTCCGCCGCTTTTTCTAACCTTTGGTCCATCTTCCTCGTCGCCGTGTTTTTCGGCGGCTCCATTTTCGTCCACGAGCTCGGACACTTTCTCGCCGCCCGCCGTCGCGGCGTGCACGTTGAGCGCTTCTCAATCGGCTTTGGTCCCGCCATCTGGTCATACCGGGCCAAGGATGGCGTTGAATACCGCCTCGCTTGGTTTCCTCTTGGTGGCTACGTGCTCCTGCCTCAACTCGCGGACCTCGGACCCATCGAGGGTCAAAGCACCACCGATGTCGCAAAACTCCCACCGCTTACCTATGCGACCAAGATGATCGTCTTCTTCGCCGGCGCCGCGTTTAATGTCCTATTCGCCTTTGTCCTGGCCTGCATCGTCACCGCAATCGGGGTACCCGAGAGCAGCGCGACCGCCACCACGCGTATAGGCTACGTCGCTAAAACCCTTGAGGGTCCGGACGGCGTAAAAACCCCAAGTCCCGCGCTGCAAGCTGGTTTCCGCGCCGGCGACATCGTGCGCGCTATCGATGGAAAATCCGTATCAGACTGGCAGGACTTGATGCAGACGCTTATCACGACGACTGGACGCTCCGACGACGGCCAACCCCGCGCTGTATTTACCCTCGAGCGCGATGGCCAATTGATTGATTTGCCGGTCAATCCTCGGCTTTCGGGCGAGGAAAAATTCCGCAAAATCGGCATTGCGCCTGGCTTTGAGCTCATCGCTTTCAAAATCACCCCTGCCAGCCTCGCCGCACAAGCAGGCCTGCGGGTAAACGACGAATTCATTTCCCTCAACGGCGTGAAAATTTACGGCACCGAAACTTTTTACGAGACGCTCATCGCGCAGCCCAACGTGGCCGCCGCGCTCATCGTCCGCCGCGCCGGCGCCGAGGTCACGCTGAGTTTACCCGCACACGCCACCACCACGCCTGCGGCTCTGGCTAAAGCCCTCGGCGTTGATTTCACTACCGGCTACCGCCTGACCCATCCCTCGCCTCTGGCTCAGATCACCGCTCCTATTGCGATGACGGTCCGTACGCTCTGGAGCTTGATCAACCCCAACTCCGATATCGGCCTAAATAAACTCGCCGGCCCAGTCGGTATTTTTCGTATTTTTCACAGTGCGGCCGAAGTCGGCATCCGTGCCGTGCTGATGTTCACCATTTTGATCAACATCAACCTGGCTGTCTTTAACCTCCTGCCTATTCCCGTCCTTGACGGCGGCCAGATGCTCTTCGCCACCCTCGGCAAACTAAGGGGGCGTGCTCTACCCACGCAATTCATCATGACCGCCCAAAGCGTGTTCATGGTCTTATTATTCTCGATGATCATTTATGTGAGTTTCTTCGACGTCCGACGCATCGTCCGCGACGTCAACTCCGGCCGTACCGAAGCTCCCATAAACGCCAAGTAAACCTCTTCGACTGTCTCGCGCCGCGCAATCGCCTCCGCCTCCGCCCTGCCATGTCGCCCTACTGCGTATCCCGTTTCCAAACCGTTCGTCGTTCGACGCACGAAGTTAAAGTTGGTGCCGTCGGCGTCGGTGGCGCAAACCCGGTCCGTATCCAGTCGATGACGACTAGCGATACCCAAGATATCGCCGCCACGGTCCGACAATCCATCGCCCTGGCCGAAGTCGGCTGCGAGATCGTCCGCATTACCGCCCCCAATGTGGCCGCTGCCCAGTGCCTTCGACCCATCCGCGAACAATTCACCGCCGCCGGCTTCGGCCACATCCCCCTCGTCGCTGACATCCACTTTCTGCCCAGCGCCGCCATGGAAGCGGTAGAGCACGTGGAAAAAGTTCGCGTGAATCCCGGCAACTACGCCGACAAAAAGAAATTCGCCGTCCGCGACTACACCGACGCCGACTACGAGCACGAACTGCAACGCCTCCACGAGACGTTTTCCCCGCTTGTGCTCCGCGCCAAAACCCTCGGCCGCTCCCTCCGCATCGGAACCAATCACGGCTCGCTCTCCGATCGCATCATGAACCGCTACGGCGACACGCCGCTCGGCATGGTTGAGAGCGCCCTTGAATTTCTCCGCATCGCCGAGAGCCACTCATTTAAGCAGATGATCCTGTCGATGAAGGCCTCCAACCCGAAGGTCATGATCCAGGCCTATCGGCTCCTTGTCGCCCGCATGAACGAGGAAAACATGCATTACCCGCTTCACCTCGGCGTCACCGAGGCTGGCGACGGTGAAGACGGTCGCATTAAGAGCGCCATCGGTATCGGCACCCTGCTCCACGACGGCCTCGGCGACACCCTCCGTGTCTCCCTGACCGAAGACAGCGTCTACGAAATCCCCGTCGCACGCGCCATCGCCGCCAAGACCATGTCCCTCTGGTCAAAAGCGCCCGTCGCTCCCGCGCGCGACGCCCTCGATCCCTACCAATTTAATCGCCGCGCGACGACGACACTGACCTTAACGCCGAAAATCAAAATCGGACCCGACCACGTTCCGGTCGTCATCACCCGGGTGGCACTCAGCGACTTCATCGCTTCCAACCCGCTTCCCGCACCCAAATCTACCGACACGCCCCACGAAGGTCTGCTGGTTAAAATTTCCGCTGCCGCCGATCTCACCGTCCTGCGATCCGCGCGTATCCCCTTCGCTACATTCCTTGTACTTGAACTCGGCCCCGCACTCACGCCCGCCGATCTCGAAGCGCAGCTAAATCACAGCGAGCCCAAAGTTCTCCTCCGCTGCTTCGGCGCCGCGGACTCAGCCACGCTTGCCGCCTTCGCCACCCTAGCACGGCGCCACCGTCATACCCTCGCCATCGCCAGTTCGGCCGCAGACCTTACGGTACTCGCCCCGACGCTTCAAGCCTTGGGGGACTTGGCATTTATTTTCACCCTAAATGACGCCAGCCCAGCCACGGGCCATCCGCTCGGCCGCTACCGCGCCCTCGCCGCCGCGCTCCAAACCCTAGGCTCGAGCGCACCACTCTGGATTCGCAACAGCGCCGCGACGGCCGTGCAGCCTGATCCGAGCTTTCTATCCCGCCTCCTCGATGCTTCTTTTGTAACCGGCGGTCTTTTATGCGACGGCCTCGGGGATCTAGTTAGCGTTGAGACAGAAAACGATCCGGTCAGGGCCACCACCCTAGCATACAACATCCTCCAAGGTGCCGGCGCCCGCTCCTCCAAGACAGAATTCGTGGCCTGCCCCAGCTGCGGACGCACCCTTTTCGACCTGCAGACTACCACCCAGCGCATCCGAGCCCAGACCGGACACCTCAAAGGTGTGAAAATCGCCATCATGGGCTGTATCGTCAACGGCCCCGGCGAAATGGCCGATGCCGACTTCGGCTACGTCGGAGGTGCCCCCGGCAAGATAAACCTCTATGTCGGCAAAACCTGCGTCCAATACAACCTGCCCCAGTCGGACGCCGACGCCCGCCTCATCGCGCTCATTAAAGAGCACGGCAAGTGGGTCGAACCCGCCGCATCCCTGTCCTAAAAGCCTGTCCGGGAGTCTCCAAGACGATCCCGAGAGCGCTCAGCATGTATCAGGAAACGTACTTCCGTCACCGTTTCGTCACATGTTCGTCACATCAGATCGCCCGAATTCTCCTCTAGAAAAGGACTGGTGTAACACGAAACGCATTACTGGTTTCCCGCGACACCGTGTGCGGCCGAATTTTGCGACGCGGTGGCAACGAAAAAAATCGAAAAGTTATGCCCAAGTCAGCTGTGAATAACTTGGCGAAAACTTCCCGAAAGTTCGTCTTGTCATACTTTTTTTCATCGCCGTTAGTGCACCTCTTCCTCAGGTCTTTAGGCCCGTCCGAAAGCTCTTTCACACTTCCTCTCTGCTTCATCCCGTTTGAATCGACCTGATAGCCCAGGCTATCACTTGTCCAACAATCACTTAACGCAATTAATCGTTTCGTTATGCCGCTTGCTGGCTCGTCCACCCCCTTTCCCGATATACTGAACTTGAATGCAGCCTAGAGCGAATGTGCTGAAAGTGCCCGCGGCGGCCGCCTGTGAATAAAATCACTCCCTAAGCCCGCTCATGCCCAATTTCGTTCAAACCCCCAACCTATGGGACTCCGTGAAAGCTGACTTCAAGTCGCTCTTCCCGGAGGATGTATTCCATATGTGGTTTGAACCGGTCGTGAGCCTGGAAACCACTGATGACGTCATCACCCTGGGAGTTCCTAACGAATTTGCATCTATCTGGATCCACGACAACTACTTAGATCTGATCACCCAGCGCCTACGCCTTGTCGCCGGGCACCTCGTGACCGTTAAACTCACGACTATCGGAGCCCCATCTGCTTCCACAGACCAGCAACGCGCAGCTGACGGTGCGGTCGCACGTAGCCGCGCCACCGCCAGCTCTTCCCGCAAGTCCACGCGTTACGACGACCGCGGCCCCACAGCCGGCTCGCTTAATCCCCGCAATACTTTCGAAAATTTCGTTGTGGGCACCAATAATCAGATGGCCCACGCCGCGGCCCTAGCAGTGGCCCAAGCTCCCGCTCAGGCCTACAACCCGCTCTTCCTATACGGGGACACCGGCCTTGGTAAAACCCACCTGATGCATGCGATCGGGCATGCCATCCTACGCCGAAACCCCGAAGCACGCGTCGCCTACCTCTCCACGGAAAAATTCACTAACGAGTTCATTCAAGCCCTTCAGGAGAACAGCCTCACCAAATTCCGCCAACGCTACCGGCAAGCAGACGTCCTCCTCCTCGACGACGTTCAATTTCTCGCCAACAAAGAGCGTATCCAGGAAGAATTCTTCCACACCTTTAACGATCTATTCGAGTCAGGTAAGCAGATTGTGCTCTCCAGTGACCGCCGGGCCTCCGAGATCCAGAAACTTGAAGCCCGACTCGTTTCCCGCTTTGAATGGGGCCTGCCCGCCGACATCCAATCGCCTGACGTAGAGACTCGTATCGCCATCCTACGCACTAAGGCCGTGGCACTCAAATGCGAGCTGCCCGCGCCGATCATCAATTTCATCGCGCAGAACATCACCAAGAACATCCGCCGGCTCGAAGGCGCGCTGATCAAGGTCGCTAGCTACACCGCGCTCACTCATAAGCCCATCGACCTGGCCACCGCGGAGCGCCTCCTACACGACGTGCTCATGGAACAGGCGCAGACGATCCTCACCATCGAGACCATCCAGAAACGTGTCGCCGATCACTACCAGATTCGCCACAGCGACATGACCAGCAAGCGCCGCCCCAACAACATCGCCATCCCCCGGCAGATCGCGATGTACATCACTCGCACGCTCACCAAGCACTCCCTTCAGGAGATCGGAGATGCCTTCGGTGGTCGCGACCACGGCACCGTCATCCACGCCTGCAAAGCGGTGGACAACATGATGGAGCAAGATGCCACCACGCGCAGCAGCGTGGAATTTCTCAAAACTCAACTGTCGCGTTAACGCGCAGTTGAAAGTCAGAGCGGCAGGGTTAAAGATATCTCAGCGAACCCAAGGGTCCGCCGTTTAAACTTCGCCGTTCCTATCTTTACGTTCACCCTTCCACCATGTCCCTCACCCCCGCGCAAAAAACCACCGTCGCCACCTGGATCGCGGATGGCGCCAACCTCTCCGCCGTACAGAAAAAGCTTCGCGACGAATTTAAAATATCCATGACGTACATGGATGTCCGTTTCCTCGTCGACGATCTGAACCTCACCCTTAGAGACCCGGCCCCAAAGGCCGACGCCAGTGACGTCACCAAAGCCCCAGCAGCGCCCGCCCCGGCCGCCGCGCAAAATCTCCCCGCCGAGGACGCTGAATCAGGCCCCGTAGACGCCGACGCGCCCGAGGCCCCACTTGGCGATGATTCCACCCCTGCCGCGCCCGCCGGTCCTAGCTCCGTCACCGTCGTCGTCGACGCGGTCACACTCATCCCTGGCGCGATTGCGGGGGGCTCCGTCACTTTCAGCGACGGGGTAACTGGCAAATGGATCATCGACCAGCAGTACCGGCCCGGATTCACCGAGATCAGTCAACCTGGCTACCGCCCCTCGCCCGCTGACGCCCAAGCTTTCATGCAAGAGCTCGGCCGCGCGATGCAGGCTCGCGGCTTCTGAGCCCCGCGTGCCTCACGGCACTTCGTAAACTTCGATCAAGCCGACGCCCGTCGTCGCCGCCACACCGGAGAGTTGCGCGGTGTAACCCCCTGGAGGCAGAGAGATCAATAACACTGCGTCCTTGCTCCCCGCATCGAGTGCGAAACCCAACCCCGGCGTCGCCGCCGCCACGCTCGAGTTCCAGTCATCGTTCGCGGCCAATAACGTCGTGTCGCGATAAATTTCCAGCTTCGGATCGGCCAACACCCCGCTCACGCCAAACGAGGTCAACTTCGGCCCTACGCCTCGAATGAGCAACGTTTTCGCCACGTCCCCGCTCACGGTGAACCCTGCGATCAAAATATTTCCGCCGGTGCCGACGCGGTTAATCGTGGAAACATTATTCAGCCGCGCCGGTGCCGCCATGCCGCCCAACGCGTACACTTCCAGCAAGGTCACCCCGCTATCCGCGCCTTTGAGTTGCGACGTTGATGCGCCGTTTACCGAGGTAACCAACGAGGCATCCTTGCTCCCAGTGTTAAGCGGAAACGCTCCTACGCTCTGGAAAGTCGTCGCCAATGATGCGTCCCAAGAATCATTCGTTAGGCCCTTCACACCCGCGCCGTCGTAAATTTCGAGCCGCGGGTCGGCGTAAAAATCCGTTACGCCGAAATCAGCCAGCTTCGGACCCACGCCCCGCACCAGCAGATCGGTTTTACCTGTCGTGGAAAACCCCACAATCAATACCTGACCCGCATCCAAGGCCGCACGCACGGCCAAATTCGTCAAACGAGACTCTCCGCTCGGGCGCACCGCAATGATCGCGCCCGCGCTGTCCACTGCGCCGGCGGAATTTGCGACTGTGCAATAATATATTCCCGCTTCGCTCGACGACACTTTATCTAGAATGAACTGAGGGCCTGTCGCTCCAGAGACTAGCACGCCACTCGCTCCGCTTACGACGCGTTTCCATTGGTAAGTCAGACCTGTGCCAGACGCAGCGACATTGAGCGCAAGCATCTGTCCGCTCGCAACCACCGCGTTCAGGGGTTGCGCGGTGATAACCGGTGCGCTCGCCGCTACTGTCACAGCGAACACGACCTGAGCCGCGCTATTATTCACATCGGCGGCGCGCACGGTGATGTTGGCAGTACCTGGCGACACGCCCGTGAGAGTAAGCGTGCTCCCATTCACGGTGCCCGTTGCCACACCTGCACTAGAGCTAGTGGCTGTATAAGTGACCACGGCTTTTTCCCCTGCGACGCTAGGATAAACCGGAATCGCAGTAATCGTACGGATTACAACCAGGGCTGAAGAATTGAGGTTACCGCCAATCAAAGGCAGAGCCGTGAAATCGGCACCGAGTTGAGGACTCACGTCGTAGGCTGTAACCGAGGCGATCGAGTCGGCTACGGTCATACCATTACCCAAAACGCGCGCGAAGACGGTGAAGCCACCATTTTGGCTATCCAAATTAGCACTGTTGCTGGCGAGATTTATAAACCACTGATTGGTGGCAGTATTTGGCCCTGCCGCAGTTTTGGCCATCGCGATCGTGCCGCGGGTATTGGAGAGCTTGAATTCGTTCTGAACCGGTGCATCAGCTGAGATCGCTGTCACGAGGTTACCCGACGAGGTAAACCCGCCGCTTTGAATCACAAACCCGGGCACCGATCGATGGAAGATGCTATTTACGTAGGCGCCGCGATTCACGTAATTAAGAAAATTTGCCACGGTCTTTGGTGCGTCGTTCGCCAACAATTCTGCGTTAAAGGTTCCGCGCACGGTATCAAATTGCATAACCTGGCCCGTAACGCCCGGGACACCAAGCAAGGTGCGCAAATCCACCGTAGTCGTTTCACCGAGTGATAATGTCGTAGCGGGCGCAGTCCCTAACTGAGTAGGCACCGTCGCCAATTGCGCGCACAAGGTCGCGTTTAAGCCCAAACCCCATGCGCAAAGTAACCAAATAAGTCGTGGAAACATGAAAGATAAGTTCGCGATAGCGTTGGGCCCACGAGCCCCGTTGCGACACGATTTTTTTAGCACACCCCAATCGTACGGCCAACGCCTAAGCTCAAAAATCCAAGCCCACCAGCAACCGCAGCAAGGTGTAATCCTGAATGCGCACATCCGGGTTGTTGGTACGCGTCTCATGCCGGATCGCCACGCTGAGAGTTTCAGTAAGTTTTTTATTTAATTCCAAGCGGTTTTCCCACCCATCTGAGCCACTCCGAAACGGCGGGTACCACACGCCACGTTCTGTGAGGCGCAACCTCCATGGCAGAGACCATTCCATCTCGGCGAAAATCGACTCCGAAGTTTGCGATGAATGCCGAGTGTAGGGCGCCACGATCCACACATCGAAAAGGTTTTCCGATAAGCCCGTGCGCAACTTCCGCTGGGGAGTAGTGAACACAATGACGCCCGCACCTATCTCCTGCTGCAACATCATGTAATTCGCCGCGAGGCCGTCCGAAGCCTTAAACGCGCGGTTATACTCACTGGTAGGCCGATAAATGCTGAAGAGCTTGTACGCGTAATCCCGGCGCCAGGAACCCGTGAGCTTGATTAGATCCTTCGTTGCCACGTGGGCCGTCTGGGAAAAATCATAG
>Ga0114958_10004251_pt1 | contig 10018 bp, 6 predicted proteins | sample C_130208_EF_Meta_FD_89577 | JGI IMG/M metagenome (GOLD analysis project Ga0114958, IMG submission 89577) | Freshwater microbial communities from Lake Croche, Canada to study carbon cycling - C_130208_EF_MetaG | ecosystem: Environmental > Aquatic > Freshwater > Lake | place: Lake Croche, Canada... | reverse complement strand
TACATTTGCCGCGGAGAGTTGGCAGAGCGGTCGAATGCGGCAGTCTTGAAAACTGTTGACTGTAACAGGTCCTGGGGTTCGAATCCCTAACTCTCCGCAGAAGTAACAAAAAGGGGCCTTTAGCCCCTTTTTTAATGCCCCCAATCCTCAAATAATCTAACCTATTTAATTGAATCTTTGATTGATTGACTATACCCTTACTTTCACAACTACTTTTTTAATGGCTCCATCCCCGATCATAGGCGCGTGAACATCGTTTGGGAAGTAAATACTAAACATTCCAGAATGTAATTGAAAATACAAGGTGGGCGCATCGGCAAATAATAACACATCATTTTCTTCACTATAGGCTCCTTTGGGTACCTCGCAATTGGTTCTAGCTTTCCAACCCACTTTTTCCATCCCCTGTAAAACAATTTGAATATCAATAAAAGTGTTATGGCATTCAAAACCTGCCAATGATTCCTGTTCAGCAACACAATGCCCCTCCATAACAATGGCTTTTATGTTTTCTCCATCTATTATAACGGTTCCTTGTTCCAAGCTCATTAAATTAGTGGTTACGATATAATCCATGGCTAGTTCAAAGCGAGGATGTAAATGAACGTACTTTAAAAGTTCGCTTAATTTATCGATGACCATAGTAATATTTTTTTAAGTTATTTTTGAATGGTGTCCTCAATTTTTTCAACTACCATCAAATCTTCCACATCAATATTCATAGGCAATTGCCCCACTTTTACAATGGCTCTTTTCCCTTTGAAACCAATCACTTCCCCTACTTGGTAATTCTTTTTTAATTTCACCATCGATCCCAAAACAATCGGGGAAGCTAGTTCTTTATAATGCTTGTCGACTTTTTTTGCCAATTTGTTGATTACAATCTTATCATTTTTCTTAAACAATAAATTGTATAAATTTTTCATCACTTCTTCTTTTTTGTCAGATTTTTTCCAGTCCAACGCAATTTGCTTTATTTTTCTTTCCATGTCCTTCAAATAGGTAAATTTTTCTTCGGCCACCCTATTTTGTTCTTTTAACAATTCAATTTGCTGAACTTGTTTTTCTTTGTCAAGCACTTTTTTAAGCTCCGCTTGTAGCAACTCATTCTCCTTTTGTTTTTTATGTAATTCGCGTCGTTCTTGTTGAACCAATTGCAAGTCCTGCTCCGTTCTATTTAATAATTTGTCCAATTCAAAATGGTGACTATCTACCAACTTCCTAGCACGATTGATTAAATTTTTGGGCAATCCTATTCTTTCAGCAATTGCAAAAGTGTAAGAACTTCCTGGCTTTCCTATTACCAATTGATACAAGGGTTCTAATTTTACTTCGTCAAATTGCATGGCACCATTGATAATTCCCTTATTGTGATTTGCCATTACTTTTAAATTTAAATAATGGGTAGTCACAATACCTTGTGCATGTCTATGGGATAATTCCTCTAAAATCACTTCAGCAAAAGCACCCCCCAAATGTGGATCGCTGCCACTTCCCAATTCATCGATAAAAAATAAAGTTTTCCCATTTGCATTTTCTATAAAATGCTTCATATGTAATAAATGACTCGAATAGGTACTCAATTCAAATGCTAAATTTTGGGTATCCCCTAATTGAATAAACAATTGCTTATAAATACCCATTTGTGAAGTGGCGCTCATTGGAACCAATAAACCACTTTGCAACATGACTTGATTCAAACCCAAAGTTTTCATTGAAACTGTTTTTCCACCTGCATTGGGTCCACTTATAATTAATATCCGCGATTCATCATCCAATTCTAAATTAACGGGAATGGTTTTTTTCCCTGAAGTTTTATTATAGATATATAGAAGCGGATGGTAGGCGTCAATTAAATGAGTAATCGCTTTATTATCTACCATAGGTCTATTCCCATTCATGTCTATGGCTAATAATGCTTTGGATCTAATAAAGTCAAAATGGCCCACTATTTGCGCATAACTTAAAAGCAAAGAAGAATAAGGGGCCAATTGTGCGGTCAAGGCCCTTAAAATTTTTTGTACTTCTTTTAACTCATCCTGTTCTAAGCCATATAACTCATTGTTTAGTTCAATGGTTTCTTCTGGTTCAATAAAAGCAGTTTTTCTGCTATCACTTTCTCCATGCAAAAAACCTTTAACTTGTCTTTTATATTCAGAAAAAACAGCAACCACTCTTCGTCCATTGCTAAAACTTTCATCAATGTCTGCTGTATAGCCCGACTTTGCCAAACGGTGTACTACTTTTTCAAAAATTCGTCTAAGCTCTTGCCTTTTCTTAAATAATTGTTGTCTAATTTTTGCTAAATCTGCTGAAGCATTGTCTTTTACACTTCCCCTATCATCAATAATTAAATCGATGCATTCAATAATTGCTTTTTCATAATAGGAAGATTTAACTACTTCATATAAATTAGCATAGGCCATTTGTCTTTCCGCATCAAACCATTTAAAAACTTGTTGAAGATGATCCGCTAAACGTCTCACAAGCAACCATTGTTCCCCCGTTAATTGAGCACCTGGAATACCTAGTAACTTTAAGTCCTTTCTTAAATCCAAAACAAAATCAGTAGGAAAATATTGATTCGCCAACTTGATATACTTAAACTCTTCTGTTTGCCTTAAGGCTTCCTCTATATATTTTTGATGGGTATGAATGCGCATTTCATTGACCTGTTCTACTCCCATATTCGTTTGGCAATAGTTCAACAAAATAGCAATGATTTTATCAAACTCTAATTGAGTAAGGGCATTTTCTGGATATACACGCATAGTAGCTAAATAGTGCACGAAATTACTTAAATAAACATTAACTAAATGAGAACAAATAGTACCTAAATTTGTTATAAATTAGCTTATATCTATGAAACTATTCAACACAGCTTCCCTATTATTTCTTTCCTTTCTCTACTTGTCTGCTTGTGCACAGCCAACTACTCAAAAAATTACTAAAAAAATAAATATGGCCAATACAGAAATAATTACTTTGGGCTCTGGTTGCTTTTGGTGCACCGAAGCCATTTATCAGAGATTAGAGGGGGTTGTTAAAGTGACCAGTGGATATAGTGGTGGCTTTGTGGACAATCCCACTTACGAACAGGTATGTGATAAAAATACAGGTCATGCCGAGGTTTGTCAAATTGCTTTTGACACAACTAAAATTAATTTAGACGACATTTTAGCAGTCTACTGGAAAACACACGACCCTACCACCCCCAACCAACAAGGAAATGATATTGGGCCACAATACAGAAGTGTTATTTTTTACCACAATGCGCATCAAAAAGATATCGCCGAAAAATACAAACAAGCATTAACGGATGCGAAAGCTTGGGACAAACCAATTGTAACAACAATAGAAGCATTTAAAAACTTTTACGCGGCCGAAAATTATCACCAGAACTATTACAATAATAATACGAACCAAGGCTATTGCAGATACGTGATTGGACCTAAATTAGAAAAATTTGAAAAAGTATTTAAAAGTAAACTTAAAAAAGAAGTAGAATAACGATAAGTATCAACACTATTTAATTTACAGCGCATGAAAAAATCAACCCTAATTGTTTTATTACTAAGTATCACTTCCATTGTTAATGCTCAAACTATTTTTACAAAAGCAGATACCCTTAGAGGAAGCTTAAACGATCAACGTGATTGGTTCGATATCATGAAGTACGATATTACAGTTCAGCCATTTTTTGAAATAAAAAGCATTCAAGGCAATGTTATATGGACTGCAAAAGTAATTAAAGCTAGTAATGACATTCAAATCGATTTACAACAACCACTGATTATAGATAGTATTATTTATAGCCCTGCTAATTCAAGTCAAAAAAATAGTTCCCTTCCTTTTACTAGGAATGACAACGTTGCGATTGCACATTTAACAGATCATCCGGCTATTAATTCCTTCTTTAAATTAATCATTTATTATCATGGCATTCCACGTGAAGCGGTAAGACCTCCCTGGGATGGCGGCTGGATTTGGACTAAAGATGCCAATGGAAAACCTTGGATGAGTGTGGCTTGTCAAAATATAGGGGCATCGGTTTGGTATCCATGTAAAGACATTCAATCAGAAGAACCTAATTCTGGTGCCAATTTAACCATGATTGTACCGGATACTTTATTGGCTATTGGCAATGGTAGATTAAAAAAAGAAAATAAAAATAATGGTTGGGCTAGTTATACCTGGGAAGTAACTAACCCTATTAATAATTATAATATTATTCCCTACATAGGAGACTACGTGGGTTGGAATGAAAAATATGCAGGTTTGAAAGGTAACTTGGATGTTCACTACTGGGTACTTCGTGAAAGTGAAGCCAAAGCAAAATTACAATTCATACAAGTTCCTCAAATGCTGAAAGCTTTTGAATACTGGATGGGACCCTATCCTTTTTATGAAGATGGCTATCAGTTAATACAAAGTCCACATCTAGGAATGGAACACCAATCTGCAGTTGGCTATGGCAATAAATTTGCAGACGGCTATTTAGGAAGAGACTTATCAGGTACTGGCTGGGGTTTAAAATGGGATTATATTATTGTACATGAAAGCGGCCACGAATGGTTTGCCAATAATATTACCACCAATGATATTGCAGATATGTGGGTGCATGAAGGAATTACCAGTTATACAGAAACCTTATATACAGAATATTATTACGGAAAAGAAGCCGGGAATGAATATACTTATGGCATGAGAAAAAGAATTAGAAATGATCGTCCCATCATTGGACATTATGGCGTTAACGATGAGGGCAGTGGGGATATGTATGCAAAAGGTGCAGTTTTGTTACATAGTATTCGTCAGGCCATCAACAACGATAGTCTATTTAGAAATATATTAATTGGATTAAATAAAGATTTTTATCATCAAACTGTAAGTACACAACAAATTGAAAATTACATTTCTACCAAATCTAAATTCAATTTCACCAAAACATTTGATCAATACCTAAGAACAACGCAAATACCTACCTTTAATTATTATTACGATAGTACGGAAAAAATATTAACCTATCAGTATAAAAACTGCGTGGTAGGATTTAATTTACCCATTAATGTACTGTACAACCAAAATACAATTTCTCTTTTACCAATGGATTATGAATCCAAAAAACGTTTAATTAAAATAGACAATTTTAGTTTAAAAGAATTCGTAAAATTAATTCAAGATAAATATTATGTAAAACTGGAAGAAAGTAAGTTTTAGTGCTACCTAATCACTCTTCCGATACTGTACAACCTTCTTTGCCAATAAGCATCTGTTAAATCACTAATAGTTACTCCTTGGCTTGTAGAAGCATGCGCAAATTTATTGTTTGTTAAATAGATGCCAACGTGTGATATATTTCTGCGTCCTTCTGCCTTAAAAAATATTAAATCCCCTTCTTTCAAATCTTTCCATTCAATTTTTGCGCTTTGTTCGAATTGTTCTGATGCTGTTCTTTTTAAATTAACTTTATAAACCTCCTTCATCACATCAAAAGTGAAATAAGAACAGTCAACTCCATTTTTAGTACTTCCCCCTAAACTATAAGGAGTTCCCCACCACTCATCAATTTTTTGTAGTAATTGGATATTTGTTATGTCTTCAACAGCAACATCCATTTTAATTGAATATTTTAATTGCAACCAATTCAACTTTTCTCCATCAGATAAATTGGAGGGCATGAGATCGTACTTCTTTACCAAATCATTTTTTTTCTCCACTAAAATGTTTCCATCTCCGTTTTTTATATAATTACTACCTGGTGTAACAGAAATATTTTCTAAAAAATCAATGGAGTTGGTATCCGAATTTGAAATTTGACTATATGAAATATTTTGTTGAGTAGCAATTCCCTTTTTAAAAGTGGTACAACTGGCCAAAGAAATGACCAATATAAATGGAACAGAATAAATAATTAATTGCTTTTTATACATCGAAGGCAAGTTATGTCAAGTACTTGAAAAATTTTGAAAATAGGCCATTAAACTCATTTTTTGTGGAAAATTAAGCAGTTTGAAGCGCTTGTTTTTAACGATATTTGTACCCATAGTCCGAATGCCCTATGCCTACTTTTTCTCATTTACACGTTCATACACAATACTCGCTATTAGACGGTGCCGCCTCTATTGAAGGATTATATGAAAAAGCAATTAGCGACCATATGCCCGCCTTGGCCATCACCGATCATGGCAATATGTTTGGCGCTTTTAAATTTGTAAGTGAGGCATGGAAAAAAACAAAAGTAATTGGAAAAGATAAAGAGGGAAAAGATATCTTGGTCCCAGTTGTAAAACCCATCGTTGGTTGTGAGTTTTATGTGGTAAAAGATAGGCACTTAAAACAATTTACGAAAGAAGCCAAAGACCAACGGTTTCACCAAGTACTTTTGGCTAAAAATGCAATTGGATATCAAAACTTAATCAAACTTACTTCACTCGGCTACATTGAAGGGATGTACAGTAAATATCCTAGAATTGATAAAGAATTAATTCTTCAATACCATGAAGGTATCATTGCAACCACCTGTTGCATTGGTGCTTATGTCCCACAAACTATTTTAAAACAAGACGAAGCAGCAGCGGAAAAAGAATTCAAATGGTGGTTGGATATTTTTGGCGAAGATTATTACATCGAAATACAAAGACATCAAATTCCAGAACAAGAAATAATTAATACGCAACTTTTAAAATTTGCAAAAAAATATAAAGTTCAAGTAATTGCTACCAACGATAGCCATTATATTAACGAAGATGATGCCAATGCGCATGATATTTTATTGTGTATTAATACTGGAGAAAAACAAGCGACTCCGGGTTTTGATGATTTTGTGAATGATGAAATTCAAATAAAAAATAGAAGATTCAAATTTCCAAATAACGAATTCTATTTCAAGACTCAGGAAGAAATGACTGCTTTGTTTAGTGATTTGCCTGAATCCATTGATAATACCAATGCCATTGTAGACAAGGTGGATGTGTTGAATTTAAAAAAAGATATTTTGCTTCCAGCCTTCCCTATTCCTAAAGCATTCCAGCTGCACAAGGAAGCGAATATGAATCAATGGGAATTATTAAAACATTTAACTTGGGAAGGCGCACATAAAAGATATCCAGAAATCACAACTGAAATACAAGAACGCATCGACTTTGAATTATTTACGATTCGCACTATGGGCTTTGCTGGTTATTTTTTAATTGTGAGTGACTTTATACAAGCAGGACGTAACATGGGTGTATTTGTTGGTCCAGGTCGGGGTTCTGCTGCAGGTAGTGTGGTTGCTTTTTGTGTTGGTATTACCAATATCGATCCAATCAAATATCAATTACTGTTTGAACGTTTCTTAAACCCTGATCGTAAGAGCATGCCCGATATAGACACGGACTTTGACGATGAAGGCCGTCAAAAAGTAATTGATTATGTGGTAGAAAAATACGGTAAGGAACAAGTTGCACAAATTGTTACCTATGGTACCATGGCCGCTAAAAGCAGTATTAAAGATGTAGCGCGCGTAATGGATTTACCTTTAGCGGAGAGTAACTTATTGGCCAAATTGGTTCCCGATAAACCAGGTACCGAATTAAACAGATGTTTACATGCCCCATTGACTGTTAAAGAAGGAGAAAAATCTTTAGCAGAAAAAGAAGTCTATCAACCAGAAGACATTGACAACGTAAAAAAATTACGTGAAATATATAAAGGGAATGATTTGCGTGCCGCCGTTTTACATGAAGCTGAACGTTTAGAAGGTTCTATTAGAAATACAGGTATACATGCAGCAGGTATCATTATTGCGCCGAGCGATTTAACCGAAATTATGCCGGTGGCTACTTCAAAAGATTCTACCTTATGGGTGACACAAATTGAAGGAAGTGTTATTGAAGAAGCCGGTGTGCTTAAAATGGACTTCTTAGGTTTAAAAACACTTTCTATTTTAAAAACGGCATTAGAATTAATTAAACAAAATCATGACCTTACAATTGATTTAGATTTAATTCCCCTAGACGACGCCAAAACTTTTAACTTATACCAACGTGGCGAAACCAATGCTACTTTTCAATTTGAAAGCGTGGGCATGCAAAAACATTTACGCGATTTAAAACCGGATAAATTTGCCGATTTAATTGCAATGAACGCTTTGTACCGACCTGGCCCGATGGCTTATATTCCTAACTTTATTGAGCGAAAACACGGACGAGAATTAATCAAATACGATTTACCGGTGATGGAAGAAATACTTTCCGACACCTATGGTATTACCGTGTATCAGGAGCAAGTTATGTTGCTTAGTCAAAAAATAGCCAATTTTACTAAGGGCGATGCCGATGTGCTAAGAAAAGCAATGGGTAAAAAGCAAAAATCGGTATTGGATAAAATGAAAGCACAGTTTGTGGCGGGGGCAGTAAAAAATGGACATCCCGAAAATGTATTGGAAAAAGTGTGGACCGATTGGGAAGCCTTTGCTCAATATGCATTTAATAAATCCCACTCAACATGTTATGCTTACTTAGCCTATCAAACCGCTTATTTAAAAGCACATTACCCTGGTGAATATATGTCTGCTGTTTTAAATCATGCAGGAAGTATCGATAAGATTACATTTTTCATGGAAGAATGCAAAAGGATGGCCATTAAAGTATTAGGGCCTGACGTAAATGAATCCTTAAACGGTTTTTCAGTAAATAAAAAAGGGGAAATTAGATTTGGTTTGGGCGGATTGAAAGGAGTGGGCGAAGCTGCTATTGATACTATTATTAGTGAAAGAAACAAAGCAGGCTCTTTTAGGGACATGGTAGATTTTATGAAAAGAGTACTCTCCAGATCAGTCAATAAAAAATCATTAGAAAGTTTGGCCTACTCGGGCTCTTTTGATTGTTTTCCCGAATACCACCGTGCTCAATATTTTAACATAGCCGACGGCGATAGAACGAATGGATTGGAAAAATTAATTGGCTATGCACAAGCATTGCAATCCATTAACGTAGGCAGTACGAATACCTTATTTGGTGATTTACCTTCAGCAATGCATGTGCCTATCCCTAAACTGGCCAATTGTGAGGAATGGACTTTAACCGAAAAACTAGACCATGAAAAGGACATTACAGGTATGTTCATGAGCGGACATCCGTTAGATCATTTTGGATTTGAAATGCGTCATTATCAGTTCTCCCCTATTAATTCTTTTAATGAAGTAAGGGATAGTTTAAGTATGTTTCCCAATCAATTAGGCAGACCATTTAAGTTAGCAGGTCTTATTACAGACGTACAACATAGGGTCACTAAAACGGGTAAAAATTTTGGCTCATTTGTGATTGAAGATTTTACAGGAAAAACAGACTTCTTACTTTGGAGTGAAGACTATGTAAAGTTCCAAAACTACCTAGAAGTGGGACAAAAAATTTTTATCAATGGCTCCTTTAGAACCAGGTACAATCAATCCAATCAATTCGAATTTAAAATTGTTCAAATGTCTTTGTTGGAATCTGTGAAGCAAGTTCAAACAAGGTCTATTGAAATAAGCCTACACCCCGCACAGTTAAACGCCGGCATGATTCACTTTTTTGAAAAGAACTTAAAACAAAACCCAGGCAAGTCCTCCTTTAAAATGACTTTCATTGAACCAATAGAGCAGTTGGTCTTTAGTTTACTCACTTTTGAAAAAGGATTTTTAATGAATGACGAATTGGTTCAATTCTTAGACAGTAACCCCGAGTTGAACATACAGGTTAATTTGGTCAACTAGTCAGAAAACATGACCTAAAATTTGTCCCCATTGACAATTTTATAAAGTGGAAAAGTCAAATAGGCCGGTATCAAGGTTTGGAACTATTTTTGAAGTAATAAATATCAAAGCAATTACCAACAAAATTAAAAATATACAATATGAGTTTAGAATTTACAGATGCCAATTTCCAAACTACCGTAATGGAAAGCGATAAGTTAACAGTTATTGATTTTTGGGCAGAATGGTGTGGACCTTGCAGAGCCATTGGACCAGTTATTGAAGAATTAGCAACACAAT
>Ga0114958_10004249_pt1 | contig 10020 bp, 8 predicted proteins | sample C_130208_EF_Meta_FD_89577 | JGI IMG/M metagenome (GOLD analysis project Ga0114958, IMG submission 89577) | Freshwater microbial communities from Lake Croche, Canada to study carbon cycling - C_130208_EF_MetaG | ecosystem: Environmental > Aquatic > Freshwater > Lake | place: Lake Croche, Canada... | reverse complement strand
CGACGATCAGCGTGTAGGTAATGGCGGCGAAGCTGGCCTGGAAGGCGGCAAACACCAACTCAGGAATATAAACACCCTTGCTGAAGGTGGCTGCGTTGGAGAAGGTTCCCGCAACGTTGTCCCAGGTGCCTTTCATGAACAGGCGGTCGAAGCCACCAAATAAGCTCGGGAACATCGTTCCCTCCGTGAAGGTAATGCTGTAGCCGTAAATAAACCACAGCACCACAATCAGCGAAAACGTCACCATCACCTGCATCAGGATGGACAGCATGTTTTTGCTGCGCACCAGCCCGCCGTAGAACAGGGCCAAGCCAGGCACGGCCATCATGATCACCAACAAGGTGGAGACCATCATCCAGGTGGTGTCGCCCTTGTTCGGCACGGGTGCCGCCACAGCGGGTGCTGCGGCTTCGGGTGCTGCGGGCGCGGCGGTGGCGTCAGCCGCGGTAGGCGCTGTTGCAGCAGGCGCTGCGGCGTCCTCGGCAAACGCGGGGGCCAAAGGCGCCAGTGCAAAAAGCCCCAGGGCCATTGCACATGTCAAAAGCAGTTTTTTCATGGTATTTCCTTCGCTATTTTTGATGGGTCGTGGCTTGGCGCTTACAGGGCTTCCGTACCGGTTTCGCCTGTGCGGATGCGCACCACTTGTTCTAGGTCGTACACAAAAATCTTGCCGTCGCCGATTTTTCCAGTGCGCGCCGCGCCTTCAATCGCTTCGATCACCCGGTCCAGCAGCGTGCTGTCCACGGCCGCTTCAATCTTCACTTTGGGCAAAAAGTCAACCACATACTCGGCGCCCCGGTACAACTCGGTATGGCCTTTTTGGCGGCCAAAACCTTTGACTTCAGTAACCGTAATCCCTTGCACCCCGATAGCCGACAGGGCTTCACGCACTTCGTCGAGCTTGAAGGGTTTGATAACCGCTGTAACTAATTTCATCTTGATGACCTCGTTTCTTGGAAAAATCGCTTGCTTAGGCTCGGTACGAACCGGACGTCGCCGCGCGCAAAGGGAGATAGATGCAATTAGCAGGACGCGTGCCACGCTGAGGGGGCGTTCTGAGCACCCAAATTGCCCAAATAAAGCCCGTTTTGTCTGAAAAGAGCCGCTACAATAACTGTATAAATGTCCAGTTTGCACCAAAGTAGTGCTTAAGCAGCCGTTGGATTGGTTTTCGAAACTTTTGCACCAATTTGGGGGTTTTATGGCTTTATCGTGGGTTCAGGGGCGCGCGTTGCTTGGCTTGGAGGCGGCGCAGGTGATGGTGGAGGTTCATTTAGCCAACGGCTTGCCCAGCTTCACGCTGGTGGGGCTGGCCGATGTGGAAGTGAAAGAGGCGCGCGAGCGGGTCCGCTGTGCTATTCAAAACGCCGGGCTGGAATTCCCGCACAACAAGCGCATCACCGTTAACCTGGCACCGGCTGATTTGCCCAAGGATTCCGGGCGGCTGGACCTGCCGATTGCGCTGGGCATATTGGCGGCCAGCGGGCAAATTGATGCAGCCGGTCTGGCCGGCTACGAATTCGCCGGCGAGTTATCGCTCAGCGGTGCCCTGCGACCGGTGCGCGGCGCGCTGGCCATGGCACTGGCGCTGCATTCGGCCGGAGTTCATACCCGACTGGTTCTACCACCGGGCAGCGCCGAGGAAGCAGCGCTGGTCCCCGGTTCACACATCTACCGGGCAGCCCACCTGCTGGATGTGGTGCGGCAGTTTGTCCCCGGTACGCAGTCGGACGCCCCGTGCGATGACGATGCCGGTTGGACACGGCTGCACACAGTTCCCCCGCTCGCCACGGCGGGTGGCCCCGATCTGGCGGACGTCAAGGGCCAAACCGGCGCCAAGCGGGCGCTGGAAATTGCAGCAGCAGGCGGTCACAGCGTATTACTGGTCGGCTCTCCGGGTGCCGGCAAGTCCATGCTGGCGCAACGCTTTGCCGGATTGTTGCCCGATATGAGCACCGAGCAGGCCCTGCAAAGCGCCGCACTCAGCAGCCTAGGCGGTCGCTTTTCACTGGACCGCTGGGGCCAACGTCCAACCTGCAGCCCGCACCACTCCGCCAGCGCGGTAGCCTTGGTGGGGGGTGGCTCACCGCCGCGACCCGGCGAAATATCCATGGCCCACAACGGGGTGCTTTTTTTAGACGAGTTCCCGGAGTTCGCCCGCAGCGCGTTGGAAGCTCTGCGCGAGCCCCTGGAGACAGGCACCATCACGATTGCCCGCGCCGCACGGCGGGCAGAGTTTCCCGCCCGCTTCCAGTTGGTTGCGGCCATGAACCCCTGCCCCTGCGGCTACCTGGGTAGCACGCTGCGTCCCTGCCGTTGCACGCCGGACCAGGTGCACCGCTACCAGGGCAAGCTCAGCGGCCCGCTCATGGACCGGATTGACCTGCATGTGGACGTACCCGCGCTCTCGCCGCAGGAATTGCTGGTGACCACGGGGGGCGAATCCAGCGCCGACATCCGCAGCCGCTGTATCGCCGCGCATGCCAGGGCCACGGCGCGCCAGGGCAAACCTAACCAGGCCCTGGGCGGGCAGGAAATTGACACCCACGGACGACTCGAAAGTACGGCCTCTAAATTTTTGCAGTCTGCGGCGACGCAACTGGGTTGGTCTGCCCGCGCCACCCACCGCACACTCAAAATCGCCCGCACCATCGCCGATCTCGCGGGCAGCGACAGCACCCAGATCGGCCATGTGGCCGAAGCTATGCAGTACCGCCGCGCAGTAAAAGCCGGGTAAGCGCGCCTTCGAAAATTCGGCAGGGCTACACTCGCGACCCACCCGCTGCGCGCATCTGTGTCCCACCTCTCTATACTTTCCGAAGTCTTCGGCTACTCCCAGTTTCGCGGCCCCCAGCAGGCCATCATCGAGCATGTGAGCGCAGGAGGTGACGCCCTGGTGCTGATGCCCACGGGCGGCGGCAAAAGCCTGTGTTACCAGCTACCGGCGATCGCAAGCCACCGCGCCGGACACGGAGCGGCGGTGGTAATTTCACCTTTGATCGCGCTAATGCACGACCAAGTGGGCGCACTGCACGAGGCCGGCGTGGAGGCCGAATTTCTCAACTCCACACAAAGCGGCGACGCAGCGCACGGCATTGAGCAACGCCTGCTGCGCGGCGAAATCGCCTTGCTGTACGCCGCACCTGAGCGGGTAACCACGCCGCGTTTTCTGGCGCTGCTGGATTCGCTGCACGCACGCAGCTTGCTGAGCTTGTTTGCCATTGACGAGGTCCATTGCGTGAGCCAATGGGGCCACGACTTCCGACCTGAGTACCGGGCGCTGACTGTTTTGCATGAGCGCTTTGGCAGCGTGCCCCGCATCGCACTCACGGCCACAGCCGACGCCATCACCCGTGCCGACATCGTCGAGCGTCTGCAACTCGAAAACGCCCGCACTTTTGTCAGTAGCTTTGACCGTCCCAACATCCGCTATCGCATCGTCGAGAAGACGGACAGCACCACGCAACTGCTGCGCTTCATCGAGCGCGAACACCCGCAAGAGGCGGGCGTGGTGTACTGCCAGTCGCGCAAAAAAGTGGAGAACATTGCCGACGTACTGGCCCAAGCGGGTATCCGTGCGCTGCCGTATCACGCCGGTTTGGACGCTGCCGTGCGGCAGCACAACCAGAACCGCTTCCTGCGCGAGGACGGCGTGGTGATGGTGGCCACCATCGCATTCGGCATGGGTATCGACAAACCCGATGTGCGCTTTGTTGCCCATCTGGATATGCCCAAAAATATCGAAGGCTATTACCAGGAGACGGGCCGCGCCGGGCGTGACGGTTTGGCTGCCGACGCCTGGATGTGCTACGGCCTGCAGGACGTGGTCAACCAGCGCCGCATGATCGACGAGAGCCCGGCTGCCGAAGAATTCAAGGCGGTGCTGCGCGGCAAGCTCGACGCGCTACTGGGCCTGGCCGAAGCCAGCGATTGCCGCCGTGTGCGCTTATTGGCCTACTTCGGGCAGGACAGCGCACCCTGCGGCAATTGCGACAACTGCCTGGAGCCACCCGCGATGTGGGACGCCAGCAAACCTGCACAAATGCTGTTGTCCACGATTTACCGCATCGACCGGCAAAGCGGCATGCGTTTCGGTGCCGGGCACCTGATGGACATATTGCGCGGCAAAGCCAGCGACAAAATCACGCAACACGGCCACCGCAGCCTAAGCACCTTCGGGCTGGGTGCCGAATTCAGCGAAACCCAATTGCGCGGCGTGCTGCGCCAGCTGCTCGCCATGGGCGCGGTGCGTGTGGATGCAGAGGCCTTCAACACCCTGGCGCTCACCGAAGGGTCGCGCGCGGTTCTGCGCGGCGAGGCAGCGGTTTGCCTGCGTCAATCCGTGGCCAAGCCGCCGTCGCGCGCTGGCACCTCCGCAGCAAACAAAAACAAGGGGCAAGGCACGCCCCTGGTGCCCATGGCCCTCAGTGACGATGCGCTAGCGCGCTTCAATGCATTGAAAGCCTGGCGCGCCGAAGTCGCGCGGGAACACAACCTGCCCGCATACGTCATCTTTCACGACGCCACACTCGCCAGCATTGCCCACCGCGCCCCGCAGTCAATCGACGACTTGCAGGGCATCAGTGGAATGGGAGTGAAAAAATTGGAAGCCTACGCAGCGGAAGTGCTGCGGGTGGTGCAGGCCAACGGCTGAGGCGGCGCGGGGACTCAGTGCGCGTGGAAGCTGCTCTCGTAGGCCACAGCGGCGCCACTCAAGGTGTTTTGCAAACGCTGGATCGCACGGTGATGGCGCGCATCTGAGGCGTGCTGTTGGTGGTGGCGCATCAGATTTTGAAACTTGTTTTTGCACACATCGAGGGCCCCTGCAAAATTCAGTGCGATGTAGGCAGAGTGCTCCGCACGGCTCTGGCGGTATTCGTCCGACCAGTAACTAAATTGCCTCCACTTGTATGTGCCTTTTTCAGGTAACTCGATCACACGCTTTTGCATAAACCAGCTTTCTTGGACATATTTGTTGCGATGCGGCCGGATGCTCTCCGGTGTACGACACTGCGGGCCCATGAAATTGGAGCACGCATGTACATCACGGGCCAAGCCCGGATTCGGTTGACACGGTGGCGGTTAAAATCGAAAAATCACCAGCCTCCTACGGAAACCCACCATGTCTGAGCACTCGTCCGCCGCCCCCGATCACCAAGAGCCCGACTCACTGGAAGAGATCGTTCCCGTTTTACCTATTGTTTTGCCCATCGTCGGCGGGGTTCTGATGTTCTTGCTGGCGTTTATTGCCGTGAAAATGGCCTGAAAGGCGAAAGCTTTGTCTCACGCCCAACGCCTTCAGCGCCTTGCTGGCTCGGCGTTCATCGCCATTGCAGCCCTTTTGTCGGGCCCACTGCTGGCCCAGACAGCCGGCGGCGGCAAAGGCGCTGGAGCCTGCCCCACCCTGCTGAACAAAACCTTCCCGCGTCTGCAAGACGACGCGCCACAAAACCTCTGCCAGTACGCCGGCAAAGTGCTGCTGGTGGTCAACACCGCCAGCTACTGCGGCTTCACGCCCCAGTACGAAGGCCTGGAAAAACTCTATGCCGACTACGCCGCCCAAGGCTTGGTCGTACTGGGTTTTCCGTCCAATGACTTTGGCGAGCAGGAGCCGGGCAAGTCCAAAGACATCGCCGACTTTTGCTTCAACACCTACGGCGTTAAATTTCCCATGTTCTCAAAAACCGTGGTCAGCGGGAAGGAAGCCAATCCGCTGTTTGCCGAGCTGATCAAAGCCGGCGGCAGCGCCCCGCGCTGGAACTTTTACAAATACCTGATTGGCCGCGACGGCAAGTTCATCGACAGCTACGCCAGTATGACCACCCCACAAAGCAGCCGCATCACGGGCGACATCAAAAAGGCGCTGGCGCAGCAGCCGTGACTGGCACACAAACCCCAGGCACACACCTGCTGCCGTCCTAAGCCCTCACCCTACCACCTGGTAATACAGATTCTGCGGATGCTTGGCCTGGGCAAAGAAGACCCAGCGCTCGGCAATCAACGATGGCGCTTGCAGCAGCGCAGCCCAAGTCCAGGGCCAGATTGCGGTGGTAGTAAGGGCGCACAGTTGCAGAGCCAACGGCAGCACAAACAAGCCCAGCACAAATGCCCAGCGTACGTTGCGCAGCGCGAGTAGGCTGGCGCCGTGGAAGAACTCCCGGGTGTTAAAAGCACCTGCTGACATGCCCATGGACTTTTGCACCAGTTTGCGGGCTTGGATCCCGGTGGCCGATTGCAGCGTAGACACCGGGCGCAGCGCGGCATTGCGGCGCAGGCTGTGCCAGCGCGACACGGCGGCCAGCAGCGTGGACAGGGTGGTCCACGGCGCCAGGGCTTCTAGCAAAGCACTTTGCCCGGCAGACGCAGCCAGCGCGCAGGCCAGCGCACTACCGGATGTCAAACCAATGAGTGTGAAATTGGCTACCGTGCTCCAGTGCGCCCATTCCTGGATAAACCGCAGGCAGGCGTAAATCATGGCGGTGCAGTACCAAAGCAGCAGCGCACCCGCCACCACAGCCCAGGGCAGCGCGCGCGCCAGCGCGCTATCAGAGCCCGCATAAAGCACCAGCCACCACAGCGCGGCCACGCCGATATAGGCGGGCATGACGATGACTTCGCGTGACATCCAGGACGTGCGCCACATCAGCACCGCGCGCCAGGCGCGCATCTTGTGGCCCAGGTGCAAAAAGGACGCGGCCAGCCCAGCCAGCAACAGCGCCACACCAAGGCTTACGGCGCGCAGAACGAAGTTGCCATCGGTGGCAACACCAGCAAGCTGCGCCAGCGCCAGCGCCACCAAAAGACCTTGCGCGGCACCGGCCAGGGTGGTGAAAAACAAAATGGAAAAAGCGGGATGCATGGTGGCTTACTCCGGTGCAGCAGGCTTGGCCTGCGCGGTGATCCGCCGGGGCAGGTAATGGTTGGCCGGCTGGGTGTCCCACTCGGGCATGAGCTGGTAGCCGCCGCGCTCGGCAATAGCTTTGCTCACCACACTCTCCGGGTCTTTGATGTCGCCAAACAAACGCGCGTTGGTGGGGCAGGCCTGCACACAAGCGGGTTGGCGATCCGCCTCGGGCAGCAGAGGGTCGTACACGCGGTCCACGCACAGCGTGCACTTGGTCATGACCTGGCGCGATTCGTCCAGTTCGCGCGCGCCATAGGGGCAGGCCCAGGCGCAGTATTTGCAGCCTATGCATTTGTCGTAGTCGACCAGCACAATGCCGTCTTCCGCGCGCTTGTAGCTGGCACCGGTAGGGCACACGGGCACACACGGCGGGTCCTCGCAATGCAGGCAGCTTTTAGGGAAATGGATGGTGTCGGTGCCAGGAAACTCACCCGCCTCATAGGTTTGCACGCGGTTGAAAAACGTACCCGTGGGGTTTGCGCCATAGGCGTTCATATCGGCCAGTGGCCCGGCGCTGCCCGAGGTGTTCCACTGCTTGCAGGACGTGACGCAGGCCTGGCAGCCCACGCACACGTTCAAGTCAATCACCAGCGCCAGCTGCTTGGCCAGCGTTTCACCCTGGCGGGCGCGCACCCGCACCGGGGGCGCGGTGTCGTGCGCCACGCCACCCGAGCCCTCAGCCAGCGGCGATTGCAAAAGGTCTCTCAGCCACTGGATCATGATTTTTTGCCTCCTGCGAAATAGCGCAAGACCTGCGCCGCTTTGCCCACCACGCCGGGTACGCTGGGCATGCTGCCCATCTGCGGAAAGGTCTCGCCCGCTTCATCGGGCGCGGCGGGACGAATGCGCACGCGCACGTCGTACCACCCGGCCTGGCCGGTAATGGGGTCGGAATTGCTCACCGTGCCGCTGGCGGTTCCGGCCATGGGCAGTTCTTCAGAAATCAAATGGTTAAGCAAAAAGCCTTTGCGCGCTTCGTCTGATCCGGGGGCGAGTTGCCAGGCCCCGTCGGCTTTGCCGATGGCGTTCCAGGTCCACACCGTGCCGGGCTCTACCGCCTCGCTGTGGCGCACCATGCAGCGCACTCTGCCCCATTGGCTTTCCACCCAGGCCCAGCCGCCATCGGCTATGCCTGCGGCCAGCGCGGTGCGCGTGTTCACGTTGAGGTAGTTGTGGCTATGGATTTGCCGCAGCCAGGCGTTTTGCGAATCCCAGGAGTGGTACATGGCCATAGGCCGCTGGGTTACGGCGTTGAGCGGGTAGCTGCCCAGGTCGGTGGCTGCGTCTTCTAAAGGCGCGTACCAAAAAGGCAGCGGATCGAAATACGTATCTATGCGTTCGCGCAAATGCTCCGGCGGTTGGCGGCCCACGCTCTTGCCTTGGGCAGCGAGGCGAAAGGCCTGCAAAGTGTCCGAATAAATGGCCAGTTGCACCGGATCGTTTTTTTGCCGCCAGCCTTTATCTTTGGCAAAGTCCAAATACTCCCGGTTCCAGTTGCGCATGAAATGCATGCTCTCGGGCATGTGGTACTGGAACACGCAGTTATTTTGTTCGTAGGCTTCCCACTGCTTGGGGTTGGGCTCGCCGCGCAAATGTTCGTCACCGTTTTTACCGCGCCAGCCCATCAAAAAGCCAATGCCCGGCTGCGGCTGAAAGTTCACCACAAAGTCCGGATAATCCGTGAACTTGCGCCCGCCCTCGGGCGTGGTGAAGGCGGGAAATTTCAAACGCCCGGCCAGCTCAATCAGCACTTCCTGGAAAGGCTTGCATTCGCCCAGCGGCTTGACCACGGGTATGCGCACCGAATCTACCGGACCGTCAAATTCAGAAATGGGACGGTCCAACATGCCCATCACATCGTGGCGCTCCAAATAGGTGGTATCGGGCAGCACCAAATCGGCAAAGGCGACAGTCTCGCTTTGGAAGGCATCGCAGACCACCACAAAGGGAATCATGAATTCGCCAGTCTCATCCTTGCGGTTGAGCATCTCGCGGATCGCCATGGTGTTCATGGTGCTGTTCCAGGCCATATTGGCCATGAACATCATCAAGGTATCAATGCGGTACGGGTCGCCGCGCGTGGCGTTGGTGATCACGTTGTGCATCAAGCCATGCGCCGACAGCGGATGCTCCCAGGAGAAGGCATGGTCGATGCGGATGGGTGAGCCGTCGGGGTTGATGGCCAACTCGTCCGGATGCGCAGGGAAACCCAGCGGCGCAGCGTTGAGGGGCGTGTTGGGCTGGATCATCTCCGGCGAATTGAAAGCGCGGTAATTGGGCACGATGTGGCGCGGATACGGCGCTTTGTGCCGGAAACCACCCGGCGCGTCGATGGTGCCCAGCACACTCATCAACACGGCAAGTGCGCGCACGGTCTGGAAGCCATTGGAATGCGCCGCCAGCCCGCGCATGGCGTGGAAAGCCAAAGGCCGCGCCTGCGTAGTCGGGTGGACTTTGCCCCAGGCATCGGTCCAGGGAATGGGCAATTCAAAGGCCTGCTTGAGGGCCGCGTGGCCCATCTCCTGCGCCAGCGCCACGATGCGCTCGGCGGCGATGCCGGTGATGCTGGAGGCCCACTCCGGCGTGCAGCTGGCTACGCGCTCGCGCAGCAACTGGAAAGACGGCGCCACCCGCGTGCCGTCGGCCAAGGTGTAGTGGCCTTCCAAAGCCGGGTCGCAACCCTCGGCAATGCCTTCGGGATAGGCGTTGAGCACCTGTCCGCTGGTCTTGTCAAAGACCAGTTTGTTGTGCGGATTGCGGCCGTCGCCGGGTGGGCCTTTTTCCGGGTTGGGGTCGAAGGCAAACAGGCCTTCACGCGCACCCGCATCCAACACCACAAGCTGCGGCGCGTTGGTAAAGCGCTTGAGAAACGCATGGTCCAGCGTATCGGTACGGATCAGCTCATGCAAGAGCGCCATCAGCAGCGCGCCGTCGGTGCCGGGCTTGATGGGAATCCACTCGTCGGCAATCGCGGAGTAGCCAGTGCGCACCGGATTGATGGAGATAAAGCGCCCGCCCTCGCGCTTGAACTTAGAGATCGCAATCTTCATCGGATTGCTGTGGTGGTCTTCGGCCGTGCCGATCATCACAAAGACCTTGGCGCGCTCCAGATCCGG
>Ga0114958_10004246_pt1 | contig 10023 bp, 5 predicted proteins | sample C_130208_EF_Meta_FD_89577 | JGI IMG/M metagenome (GOLD analysis project Ga0114958, IMG submission 89577) | Freshwater microbial communities from Lake Croche, Canada to study carbon cycling - C_130208_EF_MetaG | ecosystem: Environmental > Aquatic > Freshwater > Lake | place: Lake Croche, Canada... | reverse complement strand
CGCCTGGATAAGGGATTTCTTCGTGATCGAGAAACTGCTCATTCCCGGTGTAGAGGTAATTACGTACGTTGATTTCGCAGTAGTCGTGGTAAACTTTTACCGGTGGTAGCTCTACGAGGAAAATCTGGCGTAACTCGGCTTGGGCACCCCATAGAAAAACCCCCAACCAGGCCACGGCCGCGGCGCTGAGCATGCGTCGGGCAGAGCGGGCGAGTAATTCGGGCGTGGCAAGCCAGACCAGTGCGAGGGCGTTGGCTATTAAGCCGAAGACGAGGGTGTCGATGTAGCGGGAGGCCGGGGGCGGGCCACCGGCGCCGCGGGCGTAAGCGGTGGCAACGAGTTGGAGCCAGACCCATACGCCGAGGCCGAGAATGAAATAGCCGAAGGCGCGGGACGGCGCGGTGAGAGGACGCGACACGAATACCACGCGTGCGACGAGCCAGGTCCACGGCAACCACAACACCAGCGCAAACCAGGTGCTCAACGGTGCGGGCCATTGTAGGCTGCGAATGATCGTGAAAACAAAGTCGTGTAGATTCTGTGCTTTGAGAGTCGTATGTGGGGCGAATTCCCGTCGCGTAAACCAGCCTACGGCTGAAATCGCGGCGCAAATTAAAAGCGTCGGCCAAGCCGATCGTAGGGTCCGCTCTCTTCTAAAATATTGAATTCCGAGGAGACCGATCACTACGAGCGCACCGAAGAATCCCGAAGCCATACTAAAAAGCCCGAGCAACGCGGCCGCGGCCCCGATCCACCAACGAGCTGAAAAAAGCGTGGAAAAGGGCAGTAGCGCAATTGCGATCAGCGCGAGCCCTACGAGGAAAAATTGCTGTGAATGAAATCCGCCAAGGACGTTTTGCCACGCAAACGGGAACGCTAAAATGAAACCAAGGAAGACTCCGAACGCTCCTAGCCAGCGGTGGGCAAGATGTCGGCTAGCCAGTATAAAAAAAGCGACTGCGATGCTGGCGGGAAAGAGGGCGTTGAAGGTGGCTTCTAGCCTTTGATCCCAGTGGCCGTTGGCGATGGTGAGGCTCAGATTAAGCAGCTTGGTGAGGACGACGCGGTGCTCGTTGTGCGGGGAGAAAAGTGCGCTCAGAAAATGATCTTGGTTAAACCAAGGCGCTAGCAACATCAGCCCCTCGGCGTCCCATTGGTCCCACTCGGGCAGGGTCATGCCGTAGCGATCAAACACGGCCCAGCGTACACCCAAAATGAAGCTAAAGAGGCTCAGCGCGAAGCCTGCCGTGGTGACGAGGTTAGCAGATTTCTTAAGCACGGAAAATTAATGGTAGGATAGCGATTTAGGTGCGGGCTACGGCGAAGAGATTATAGTAGGCCTGCGTCCCCTCGGGAGTCTTGAGGAGGTGTGCGGTGTGGAAGCCGACCTCTACGTGGGGATAAAATTCGCGCAGTAGGGTGCCGAGGCTGGCGCGGGTGAAGAAATTTTTATGATCGGCTTCCAGCATGTGCCAAGGCACCGCGAGGTAGTTGTAGAGATAGGCAATCAGTTCGGCGTTGGGTACGGAGACGATGAGGCGCTGGGGTGCGACGCGGTGGATTTCCGCGAGAAAGGCGCGGGGCTCGGCGATGTGTTCCAGGACTTCGATGCAGAGGGCGGCGTCGAATGCGCCGTCGGCAAACGGCAACCCGTCGCCATTGACTTGGGTGTGCGGCAAACCGGCCGCAGCCATACAAGCGCAATCGGCGCTCTTCATTTCGGCGCCATGCCAATCGTAGCCGGCGGCGCGCAGTTGCTTCCCATACCAGCCGAGGCCGCAGCCGACATCTAGGACTCGTCGTGGGGGCGGGCCTAGGTAGCGTTGAGTGAGGGCGAGCATCTCATCGCTGCCGACTGCCAGCGATGGGCCGGAGCCGTAGATGTGTTCGCGGTTGTGGAGTGCGACGAGTTCAGGTGTGAGCAGTACACCAAAAGGATTATGGCGGTGGTCTTGTTGGATTACTTTAATGGATCGTTCGGTAAGAACGATGGGTGGGCCGCCGTCACTCAAGTGCACCAAAATGCTGATTCGACCCACCCCGCCAAAATTGGGCGCTGCGCAGTAACCAAAAAAACGGAAGGCCGTACCGGTTTGCGCGGGAAGCGAGTATGCGGCGTTAACGTCGCCACGGACGGTCAGTTGCGCGGTTTTTCCGATGGAGGCGCCGTCGAGCCAAGCTTCGACAGAAACGATCTTTGTTTGGTCAGCGCCGAGGTAAACCCAGCCCTCGACCGGCAGTGCGAGAGGATCGCAGGGGGCGTCTGCGAGTGGGGTATCGAGGGCAAATTTCATCGGTTGCTGCTCCGCGTTTATTGCGCGGAGTATAACCTCAAGGCACCCAAGGGCGCGGAGGCGCGGCGAGGGTAAAATCAGTGAGCTCGAGTGTGAGGTTGGGGTTATAGGCGGGATCGTGTTTTAGCTCTTTTTCCCAGCGCTGCATCATCGTTTCCACTTCACCGCGGAAGCGTTCGTGTTTTTCAGGCGTATCTTCAACGCCCCGACTGGCGGATTCGTGGTGGTAGAGCTCGGCGAACGGGGTCCAGAGATTCAGGTAACCAGCTGCTCGGACTTTGAGGCAGAAGTCGACGTCGTTGAAGGCAACCGCGAGGTGTTTCTCGTCGAGTCCGCCGACTTGGTCGAAAATTTCTTTACGGATGAGTAGGCACGCGGCGGTTACGGCTCCGTAGTTTTGAACGAGACGAGCGCGGTTGAAGACCCCCTCCGTGCCACGGTTGAAATCGCGGAACGCGTGACCGGCGACGCCGCCGAGCCCGATGATGACACCGGCGTGTTGCACGGTGTCGTTGGGGTAATAGAGCATCGCTCCGACGCAGCCAATAGTGGGGCGGAGGGCTTGCGCCACCATTTCCTCGAGCCAATCGGCGTGGATGACTTCGAGGTCGTTGTTGAGTAGTCCAAGGACGGTGCCCTTGGCTTGTTGGGCGGCAAAATTGTTGATCGCGCTATAATTGAAGGGCGCGTTGTAGGGGATGACGCGTACGGATTTTTTGGCCGCGACGGTTTTAAAATAGGCGAGCGTAGCCGGATCGTCCGAGCCGTTGTCGATGATGAGGATCTCGTAATTGGGGTAACGGGTTTTCTCGAGGATACTATCGACGCAGCGCTGAAGAAATTTGAGGCCGTTGCGCGTGGGTATGAGAAGAGAGACTAGCGGCGAATGAGCGGGCAGTGGATATTTTACGCGCCAGTGGTCGCCGGGTACGGGGATCAGTTCGACGGTTTGTTTGAGGCGAGCGAAGTGGTCGGTGAGCGCTTTTTTGGCGGCTTTGACTGGGTAGTTTTTCTCGCTCGATAGGAGGGCGGTGGAGCCAGGGATGGCGCGCCAGTGATAAAGAATCTTAGGAATATGCCGGATTTTTTTATGATCGTGCATGAGGCTGACCACGCGGAGCGCTAGGTCCCAGTCCTGTGAGCCCTCGTAGCCGACGCGGAAGCCGCCGGCTTGGCGCATCAGTGAGGCACGATAAACGGTGAGGTGCGAAGTGTAGTTCTGCCCCAGGAAGAGATCGGGCAGGAAATCGGGCTTAAAGTAGGGTTCGTGACGATGGCCCTCTTCATCAATTTTATCTTCGTCGGAGTAGAAGAAATCAGTGGTCGGATCGGCGTTGTGCGCGCACGCGATTTCGTAGAGGGCGTGTGGAGTGAGTTCGTCGTCGTGGTCCAGGAGCGCGATAAAGTCGCCCGTGGCGAGCTCGAGGGCGGAATTAGAGGCAGCGGAAATATGGCCGTTTTTCGGGCGGAAGCAGACTTTGATGCGGGGGTCGGCGGCGGCGTATTTCTCCAGTAGTGGGCGAACGTGAGGCGCGGTGGAGGCGTCGTCGGCGAGGCAGAGTTCCCAGTTGGAATAGGTTTGCTCACCGACGGAGGCGATGGCTTTAGCGAGCCATTTTTCCGGAGTATTATAGACCGGTACAAGAACTGAGATGAGCGGGCGACGTGGGAAGTGGCGGCTGCTTTCGCGTTGGGCGCTCAAGCGGTCGTTCGAGAGGGTGTCGTAGGTGGTGACCCAGCGCTCGTAGGAGGTGAGTTCGGCGACGTCAAAATCGGCGCCGACGTTCAAATCGTTTTTGAAAAAAATCTGCCAGCGGCCATCGGCGTCGCCGACTTCGAGAACGATGTGGGTGTCGCCGTCGCGGAGTTCGACCTCGACTTTCCAACCGCAGTATTCGGCCTGAGGTTTTTCGCGGACGGCGGCGAGGACATCCATGCGTTTGAGGCCGTAAGTGCCCGGGTAGGTGCGGCCGTTGATGGAGGCGCGGATGTTTTTGAGGGACGTGCCGTCGTCAGCGAAGCACCAGCCACGGAGTGAGAGTTTGCGTGGGGCAAAGGCCCAGCGGTTGGGGAAATCGACGCTGAAGGGCAGGGCGCGTTCGGCGGGGGGCTGGAACGTCGTGAGGCTGGTAGGAAGCTGCGGGATCTCGGGCGCGGGTAGAGGGGAGGAGTCGACGGCGGGAAGTGAGGGCGCGGGCCGGCGCGGGTCGATGAACTTTCGGCGGAGGGCGCGCAGGGGAGAGGTGATTTTCCAGGATAAACTGCTCTGGAGTTGGCGGATTTTTTTGTCGCGCTGGGCAATGACCTCTTCGCGGTGACGTATCGTGGCGAGTTGTTCACGCAGTCGTTCACCGACTTGGGCCAGGGCGCGGGCGCTGGAATCAGCGAGGGCCGCGCCTTGAGCTCGGAGTTCGTTGATTTGGTGGTGGGAGAAATCGATCTGGTTTTGCAGTTGGGTGCGGACGCCCTCGAGGCGGTCGATTTCTTGATCGAGCGAAGTCATCTGCGCGCGGGCGGCAGAGAGTAAGGTTTCGGCTTGTTGGCGTTGGGTCTCGCTGCGGGTGAATTGGGGGCGAAGCGTGTCGATTGCCTTTTGGAGATTGGCCGCGTGGGCGGCGGTTTGGTCGCGTGATTCCGCCAAATGGGCGGCGTGAGCGTCAGAGTGGCGACGGGTCTGCTCGAGTTTGATTTCGAGGTTGGTGGCGTGAGCTTGGGTGGAGGCTAGGGCGTGCTCGAGGTTAGTGGCCTGAGCTTGGCTGGAGCCCAGGGCGCGCTCGAGGTTCTCGGCGTGGTTTTGGGTCGAGGCGAGGGTTACCCCCACATTGATTGCGTGCACCTGAGCTTCCCGGCAGGCGATCTCCATGTTTTTGGAATGAATCTGGGCTTCCCGGCAGGCGGCCTCGGCGATCATGGCCTGCTGTTTGGAAAGATCGGCGCGGAGTCGTTCGTGGGCGAGGAGAGTCTGTTGCTCTTCAAAGCGCTGCGAGATGGGGCCGCGGTTGGCGTCGAGAGAAATTTCGAGCTGGCGGACCAGCTGGTCGAGACCGGCGAGTTCGTCGGCGGCAGGAGGCGGAAGTTGCGCCTCGACGCGGGCAGCAAGGAGCGAGGTCTCGGTTACAAACGGATCGCGGGCGATTGTCCAATCGGCCCGCGCCGAGCTAGCAACCGTAGCCGTGTAGAATGCGCTAAGGGCGCGGGTATTGGTTGCTGAGTCGAAGTGGGTACGCGCGAAGGCGGCTCCGTTCTGGCCAAGAGTGGCGCAGCGTTTGGCGTCGGTGAATAGTTGTTGGCAGAGATCGGCGAGTTCGTTCGGTGAGCCGGTTTTGGCGAATACGGCTTCGCGGCCATCCTGCATGAGAAGCGCGATATTAGTGGGAGGGAGAATGACGGGCTTACCGGCGGCGAGGAACTCAGGGAGTTTAGATGGAAGACGGTAATCGTTGAACGGACCGGCGTGGCCGGGTTGCACGAGGACGTCGGCGAGAGCCAGGAGCTCGGGCAAGCGCGACTTGGCCACGAAGCCGAGGTCCAGGACGAATGAAGTGGAGTCGAGTGCGAGTGAAGCGAGGAACGTGGGAGAATTAAAACCAGTGCGGATCAAACGCGTGGGGGTACCGCGCTGATTGAGAAGGGCGACGGCGAGGTAGAGTTCGCGCATCTCGGGCTCGTTCGCGAACGTGTTCGAGCCGGTGAAAACAAGGACTTTTTCCTCGGGGCTAAGGCCGAGTTCTTTACGCAGGTCGGCGGAGGGCGCGCTGGGTTTGTACAGATTGAAGTCGACGGGTGGCGGGAGGAGCTGCGTCGGGATGCCGGTCGGTACGTGTTCTTTCAGCCGCTCGATGATGTGCGTCACGCCGTCGGCCACGCGCAGGAAAGTTTCGTGGCGGAGGGGATGCGGGAGGCCGTCCACGAGCCAGCGATCGGTATCGGCGGGGCTAGCGGTGCGGAGGGTCGCGAACGGTTGGCCCGTGTAGGCTTCGATGAGGTAGCGTTCGTTGTCTTCGAGGTGGATTATGACGCGCGCGGGGGTGGCGAGCGCACGTTGGTAGCCGAGTACGAATTTACGGATGCCTTCGCGCGGCGTCCAAGCGTGGATCAAATCGGCGGGGCGGGCGTCCGGAAACAGGCCGGGTTTGGCGAGGAGTTCTTCGTAAGTAGCTGGGATAAACAGCGGATCGCGAACGGCAGAGATCGTGGTTTTGCCTCCTGGCACCGCGACGACACAGGCGTGGCCGTCGGCGCAGAGGGCGTTGGCGAAGCCGGCGATGTGGTTAAGGCTGTTGGTGGTGAAGTCGCCGTAGTTAACAAAGAGGATATTCACGGATGATCGAAAGGGTGCAGGCAGGACGGTTGGCGGGGGCTAGGTCGCTGGGGGGGCTCGGTAAACTTTAGGCGGGATCAATAGGGCTTGAGTGCACTCGAGGCGTCGCGAACGGCGTCCGATTTTGGTGCGGGAATGTTGGCGTAGCCCGGAAGGAATTTTTGGACGACGGTGTCGTAAGGGGCAGCTCCGCGGATGGAGCGGTTGGGGGTGAGGCTCCATTCCATGATCGCTTGGGCGAGCACGCAGGTGTCGGTGATGGGCAAATCAGAGAACGTCTTAGGATGGACAGTGAGGGGAACTTCGGTGGAGTTCATCTGGCCGCGGAATTCAGCGAGGGCGAAGGTTTGCGCGAGGGCGCCGCCCGCTGTGACCAACGGTGCGCGGTGACGGGCGAGGTCGGCAGTGCGGCCGGCTTGGGCGTAGAGTTCGACGGCTTTCAATGCAGCGGGTTGACGGGCTGCGGCTGGTAGCGCGGCGGTCAGGTAGGTTTCAAGTTCGTCAAATTTTTCGAAGGCCGCAAGGTACTCGAGGTAGGCGAGGTGGACGGAAGTTGGCGCGGCGAGGGCGGGTCGGGCGCCGAGGGCGGCGCGGTAGGATTCGAGGAGTTCAGTCGAGGCGGCGGTGGGCTTGGGGAAAAACGTTTGGGCGATGGAGGCAATGTCGTCACGCACGGTGGGGCGTTGTAAGACACCGCCTGCGAGGATAATGTTTTTCGTGGCAATCCGTAGTGCGGCGGCCCGTTGGATGGCGATCTCACGCTCGATCATGCCGGAGAGGACGCCGAGTTTGACGACGTCGGAAGGGGATTTATCGAGGAGCTTAGTGATTTCGGTGCGGGGGCGGCCGCGGAGGGCGAGGGCCTCGCCGAGGAGTGCTTGGGTGGCTGGAAGATCGGCGGCCGGGGTGACGGCGAGGAGTTTCTTAACCATATCGTCGACTTCGAAGCGGGCTGCGACCCGGAAGATGGCCGCCGCTTTATAGGACTTATCGCTGTCTAAGACGGGAAACTTGAGGGCTTCGGCCCAGCGTTGTTGGCGGGAGAGAACTTCGAGGATGCGGCCGAGCGCAGCGCGGCGGGTGTCGTCCCAGCGGTTTTCTTGAAAGTTGTACAGGAAGATGGCGCAGTTGACGGCGTCGTAGGCGGCGAGGCGTTTTTCTTCGAGGCGGGAGAGTACGCGGTCTTTAAAATAAGCCAGATCAAATTCACCGAGTTTGAGCTGACCGGTGGCGAGGCTACGTGCGGTGGGAGTCGCGGGGTAGACTCTGAGGATGCGCTCTATGTTGGCTTGGGAACGTTTCCAGTGAAACTGGATGTAAGCGTAGGAGTAGGGGCCTTCATTGATGTTCACGACGTAGTCGTGGGCACTATCGTAAAGACGTTTGGCCTCAGCGGCATCTTCGGCCGGATCTGCGGGCGCGGCAAAGGCGAGCGCAGGCAGAAGTGCGAGAAGAAGGGTGGTGAAAAAGTGCGTCAGACAGGTGCGCGGCAGCATAAAATAAAAAGGCAGACCGGCGAGGATGCGCGGGTCTGCCTGTAAGGTAAATGCGGATTTTTTAGAGTTTAAAGCCCGCGGCCGTGGAATCGGCGAGGAACATCTTGACCGTATCGAGCGACAGGGCGGTGAGATCGAAGCCGATCATTTTTGCGGCTTTGGCCAAAATGTCGTGCGGGACGGTGATAATCGCGCAGCCTGCTTCTTCCGCTTGGAATAAGTTGAGGACCTCACGGGTGCTAGCCCAGAGTAGTTCGGCTTTTGGTAGCTCGGTGAGGAGGGCTCCACTCGCGCGCATGATGGGCATTGGGTCAACGCCTGTGTCGGCGATGCGGCCAGCAAATACGGAGACAACGGAGGGGACCGCAGGATTAAGCGCTTCGGCAACGCCCCTTACTTGGGCTAGGGTCAGAAGCGCGGTTACGTTGAGTTTCACGCCATGTAGACCGAGTTCTTTGATGAGCGGCAGGCAGGATTCGCCTTTGGAGTTGGTGATTGGAATCTTGGTGTAAACGTTTGCACCCCAGGAGTTGATCATGAGTGCTTGGCGTTTCATATCGACGATATCGTCGGTGAACACTTCGAGCGAGATGGGCTTGGCGGTGACGGTCTGGAGGATGTCTTTGGCGAAGGCCTCGTAGTCTTTAATGCCGGCCTTCTTCATGAGGCTGGGGTTGGTCGTTAGACCCTTGATGTAGGGCTTAGCGTAGAGTTCGAGAATACCAGCTTTGTCGGCACCATCGGCGTAGAGTTGAACCTTTAGGTCACTGAGGGATTTCATAATTTATTGGGCTAAGATTGGAATTCCAAGGTAGGCGCGGGCAAGGCTTTAGTGAGATTTACTCGCGTTTAATATGACCGCCGCGGCTTGGTCAAAAGTTTGCACCTTGAAATCAGGTGCTGCGCGGAGTTCCTCGGCATAACCGAAATCGATAAATACGGTGCGGACACCCGCGCGTTGGCCACAATCGATGTCTCGCCAACGATCGCCGATCATCCAAGAGCGCGATAAATCCAGACCGAGTTTTCTAGCTGCATCGGTGAGCATGCCAGGAGCAGGTTTTCGGCGGTAGTCTTCGGGATGCTCGCGGCCTTGGCCAGGCGCGTAGCACACCTCGATGTGCGTGATCTCGGGAACCAGCTCTCGCAGACGGGTATGCATGGATTCTACGACATCTTGGGCTTGGTCGCCCCGGCCGACGTCGGGTTGATTGGTCGCGACGACTAGGAGAAAGCCGGCGGCGGCAAGTTGTGCGCAGGCGGCGGGCACGCCCTCAAATAGAGTGAACTCCGCGAGCGTGGCCGGCGGGTAGGGTTTTCCCCCTCGGACTACTTGAACGTTTAACGTGCCGTCTCGATCTAAAAATATGGCGGGACGCAAAGCGGGCATTTTCGGACCGGGAGGATACAGCGAGGGTAAAACGATAAATAAAAAACGCGGCGAGGGGATCGCCGCGTTTTTTTAGAAAAATAGTCTTAGCGAGCCGGAGCTGCGACGACAGATTCCCACTTGGTCTGGTTTACTTTCACGTCGGGGTGCGAGACCCAGAGGTGCCAGACTACCGCTTGAAAGGCCTCAGAGTGTGGGGTGATGTTGTTGGGATTAACCGTGGGGATGATCACGCAGGCGTCGGCTTGCGTGGCGGTGTAGCCGCCGTCTTTGCCGACGATACCGATGACGCGAGCGCCGACTTGCTTAGCGAGCTGGATCGCAGAGATGAAACCTGGAGAGACATTTTTCTCTAGGTTGCCGCCGCCCACAGAGAGGATGAGGAGTGCGTCTTTGGAGTTGAGTCGGGAGCCGCGAAGCCACTCGACGAACACGCTGGCCCAACCGTCGTCGTTTGTGCGCGCGGTGAGTTCTGAGACGTTGTCGGTTGGGGCGTAAACTTCGAGGCCAGCGATTTTGCGG
>Ga0114958_10004245_pt1 | contig 10024 bp, 9 predicted proteins | sample C_130208_EF_Meta_FD_89577 | JGI IMG/M metagenome (GOLD analysis project Ga0114958, IMG submission 89577) | Freshwater microbial communities from Lake Croche, Canada to study carbon cycling - C_130208_EF_MetaG | ecosystem: Environmental > Aquatic > Freshwater > Lake | place: Lake Croche, Canada... | reverse complement strand
GATAAGGAAACGGGGACCCAGGGAATTGAGAAACTCTATAGTCGCTTATCATTTGTTTGCTACTTACGTGAAAAACTAATAGATTGTAATGCGAAGGACTCAAATCCATATTATAAACGCATTGGATATAATCCAAAGAACAAGACACTTACAAGAAAGAACAAAAAAGATTAACCTATCATAGCAGATGATCGCAAGTCGTTCCGAAAAGATTGCAAGTGCAGTTAAAGATGTATTTGATCTAGGAAAATCAATTAAAAAACCCAGCACCTTACAATATGTCAATCCTGTTAATTCAAAGACTGGTCTTCCACCTGTTGTTGCAGGATCATTTACTGTAAGAATTATTATGTATATTCTTGCAAGTATTTTAGTAATTCTTCTATTTTTACTTGCTATAGATCATTGGGTTACGCCAATTCTTATAAGATCACCTGGAGATGGTGGATATATTTCAGTACCCGGCACAGATACATCACAGGTATATTGGCCTGATACGAGTAAAGTTGCAGATATTACAATTGGTATACCAACAGATTTATCTGGAAATTTAGGAACAACTCTAATTGAAGGTCAGACAAATTATAGTATTACAATGGATGTTCTTATTGATAACGAATTATCTCAGAATCTTGGAAATGATGCAAATAATGTACCTCTTCAGAGAACTCTTTTTATTTTAGGCTCGACTCTTTCAACACCGACATTAAAAGTAACTCTTGATAATATACTTAATGATATACATATAACTGCTGTAGGAACGGATGGATCACTTCAGAGTATTACACTTGAGAATGTTCCTATTCATACACCATTTCGTATAGGATTATCAAAATCAGCCAGTGTAATGGAAGGATATCTTCATGGAAAACTTGTAATGACGCGTAACCTTAAAGTGCCGGCAAAGGTGCCAATAGGTGGAGATAAGATATTTTCAACGACTAATATTAAAACAATAGTAAATAATAACGAAGTAGTATTATCAAGAGGAATTAAAGTTATTAATGTCAGATTATTTGGTGATACAATATACCCCAGTGAAATGTTAGGTCGCATGGGAGATCTATGTGCAGTAGGTCTATTCTCTAAATAATCCTAAACGCTTCGCATTTAGGGAATTAAGCAGTTCACGATATACTTATTTTTAACACTTATCGGTAGATGAACACGATCCTGTTCGTATTATTACTTATGGTTATACTATTCCTAATATACTATACATTACAGTATTTTCTTCTTCCAGCACCTCCATTGCGTATTGGTTCCGAAACAATTGATCTATCAACCGAAATGCAAGTTATATCAAGTGAAGAATTAAAGAAGGCGTGGACTCAATCAAATGGATCAACCTTAATTTTCTATATTAACCCAATTATTAAGGATCGCACAGCAGTTTCTGGAAGTGAGTATGCCTCGGTTATTCAAATTGGATCTAAGCAGAAATTTAATATTCTAGTAGCCCCAGATGCAGGGCGTGGATATATTTCATCACCGGCACAACTTATTGTTTCAGTAGAGGGATCTACTACACCTAATACAATTGATATTCCAAATTTTCCCTTACAGAAATGGACTGCTGTTGCAATTGTAAAGCAGGGTCGCAAGTTTAATATTTATTTAAATGGAAAACTCAAGGTTTCTCATATGTGTACGGCAATGCCAGATTTTGATTCTACTCAACCGCTAAAGGTTGGTGACCGTCGTTTAGAGGGACAGATTGCCTTAATGAGTATTGCGCCATATCCAATGCAGTCTGCTGAAGTAAAATCAATAGTTCAAGCAACAGTTGGAACAGATGGTAAACCATATTTATCTTCCGGCGTATTTTCATTTATACCTATACCGTCGATTAATTTAAGTTTTAATCCCTTTTGCCCAGGTGGAAACTGTAATTCAACGGCTTCTCAGATAAGTCCACTTCAACAATGGTCAAGTCAATATTCATAAACTATTTGACAACAATAGAATACGATGCAGAGTGCTAGTGCCGCAATATCTCAAGGACCAGGCAATACAATATTTAAGGTGCTTGTTGGCCTTCTCTTAATTATTGGTTTATATTACTTGTATAATTGGTTAAATGGAGATTCGAGTGTTAAAGATTATATACTCTATAATTCTGTTAAAAGTGGACTTTCTGGAAATGAAAGTGATGCGGCCTTGACAAAGTTTACTGGTTCAAAAGTTCCCGGTATATATTCAGGTGGTGAATTTTCAGTAAGCACCTGGATATATGTAAATAACTGGTTAAAGAATGCAGGTAAGAATAAGCCCTTTCTAAAAGTTTCAGGGGGTGACGATTCATATAATACACTTGTCTTATACTTAGGACAGAACACCAATAAACTTGGTGTTCGTGTAACATATGATGCCGAGAATAGTGCATTAAACCCTACTGCTATGACTGATTTAGTTTCTATAAGTTCTACTGCGTATAGTGACTCCGCTGATACAAGTAAGACGGGAGATATTGATAATATTCCTTTACAGAAGTGGGTTAATATCACAGTGGTTCTTGCTGGACGCACCTTAGATGTATATATCGATGGTAAGTTATCTCGTAGCACGGTCTTACCTTCTATGTATATTGTTGATGGTGCTAAGCCAACTGTCACTCTTGCAGGTGAAAGCGGATTTGGTGGTCTTATTGGACAAACACGTGTAACGAATTTTGCCTATTCCCCGGATCAAGTCTACAGAAATTACAGTTCAGGACCATTTGATACTTCATTCCTTTCTAATTTTTTGGCGTATTTGAACCCTGGTGCTTATACTATTAATATTGATAGAAAGGCATAATTATTATTTAAAAGATATATTTGGCACTTACCGGTAGAGTGTTATCTATTTTTCATATAATTGATAGATAGATAGTATGCAGGCCGCCCTAAATGCACCTGTTGTAGCAAGCCCTGGTTCAAGTTCAGGTATTGCACTTTTTGGAACAAATCCTTTATCACAGGTTGTTACAAGTCTTTCAATACTTATTGTATTATATATTGTTTTATCCGCATGTGAATATCTGTATAATTCATTCATGCGCATGTGGAAGGACCGTGTTGAATTATTCCCTAATACATATCCTTCCGGTTCAAGAATGTATACAGCAATTCAAAGTCCATCAAATCCTGCTGCAAAGACTATATATATATCTGATAACCAGACTTCCGGCGTAGAATTCAGTTACTCTATGTTTATTTACTTAAACAGCAATACATATGCAACAGGCGACGCAAAGTTATATCATATTATGCACAAGGGCTACAATAATTCATATCCGCTTATGGGACCAGGTATCTTTGCCTGGGGTGATTCAAATAAACTACGCGTCTTTATGAATTGCTATGATACATGGGATAATTATACGGATATTGAAAATATACCTGTAGATAAATGGTTTCATATCGTTGTATCATGCAAGGGTAATAAACTATTTATTTATATAAACGGTAATTTGAAGAGTAAGGTTTCTCTCAGTGGTAATACTCCGCCATACCAGAATTATGGTGATGTATATTTATTTAGTCCTAGAAAGATAACTCTTAATACAACGAACACCATATCACTCATGAAAGATCCTAAATTTAGTGTTACCCCATCGCCCCCAACAACAATGGTATTTGATGGTTCTGCACAGGGCATGGTCAGCCGTGTCTTTTATTTTAGTTATGCCTTAACCTATACTGAAATTCAGTCATTAATGACGATTGGTCCATCAAAGGTGATTGAGGGACCTAATATGAATATCACGCCATATTTGTCTGATACATGGTGGACAAATGCGAATGGTCCTTAATATGGTGGACTGGGCACGTATGAAAAGAACATCTCATCTTGTTTCACTATAACAAGAAGAGACGTTATGTCAGGTGGTGGATTATTTATACTTGTTGCCTACGGGTCTCAAAATGTAATACTAAGTGGAAATCCAGATTTTACTTATTTTTATATGGTTCTTAAGAAATATAGTCACTTTTCATTTGAATCAGTTACAACTGCTCTTGAGGGACCACAAGAACTTTTCTTTGATCAACCGATTCAACTAAGAGCGAAGATTAAGCGTGTAGGTGAGTTGCTTTCTGATCTTTATTTTACATTTACACTTCCCGATATATATAGCAAATATTTCAATCCAAATTTACCTGGTCCTACTGCTGGTAGATCACAATATGAATTTCAATGGGTCCGCTACATTGGCGCTCAAATTATTCAAGATGCATCATTCTTTGTTGGTGGAACACTTGTTCAACAATTTGATAGTGATTATATCATTGCTACAGCCTTTACGGATCAAGATGAAACACAGTATAATAAGTGGCAGGAACTCATTGGTGATGTTCCAGAATTATATGATCCGGCAAAAGGTAAATACTCCGGCGCTACAGGATCAACTCGTGTATCTGGATTTTACCCAAATACATTTAATGATCCAAATGCAAGCACACAAAACAATTTTCCCTCAATTCCATCTCGTGAAATAACAGTTCCACTTGGATTCTGGTTTTCACAAAGTCCGGGTCTAGCCCTACCTCTTGTTGGTTTACAGTATCATGAATGCGAAGTTAAACTAACATTACGTCCGATTCAGCATCTATATACAGTCTTAGATCGAAATGGTTACCGTGTTCGGCCAGAGAATACAGTTGTTGGTACAACACCCGAGTTAAACAGGGGAAATGTAAGATATACGACTAATAATGAAGATGGCATGTATATACGCAATTATTTAACTGATTTTGGATATCCTGCACCTAGCTTAAATACCTGGCCTCTAAATCCGAGACTTCAGGAAACACATATATATTTGACAGAGGCTGAGAAACGAACATTTGCTACAAAGCCATTATCCTATATTGTGAGACAGGTAACAAAATATAAATTTCAGGATATAAATTCTCGCAGTTTTCTTGATATCCATTCACAGAATCCAGTTCCACGTCTAATTATACTACCGAGGCGCAGTGATTATATTACAAATCTTAATTCTTGGACAAATTTTACAAATTGGTGGCAATATCCTATTGCACCCTTTACGCCAGCCTCATCTTCACAAGGAATTATTGGAGGATATTCTGGACTCAATAACACTGCCATGCAACAGGATATTATACGGCAAATTCGTATAGTCTGTGATGGAAATGAAATTCAGGAGGTTAAGCCTCTTCAGTATTTTAGAGAACTTTCTTCATGGAAATATGCAACGGGTGTTTTTCCACCTGGAATGGCAATTTATAGTTTTGCTCTTGATACATCAAAGTGGATTAAACCATCTGGAACTCTTAACACTAGCAGAGTAAAGAAACTACAACTTGATATAGACCCGTGGCCACTAGCAACAGATACAGCATTTTTGATGGAATATACAGTATATGTGGAGAGTTTGAATTTCTTCCTAATTGAAGGTGGAATGGCTGGGATGAAGTATGCGACCTAATAGAATTCAAAGAATCCTTACTTGATTAGATGAGCCTTCTAACAAGCTTATATAATAAAGTTCAGTATTTAGCCTCAAAGAATTTATCGGATCCTAATGCTGAAGTATATGCAAAACAACAAGCAGAACAGATAAAACAAGATAAAGAAACGAGACGAAGAGAGGCTGTCGCTGCTAGTAAGGAAGCAGATAAACTTGCAAATGATGAATCTGATGCTGCTGCTGCTAAGGCTTTGGCGTTAAGAAGTAAATTTGACCATAAAAGTCTTATAAGTGATATTGCGACACATGCTCTTACTGGAATCATTATCGCAGTAGTTATAATTTTAATGGGAATTGGTGGCTATTTGGCTGCAAATCAGGCAATTGGCTATAATAATCCATTTCGCATTCTATCTTTTATATATGGATGTCTAGCATTTTTTTATGTTATACCTAGATCTCTCTATTTAATATATGGAAAGGGTGAAACTTTACCAAGTTATGCATTATTACCCTTATATGTATATGTACCAAGTTCAGATATAAATGTAAAAAAAACATGTAACTATATCTTTTGTTATCAAGAAGATGAAGCATCTGTAAAAGCACGTAGTCTAATAGAAAATTTGTATTCAAAAGTTCATGCTGAATCATTATTACCAACTCCACAAATTCCCACTTAGAACTAATAGAAGATATATTATACAGAATATGGCCTCTGAATTACCTTTTGTAAGTCTTGTAACGCCGACGTATAATCGTAGACGTTTCATCCCTAGTCTAATTCGCATGATTCAACAACAGGATTACCCACGTAATAAGATGGAGTGGATCGTATTTGATGATGGACAAGAACAGGTTCGTGATATATTTGAGGATCAAAGGGATAATCTTCCAATCCTACGCTTTATTCATAGTGAGGACAAGTGTACTCTTGGAGAAAAGCGTAATCTACTAAATAAGGAAGCAAGTGGTGATATAATTATCGCTTTTGATGACGATGATTTCTATTTTCCTGATCGTGTATCCCATACAGTGTCAATGCTCTTAAAAAACCCTAGGGTGGATCTAGCAGGTTCAAGTGAGGTATATATGTTCTTTACTGATACAAAGGAAATCTATAAGGTCGGTCCATACTTTGCTACACATGCAACAAATGGAACAATGGCCTGGCGACGGCAATACGCCCTAAGTCGCCGTTATGATGAAACTGTTGCATTTGCAGAGGAGAAGTCATTTCTCGAGCAATATAAGAATCCCTTAGTTCAACTGGATCCGATGAAGGTTATGCTAGTAATAAGTCATGGAGATAATACTTTTGATAAAACGGGTCTTCGCATTAAAGATAATCCTATGATTAAGAAAACAGATTTAAAGATCGATGCCTTTATTAAGGACGATATGTTAAGAGAATTCTTTCAATGTGTAGTGTAAGCCTAAACAAACATTATTCACGATTAATTAGATTGGGTTGGTATGTCTCGAGATGATTCTGTAAATAAGATTTTAGATGTCTATCAACAACCATTAGTAACTTCTGTAACAGAATTGTCTGGATATGCATTACAACCTCAGGAGATTAAGATTCCTCTACGGCCACACCAACTTGCCATGGTTCAGGCAATGTATGATAAGGAAAAGACATGTGTTGAAGGATTTATGATTAATGGAGAAATACATCATTCACAGTTTGCTATTCTTGGTGACAAGGTTGGTTCTGGAAAAACACTAATGATGTTAGGATATATATCAAATTTGAAGAGAAATCCTCAAGCCGGTATATTTTCTAGAATTCACCATATGTCACAGGGGTCTTTTTGGAGTCAACGACCAGTTCATACACACGAGTGTTCTGGAAATACACTTATTATAGTTCCGCATACTCTATTTCATCAATGGAAATTCGCCATTCAGCAGCAAACAACTTTATCCTTTTTTGAAGTTAAAACCACAAAGGCACTTGATAAATTGGATTTTACCACGTTAATTAAGGAACGAGATATTACTTTAATGTCAAACACAATAATCAAGCAATATATGGCAGAAGGATCTCGTGATAAGATTCAGTGGACGCGTGTAATTTTTGACGAGGTAGACAGTGTGCATTTTACGTCGACCGTCCAGATGCCTAAGGCGAATTTTTACTGGCTAATAACGGCCACCTGGGCCAATGTGCTTTTTCAGGGGCTTTACATGTATTTATCTAATATGTTTCTTTCACAAAGATCATCGGCCATTCACCCTGATTTGGTTACTCTTTTACACCAGGATCAAGTGACGAATGGTTCAAATTATTATTCTAGATATGACGTAAAGAGCCATAATTTTTTTACAGAATTTATGACAAAGCATCCAAATCGGGGTCACTTAGTTCTCTTGACAAATTCGGCTTTTATGGAACAAAGTTGGAGGTCACCGCCTATTATCGAGCAGCGTATTTTATGTGAATCTCCTATATCTCATAGAATTGTTGCCCAATATGTAAATGCTGAAATTCAGGACCTCTTGCATGCTGGAGATGTTCAGGGGGCTCTTGAGAAATTAGGTGTAAATAACACAAGTCAGGCATCGCTAATAAATGTAGTCTGTGAAACACGTGAGAAAGAACTTGATCGCCTGGAAAAAACACTAGCCTTTAAGGAATCTATTGAATATGCCACTCCTGCGGCAAAGGAGGTTGCTATTAATTCTCTTAAGGCAAAGATTGCTTCTCTTAAGGAACAAGTATGCTCGTTGAAGGAAAGAATTCTTCATGTTGATCAGGAGATTTGTGCAATTTGCTTCGATGATCCCAAGGTGCCTACCTTTGTTATGTGTTGTTCACGTCTTTTCTGTGGATCTTGTATAATTCAATGTATTCAGAGAAATCCATCATGTCCTCTATGTAGGGCTGCACTTGAGTATCAAAATCTTAGACAAGTTAACTTAGATACTACGACAATTTCAAATACTGAGCAGACAGATCAACTTATAATAGTAAGAAAGCCGAAGAAAAAGAATGCTCTTTTAAATCTTATTAAGGAAACACGAAATGGTCGATTTTTAGTATTTAATCGCTATGATAATCCATTTTTGGAGTTAGAAGGAGAATTAATTGAACTAGGATTTCACGTAGCAATGGTAAAGGGAAATAAGGATCATGTTTCAAATATTTTAAAGCAGTTTGAAAAAGGTCAGATTCAGATTCTTCTAATGAATAGTACACAGGCTGGGGCGGGCATGGACTTGAAGTCAGCAACTCATATTGTTTTAATGCATTTAATGAGAAAAGAGGAGGAGCGGCAGATTATAGGTCGCGCTATACGTCTTGGACGCACGGAGCCACTTACATTGGTTCGCCTTTTACATGAGAATGAGCAAGTTAGTGCCATATAAGCACATCACTTGTATACACATAATTGCTTTGGTATACTCATTGAATCAATCTTCTTTGCTTGACTCAATGTGAACTTAGTTGTTTTACCTTGAACTACTTGTGTAAGAACTACTGGAATTTCTTCAATTGCGCAAGCGTGCTCATCTGAAAACTGAATCATCTGTTTCCATGTATTGTACATAGATGATTGTCTAGTAAGAACTTGTGTAAATTGAAGTTGAGATGGATTTGGCACTTGAGTAATTGGATATTCTGATAGGAATGCATTTGTAATTTTTAACTTAAGTTGGAAACTTGGCCTGAGTAGATTCCAGTTCTGATAAAAGAATGCCCAGTAATCAGCCTTATCACTCAAGTCAAAGAGTGCCAGAAATTCCTTGTAATGCTTCCATGGGTTTTCTGCAGAGTCAAGCCTCTTATGCATATTCTCATGCACACAGAGACCAGAAAGATTTCCTAAATTATTTTCAACCTCTGGAATTACTAAAGGGTCCCAGTAGTCATAAAGACAGGAGTGACTAAATCTGAGGATATCTGTACTTGGCTCCTCAGTTTCACCATTTTCTCCAACAAGTAATTCTGGAGTTTCCACGTTTGCACCTTGTTTCTGAAATATAGAAATTGAATCACATCCACTCATAGATCTGAGAATTACTCGTAAATCTGCAGATGCAAGAACTTCAGGGCGCAAGGTATTTCCTAACCAGGTTTGAACTGTATCAACTGGAAACTCCATTGGAATATATGTGCTTAGACGAACAATATGCTGGTAAGCACGCCCCTTGATTTCATTACAAATTAGAAGCAAGGGGTGAGTTGTTTGACCGACCTTCCATGCACGCATATAATCAAGAAGTTCACTGAGGCCCCCTTTTTCTCCAAGACTAAGCCCATCAATTTCATCGAGAAGAACTGCTAACTTATTATTATTTGCCGTAGGAGACATCGCCTCCAGAACAGATTTCTGAGTAAGTAATGGAATAATTTGTTTCTTAAAGGCTTGTCCACTGCGAGTGTGACTTGCATTTAATTCAATAATACGATAGGATTCTTGTTTCAAGATTTCTCTGGCAAGTGTAGTTTTACCTACACCGGGAGGACCAACCAGTAAAAATGCAGCAGTCATTGGATTTTGTAACCATCGTCTAAGTGAATCTTCCACGCTTGGATGAAGGTTTGCATAAGGCATTATCTTATTAATGAATCACGTAATTGTCTTTAGACTCTTCATT
>Ga0114958_10004244_pt1 | contig 10026 bp, 10 predicted proteins | sample C_130208_EF_Meta_FD_89577 | JGI IMG/M metagenome (GOLD analysis project Ga0114958, IMG submission 89577) | Freshwater microbial communities from Lake Croche, Canada to study carbon cycling - C_130208_EF_MetaG | ecosystem: Environmental > Aquatic > Freshwater > Lake | place: Lake Croche, Canada... | reverse complement strand
TTACCCCCATCAACAGCGGGCGACGGATCGTTTGCCAACTGCAACGGCTCATCCACCTCCACGATCTCAGCCTCGATCACGCGCTGCGCCGCTTCTTCCAGCGCCTGCGTAATGCTGATCTGCCCGCTGATCTCGATCACCTTCGGTTGCTCAGCCCAGCGCATCTGGGTTTTCGTCCACCAGATCAGGCTGGCTACGGCGTTGGCGAATTGCACATTGCGGCGCTGATTCGCGGCGGCATTGGGTTGTCGACCTTGCGCGAACGGTTCAAAGAGGATTTGGAACGCGGGCGAGCTAAAGCGCACGCAGGCATAGGCAAAACGCTCTATCAAAAGGCAATGGCCGGAGACGTGGCATCGCTTATTTGGTGGACTAAAACGCAGATGAGATGGGCTGAGCAGCCCAAGGTGATCGAGATCAGCGGGCAGATCAGCATTACGCAGGCGCTTGAGGAAGCGGCGCAGCGCGTGATCGAGGCTGAGATCGTGGAGGTGGATGAGCCGTTGCAGTTGGCAAACGATCCGTCGCCCGCTGTTGATGGGGGTAACATTGGGGGTAACCTCAAGGATAACGATGGCAAAATTTCAATGAAATCAAGCGCTTAGGCCGACTATTCGATTCAGGGTTGGGCAACCGAACCGACCGGCCATTAGGGTTTTTCCGACCCTAGCAAGGGCCGTGCCAGCCCCGCCAGGCGCCCGAACGGGGGCCGGGTAGGGCCGACGGCGACCGGTCACGGTGACGGTGGCCCCACGCCAATTTTTTTTATTTTTTATGCAAAAACCCAAATGTCTCTATCAATAACGCCGATTACATTAGAGGAATCTAATGCCTTTGTGCAGATATATCATCGGCACCATAAGCCTATGGTTGGACATAAGTTTTCAATTGCCGTAAGCGACGGCGATAAAATTGTTGGCGTTGCAATTGTTGGCAGACCGGTTTCTAGGCATCTGGACAACGGCTGGGTTTTGGAAGTAAACCGTTGTTGCACCGACGGAACCAAAAACGCTTGCTCTATGCTGTATGGCGCGGCATGGCGTGCGGCTAAGGCATTGGGTTATAAGAAACTAATCACCTACACGTTGCCAGCAGAGGGCGGCGCTAGTCTTAAAGCGTCCGGTTGGACTTGCGTGGGTGAGCGCGGTGGTGGCAATTGGAATTGCAAAAGCAGGCCAAGGATTGATACGGATGAATTGCTTAGAGGGCAGAAACTTCTTTGGGAAGCTGCTTAAGGAATAATTATGCAAAAACCCAAATTTTCCGCTGAAGAAGAACAAACGCTCATGACGCAACTGTGGTCATCCAAGTTGAAGGATGATCCGGAAGCCTTTGTTTTTTTTGCATTTCCTTGGGGCAAGGAAAACACGCCGCTGGCTAAATTCAAGGGGCCAAGGGGCTGGCAACGTGATGTGCTGCGCCAGATCACGAGTCACATTAAGGCCAATCAGGGTGCGCTGGACATGGATGCGCTGCGGCTGGCGGTGTCTAGCGGGCGCGGTATTGGCAAGTCTGCGCTGGTGAGTTGGTTGATTTTGTGGATGCTGACCACGCGGATTGGCTCAACGGTGATTGTGAGTGCCAACAGTGAGGCGCAGTTACGGTCGGTGACCTGGGGTGAGCTGACCAAGTGGCAGGCAATGATCATCAACAATCACTGGTGGGAGATTAGTGCGACCAAGTTGGTTCCGGCGCAGTGGATGACCGAGTTGGTTGAGAGGGATTTGAAGAAGGGTACGAGGTACTGGGCTGCAGAGGGCAAGTTATGGTCTGAGGAGAACCCAGATTCGTATGCTGGGGTGCACAACCATGACGGAATGATGCTGATATTTGACGAGGCCAGCGGTATTCCCGACCCGATCTGGGCGGTGGGTGCGGGGTTTTTCACGGAAAACATTTTGGATCGCTATTGGTTTGCGTTTAGCAATCCTCGGCGCAATCAGGGGTATTTTTTTGAGTGTTTCCACTCTAAAAGGGACTTTTGGAAGTCAAAACAGATTGATTCGCGCACGGTTGAGGGCACGGACAAGCGGATTTATGACCAGATTATTGAGGAATATGGCGAGGACAGTCAGCAGGCCAAGGTTGAGGTGTATGGCGAGTTTCCTGCGACGGGGGATGATCAGTTTATTGGGCCGAATTTGGTGGAATCGGCCATGAAACGGCCAAAACATGGTGATCAGACGGCGCCGGTGGTGATTGGAATTGACCCGGCGCGGGGTGGATTGGATTCCACGGTGATTGTGGTGCGCCAGGGCCGTGATTTGGTGGCGATTAAGCGGTATAAGGGTGAGGATACGATGTCGATTGTGGGGCGGGTGATTGAGGCAATTGAGGATTACAAGCCCACATTGACGGTAATTGATGAGGGTGGGTTGGGTTATGGGATACTTGACAGGTTAAATGAGCAAAGATATAAGGTGCGTGGGGTAAACTTTGGCTGGAAGTCAAAGAATCCGGTAATGTGGCAGAATAAGCGCTCGGAGATGTGGGGCGCTATGCGGGATTGGCTGCGTGGCGCGAGTATCCCGAATGACCGGCAATTAAAGGATGATTTGACTGGGCCGATGAAAAAGCCCAACTCATCTGGGTCGATTATGCTGGAGAGCAAGAAAGAGATGCGCTCGCGTGGTTTGGCTAGTCCTGATGCAGCGGATGCGTTGGCGGTGACATTTGCCTTTCCCGTGGCGCATAGAGAGTATACTGAAAAGGCTAGGACATTGACAATGAGTCAAGGGTCTGCCGTATCGTCTAGTTGGATGGGTTCATAATGCTCAAGAAATCAGCAACCCCTAAAGCCTTCAAAGAAAACATCAAAACTGAAGTAAAGGCCGGTAAGCCTGTCAAGCAGGCGGTGGCAATTGCTTACTCGGTTAAACGCCAAGCTGCGGCGAAGAAGAAATGAAGAAGCCTGGCCTATACGCCAATATTCACGCCAAACAGGAACGTATCAAGGCCGGTTCTGGCGAGAAGATGAACAAGGTTGGTAGCAAAAATGCGCCGACTGCCAAAGATTTTAAAGAGTCGGCAAAGACTGCCAAGAAAAAGTGAGCGATTACACAGGCATCAATGCAGTAGGCAACGTAGCACTTGGCGGCAAAGCCAAGCGTAGCGACACGGATGTACTTTCGACGGCGCGGGATCGCTTGTCTATGGCGATTTCGGCGTATTCCGAAAGCCGTGAGGATGAGTTAGACGATCTGCGTTTTTATGCAGCATCGCCGGATAATCAGTGGCAATGGCCTGCGGATGTGCTGGCAACTCGTGGTGCGGTGCAGGGGCAGACGATCAATGCGCGGCCATGTTTGACGATTAACAAGTTACCGCAGCACGTTCGGCAGGTGACCAATGACCAAAGGCAAAACCGTCCCAGCGGCAAGGTCATCCCGGTGGACGATAACGCTGATGTCGAGGTCGCCGAGATATTTAATGGAATTGTGCGTCACATTGAGTACATCTCGGACGCAGATGTTGCCTATGACACCGCTTGCGAGAACCAAGTTAGTTACGGTGAAGGTTACATCCGGATTCTGACCGAATATTGTGATGAGAACTCGTTTGATCAGGATTTGAAGATCGGTCGGGTGCGTAATTCGTTTTCGGTTTACATGGACCCACTGATTCAAGACCCTTGCGGTGCGGATGCGAAGTGGTGCTTTATCACTGAAGATTTGAGCCAAGAGGAGTATCACCGGCAGTTTCCAAATGCCTCACCCGTATCTACATTGGAGACACTGGGTGTTGGGGATCAGAATCTAAGCCAGTGGCTCAATACCAATACGATTCGGATTGCCGAATACTTTTACATTGAGTATGACCGCGCCACATTGAACCTTTATCCTGGCAATGTGACGGCATTTCAGGGCACGCCTGAAGATAAGCAGTTGCGTGCGCTTTATGGCAACCCCAAGCGATCGCGCCAGGCCGACCGTAAGCGGGTGAAGTGGTGCAAGATTAACGGCTACGAGATTCTTGAGGAGTCTGACTGGGCTGGGCAGCATATTCCGGTTGTGCGGGTGATTGGCAATGAATTTGAGGTTGAGGGCAGGATATATCTGTCTGGTCTGGTGCGTAATGCCAAAGACGCCCAACGGATGTACAACTATTGGGTGAGCCAAGAAGCGGAGATGCTGGCGCTGGCACCAAAAGCACCGTTTATTGGTTATGGCGGCCAGTTTGAGGGTTATGAGACTCAGTGGAAAACGGCCAATACGCAGAACTGGCCGTATCTAGAGGTTAACCCTGATGTGACGGATGGATCGGGTTCGATCTTGCCATTGCCGCAGCGTGCCCAGCCTCCGATGGCATCGAGTGGGTTGTTACAGGCCAAAGCCGGTGCATCTGAGGATTTGAAGGCCGCGACGGGGCAATATAACGCCAGTCTGGGCATGACCAGTAATGAGCGTAGTGGCAAGGCGATTTTGGCTCGCCAGCGCGAGGGTGATGTTGGGACGTACCACTATCAGGATAACTTGGCGCGTGCGGTGCGGCATGTGGTGCGCCAGTTGGTTGACTTGGTTCCCAAGATTTACGACACGCAGCGCATTGCGCGGATTATTGGGTTGGATGGCGAGACCAAGATGGTCAAGATTGATCCAATGCAAGAACAGCCAGTCAAGAAGATTATGGATCAGACCGGCGTTGTGATTGAGAAGATTTACAACCCCGGTGTTGGCAAGTACGACGTTGTGGTGGCGACTGGCCCAGGCTATGCGACCAAGCGGCAGGAAGCGCTTGAGGCGATGGCGCAGTTGCTACAAGGCAATCCGCAGTTGTGGACTGTGGCGGGCGATCTGTTTGTCAAGAACATGGATTGGCCTGGGGCGCAGGAGATGGCAAAGCGGTTTGCCAAGACGATTGATCCTAAGTTGCTTGAGGATGGCGAAGATAATCCGGCGTTGCAGGCCGCGCAGCAGCAGATGCAGGCGATGGGTCAGGAAATGGAGCAGATGCACCAGATGCTCCAGAACGTGGGCAAGTCCATTGAGATGCAAGAGCAAGAGCGCAAGGACTTTGAGGCCAATATCAAGGCATACCAGGCAGAAACTCAGCGGATTAGCGCGGTGCAGGCCGGTATGACTGAGGAACAGATTCAAGATGTGGTGATGGGCACCCTGCACGGGATGATCACTTCGGGTGATCTGGTTGGTGAGATGCCTGGGCGGGAGCCTATTGAGATGATGCCGGAGTCTGCTGAATACGCTCAACCCCAACAGGGAATGCAATGAAAGCCGCTGATTTTGTTGGAATGTTGTTCCTAGCCCGTGATGTGGCGCATTCGGTGCATTTGAATACGCGCAGTTACAGCAAACACAAGGCGCTTGGTCATTTCTACGAATTGATCATTGAAGCGGCAGATGACTTTGCCGAGGCATATCAGGGCCGTTATGGTCTAATTGGGCCAATTAACTTGATGGGCGCCAAGAAAACGTCCAATATCATCCAATTTCTGGAAGATCAATTAAAAGAAATTGAAGATGCGCGGTATGATATCTGTGAAAAAACAGATACGCCTTTGCAGCAGTTAATTGACAATGTGGTTGAAATCTATCTGCGTGCGTTGTATCGGTTAAGGTTTTTGGCGTAAATTACGAGTAAATCATGGAACTTCTAAACGTCTGTGCAGACACTAATTTTCCGTCACAAACGGCGTCTTACACTGGTACGGCAGGCTCAACGACTGGATGGCCTGCTGGCCCGCAGGGTGTACTGGTTTGGTCGGATTCGGCAGCTTATATTGCGGTGGGTGAGGGTGTGACGGCTACAACGTCATCTACCCCATTGCCAGCCAATACGCCAGTGCCGTTTCGGGTGCCACCGGGAACGGGCGCGGTGTGGCGGGTGAGTGCCATTCAATTGAGCTCTAGCGGGACGGTTTACGCAAAGCCGATGAACATTCGATGAGTTACGGTGCGGGCGTCAATAATGGTATTGGGGTCAATATCATTTCTGTTCCCTCCTTTTTGGCGGGGCCATCAAGTACGCCTACACCACCTAGCGAATCAATCCTTTTGATGGAAACCGGCGACTGGATTTTGATGGAAACTGGCGACGCTATTCTTTTGGAATCATAAATGGCTAATACCAAAATATCAGCATTGCCAGCAGCAACTACGCCGCTGGCGGGAACGGAAGTTCTGCCGATTGTTCAGAGCGCCACCACCAAGAATGTGGCAATCAGCAATATTTTCCGGCTAACAACCACTGGCACCAGCGGTGCGGCGACTTGGGCAAGCGGCACTCTTAATGTGCCGCAGTATGGTTCTGGATCGGGCACGGTTACAACCATTTCGGTTGTCTCGGCTAATGGTTTGGCCGGAACTGTAGCCAATGCCACTACCACGCCTGCGATTACGTTAAGCACCAGTATTTCGGGTGTGTTGAAGGGCGACGGCACTAGCATCAGCGCTGCCCAATCCAACGTAGATTATTTGACGCCGCCAAATGGCACGTCAATTCAAAAAGCCAATAACTTTGGTGCGTTGCAAAATGCCGTGGCTGGAACGGACTATCAGGCGCCCATTACGTTGACCACGACGGGCACAAGCGGTGCGGCGACGTTTGTGAGCAATACGCTTAACATTCCGCAATATTCGGCAGGCTCGGGTGGTGTCACCAAAGCCCAGGCGATTGCATACTCAATGTTTTGGTAAGGATTAAAAAATGGCTGCACCTAATCTATTAAACCCAACGACCGCAACGGGCACCGTTGTTGGGTTGGCTTTGACCACTAGCGCACAAACCCTGATTAACAATGCAGCGTCAAGCGGCACGGTGGTGCGAATCAATGCGTTAAACGTGGCAAACGTCAATGGCACTGCTGCTGCCGATGTGACGGTTAACTTGGTGCGCTCGGTGACCAACACCGGCACTTATCGATTGGCGTTTACGGTTGCGGTGCCAAACGATGCTTCGCTGATTGTGGTGGGCAAGGATAACTTCATCTATCTGCAAGAAGGCGATTCAATCACGGCATTGGCAAGTGCCAATTCGTATCTTGAGGCAGTCGCCAGTTACGATGTGATCTCGTAATGACTTTTAAGCGACCAGACGGGGTTATTGGGCCAGACACGCTGGCAACCACTTCGGTTGCTACAGGAGTCTGGACGCCGCAAGATCAGCAGCAAAACCAAGGTGCTGGGACTTGGCCTATTACCGCAGCATCTTCGCCAACTAGCGTACAAAACATCAACATCACGGTTGGTGGCACGGGCTATGACTCGGATGTGCCGCCAACGGTTACGGTTGCGCCGCCACCTAGCGGCACTACGGCCACGGCTGTTGCCACGGTTGTTGATGGGGTTGTTGTTAGTGTTGATGTGACCAATGGTGGTTCTGGCTATACCACGCCTCCGGTCATTACGATTGCAGCACCGACAAGCGGCACAACCGCAGAGGCGGCAGCCCAGTTAAAGAATCCAAGCCCACCGGCGATCGTTGCTACCGGCGGCACGATTACGACGGTTGGTGGATACAACATCCACACATTTACCAGCAGCGGTACGTTTAACGTCACTTCGGCGCCAACCGGGTCTGCCGTTGATATTTTAATTGTTGGTGGCGGCGGTGGCGGCACTCAGGGTGCGTCTGGTCAATCTAACGCTGCTGGCGGTGGGGCCGGTGGAGTTCAATACGTTAGTGGATCGTCTATTTCTGTAACTGCGTACTCAATTGTTGTTGGCGCTGGCGGGAATGGCGGCACAACAACTTTGACCACAAAAGCGCAAAACGGTTCCGATTCAAGCGGGCTAGGCTACACCTCAACTGGCGGCGGTGCTGGCGCTCGATTGATTACATCTGGAGCCGTTGGGCCTGCTGCGGGCGGCAGTGGTGGTTCTGGTGGCGGCGGTAGCTCTGAAGGAACTGGAACGGGGACGGTTGCTGGAACGGGGACTTCAGGCCAAGGGTCTGCTGGCGGTGCTGGTGCTGCGGCCACAAACGGTGGCGGTGGTGGCGGTGGTGCTGGAGGCACTGGTGTTGCTGGAACCAGTTGGGCACCGCGAGGCTTTACCCGCGCTTGGTCTGGGAATGGTGGATTGGGCAAGCAAAGCTCAATCAGCGGCACTGCAACGTCTTATGGTGGCGGCGGTGGGTCTGGGGTAACTGGCGCATCTGATGGAAACGCAATTTACCGAATCCCAGGATATGGCGGGACGGGCAATGCAACCAAAACATTTGGCGGCACGATCAATTGCTCGGGCACAACACTTAACGTAACTGCAGTTTCGTTTGGTGCCATTTATGTTGGCATGGTGATTCAGATTGCTAGCTACACCACAAGAACCATCACGGCATTTGGCAGTGGTTCGGGCGGGATCGGCTCTTACACCACGAGCGTAAGCCAAACGGTGCCATCAACGAGTAACTGCTCTGGCGTTTACGCTGGAACCCCATCAATTGGTACGGGTGGCGGTGGAAATGGTGGTTACAACACTGCTGGTGCATCTGGCAGTGCCAACACAGGCGGCGGCGGTGGAGGTGGGGGTTATGACTCATCCACTGCAAAAGCAGGCGGCAATGGCGGCAGCGGCGTCGTAATTATTAGATATCCGGTGTAAATATGCGTGGAAACGGCGAGCGAATTGGCCCACAAAACCTTCCAACTTCAAGTATTGCTGGAGGTATTTGGAACCTGCTAAACCAGCAACGCGCCCAGCAGCGCGGCGCCTGGCCTAGTGCTACGCCTGCCGTTGTGACCGACCCTTACTTTATGTATGTCCCGCTACTGCTGAACACTACCAGCACTAATGGGCAGCAGAACAATACATTCCTAGACTCATCAACCAATAACTTCACCATCACCCGCAACGGCACACCCACGCAGGGTTCTTTCACGCCGTATCAGCCTAGTGGGTATTGGAGTGGGTATTTTAATGGTAGTACAGACTACATAACAGCCCCAGCAAACTCTGCGTTTGTTATGGGAACTGGCGCATTTACAATTGAGTGCTGGTTTTACACTTCTAGCGCCACCGCTGCTACTAGTAAACGTATTATTGGCACTTATTCATACACTTTATCTCCACCCAGTACGGATAAAGGATGGTTTTTGGGGTGCAATAGAACATCTTCTGCCAATAAACTAGAATTTTACATGATAAATTCTTCTGGCGGAATCAATTCATTGTTATATACAGGAACTTTGACTTACGATACTTGGCATCATGTTGCCATTTCTAGAAATGGAAGTAATGTTGCAAGTATGTATTTAGACGGAACAAGAATTGTAACTTCTTCTTCTTTTACTGTAAACGATTCAAATACTGGTTTGCCCTTAAATATTGGAAGCGAAAACGGAGCTGCAGGGACTTTTTATGATGGGTATGTTTCAAATGCAAGGGTTGTAAAAGGCACTGCGGTTTACGATCCTACGCTTACAACATTAACCGTCCCCACAACCCCCCTCACCGCAATCACCAACACCAGCTTACTCACGCTCCAATCCAACCGCTTCATTGACAATAGCACAAACGCATTTGCCATAACTGTCAACGGCACCCCCAAAGTCCAAGCCTTCCAACCCTTCTCCCCGGCGGCATCGTACAGTGCTGCGACGTATGGGGGGAGTGGGTATTTTAATGGGACGAGTGATTATTTAAGTTTAACAAGTAATGCCGCTCTTGCATTTGGAACTGGCGATTTTACAATTGAATCTTGGATTTATTTAACTTCATTGTCCGGAAGCAACACGATTTGCGACAACAGAACAGCAGATACCGCTAGTGCCTATGTTTTTTATGTTCAATCAAACGGAACATTAACTTTTTATGATGGTGCTGGAGGTGCTGATAGAACTTCAAGCGCTGGCGCAATCAAAGCAAATACTTGGTATCACGTTGTTGCCACAAGATCTGGGACAACTTTTAATTTATATATTAACGGTGCTGTAGCGGCGACAAACACTGGAGTTTCTTCAAACTTTGGCTCTAGTCAACCTTTGCGGATTGGTCAACAAGTTGCTGGAACTGCAAGTTGGAATGGTTATATATCCAACCTTCGATTAGTAAAAGGCACCGCAATCTACAC
>Ga0114958_10004242_pt1 | contig 10028 bp, 10 predicted proteins | sample C_130208_EF_Meta_FD_89577 | JGI IMG/M metagenome (GOLD analysis project Ga0114958, IMG submission 89577) | Freshwater microbial communities from Lake Croche, Canada to study carbon cycling - C_130208_EF_MetaG | ecosystem: Environmental > Aquatic > Freshwater > Lake | place: Lake Croche, Canada... | reverse complement strand
TGGACCCGACCCCGCGTGCTGGGCACCCTATCCATCGTGCTGGGCGTGATGGCACTGCGCTTGGCCTGAACGCTGTGGCGCATCAGATTTAAGCTTTGCGCACCACCACCAGTCCTTTAAGGTACTCGCCTTCAGGAAAACTCAGCGTCATCGGATGATCGGGCGCGGCCCCCAGGCGTTCGCTGATAAAGCCGTCCACACCCGCGTCCGCTCCCGCAGAGGCGACGATCTTGTGAAACAAATCCGCGCTAATGCCGCCAGAGCAGGAAAAGGTAAACAACACGCCTTGCGGCTCCAAAATTTGCAAGGCCAGGCGATTGATATCTTTGTAAGCCCGCGCTGCGCGTTCGGCATGTGCAATCGTGGGGGCTAGCTTGGGCGGGTCCAATACGATGGCGTCAAAACGGCGCCCCTCTTTGGCGAAGCGGCGCAAGCTGGCGTTGACATCAGCGTCGATAAATTCTGCGCGCTCGGCCGCAAAGCCGTTGCGCGCCACATTGCTAGCCGCCAGCGCCAGCGCGGGCGCGGACGAATCGATAGACGTGACCTGCGCCGCGCCGCCAGACAAAGCCGCCACGCTAAAGCCGCCGGTATAGCAAAAACAATTGAGCACGCGCTGCGATTGCAAGCGCTGCACATAGTGCGCAAATCGCAGGCGGCTATCGCGCTGGTCCAGGTAATAACCAGTCTTATGCCCTTGTGCAATATCCAGCCCGAGTTGCCAACCATGTTCGCGCAGCACCAGCGCGTTATCGCCCTGGCCGCGCAGCCAACCGACTTTGGTGTCCAGGCCTTCCAGGCCACGGCTGCTGGCGTCTGAGCGTTCATAGATTTTTTGCAAGCCGGTGTGTTCTAGCAGCGCATCGGCAATGGCCTCTTTCCAGCGCTCGCAGCCCGCGCTGCCAAACTGCGCCACCAGCGTATCGCCATAGCGGTCCACGATCAGGCCGGGCAAGCCGTCGGACTCGCCATGCACCAGGCGCAGGCTGTCGCTGTCTATCGCCAGCCGTGTGCGTGCATCTATGGCAGTACGAATGCGCGCAGCGAAAAAGGCAGCGTCAACCCGTTCGGCCTCGTCAAAGCTCCAGATGCGGGCGCGTATGCGCGATTGCGGACTAAAGGCCCCCCAGCCCAGAAACTGGCCCGCGTGCCCCTCCACCCGCACCGTCTCGCCGCTGTCGCCGCCGCCTTTGGCAATCGCCGATTCAAATATCCAAGGGTGTTTGCGCAACAAGGAGCGCTCTTTGCCTTCGCGTAGTCGCAGTGTTTTCATGGCGGGCATTGTCGCTTGCGCTTGTGGTCACGGAATAAGGATGCTTCACTGGCCTTAGTATTTCAACTTAGGGTCTGCAATACGTGCCTTCATCACATGTCGGCCTGCAGCAAATCTTCCATCGCCTGAAACTGGCTCATGTACACCTTACCCGGCAGCGACTGCAAAAAATGCGTGCCGCGCAGCCGGTCCATGACTGGGCCTTTAACTTCGCTTAAGTGCAATACGATGCCCGCTTCCTGCAGTCGCGCGGCGATGGTTTCCAGGCTTTCGAGCGCGCTGGCGTCGATGTGGTTGATGGCGCTGCATTGCAAGACCAGATGTGCCAGTGCCGGATGCTGTGCCACTTCACGGTTGATGCGGTCTTCCAGCGCGCGGCAGTTGGCGAAATACAGGTTTTCATCCACGCGCAAACCCATCACCCGTGCATGCGTAATCACTTCGTGGCGGCGCACATTGCGAAAGTGCTCGGTGCCTTGCACTTGCCCTACCTCGGCAATATGTGGGCGACTGGTGCGCAGCAGGTACAGGGCCAATGACACCGCCACCCCGGCCACCAAGCCTGTTTCTACGCCCAAGCCCAGCGTCGCCAGCAGCGTGACCAGCGCAGCGGCAAAGTCGGCCTTGGAATACACCCAGGTGCGCCGCAATAGGCCCACATCCACCAGCGATAACACGGCCACCACAACCGTCGCGGCCAAGGTGGCCTGCGGCAGGTAGTACAGCGCCGGCGTCAAAAACAAAGTCGCCAGCGTGATGCCCAGCGCGGTAAATACCCCGGCGGCCGGTGTTTGCGCTCCCGCGTCGAAATTGACCACCGAGCGGGCAAAGCCACCGGTCACCGGAAAACCACCGCTCAGGCTGGCGGCGATATTGCTCGCGCCCAGCGCGAGTAACTCTTGGTCGGGTTCAATGCGTTGCTGGCGCTTGGCGGCCAGGGTTTGGCCCACGGACACCGACTCCACAAAGCCCACCACGCTGATTAGCAAGGCAGGCATGGCCAAGGACTTCCATAGGCTTGCGTCCCACAGAGGCAGCGTCAAGGGCGGCAGGCCGCCGGGTACATCGCCGACGATCTTGAGTCCCTGGTTTTGCCATTGGAATATCCATGCCAGCGCGGTGCTCAGCGCGATAGCGAGTACAGGCCCGGCTTTGGCCAGCATGTCGGCGCTGCGCGCTGACATACCCAGGCGCATTAGCAGCGGCTTTAAGCCCTTTCGCACCCAGAGCAAAAACAGCAACACCGTGCCGCCCATGGAGAGGCTTAGGCCATGAAGGGTCGGCAATTGGCGTAGCAAGTCAATCACCAAGGCGGCAAAGTTTTCACCATGCGCGTTCACCCCCAGCAAAGTTTTGAACTGGCTGGCAGCAATCAATAAGCCGGAGGCCGAAATAAACCCGGCGATGACCGAATGGCTTAAGAAATTAGCCAAAAACCCCAAACGCAACACCCCCATGAGCAGCAGCATGGTGCCTGACATAAACGCCAGGGTGATCGCCACTGCCCAGTAGTGTTCCGAGCCCGGTACGGCGTGCGTGCCTATGGCCGCTGCCGTCATCAGCGAGACCACCGCCACCGGCCCTACCGCCAATACGCGACTGCTGCCCAGCAGCGCATACAAAAGCAGCGGCGCTACGCTGGCATACAAACCCGCTTGCGGAGGTAAGCCAGCCAGCAAGGCATAGGCCAAGCTTTGGGGGATGAGCATGACGGTGACGATGGAGGCCGCTAGCAAGTCACGCGACAAAGTGCTGCGGTCGTAGCTGCGCCCCCATTGCAGGGCGGGGAGGGAGGGCAAGAAAGCTCGCCAGCGTTTGGCCATTTAGCCGGGTATGGCCGCCTGCGCGCGCCGCTCGGCGACTTCGAAGACACCCATGCCGATGAGCATAAAGACCACAAATAAGGCGGCTTTGCTTTGCCCCGCGGCCATGGACACCAAAGCCGGGCCAGGGCAAAAACCCGCGAGTCCCCAACCAGCGCCAAATAAGAGGGAGCCAATGACCAAGCGCTTGGTAATTCGTTCTTGGCTTGGAATGCGTAAGGCGGCTCCGAAAAAGCTCAGACTGCGTTTTTTGACCAGTGCAAAAGCAAATACGCCCACGGCAATGGCGCCACCCATGACCAGCGCTAGGGAGGGATCCCACAGGCCGGCCAAGTCCAAAAAGGCCAGTACTTTGCCCGGGTCGGTCATGCCCGAAAGGATAAGACCCAGGCCGAAGAGCAGGCCGACGAAAAATTCAGTCATACGGTGTTGCATCGCAATGGTCCTTTAAAAAGCGTGGCGCAGCAGATACACGGTGGCGAAGCCGGCGGCCATAAAGCACAGGGTGGCGACCAGCGAGCGGGGCGACAAGCGCGAAAGCCCGCACACCCCATGGCCACTGGTGCAGCCCGAGCCGTAGCGTGTGCCCAGGCCGACCAACACACCGGCCAAAGCGATGAGCGGCTCGCTGGCATCGATGCGCACGACCGGCTGGAGTTCGGGCAGCATCAAGGCGGAAAACGCTATAGGCGACGCACCCATGCCTAGCAGGAAGGCCACGCGCCAGCCAATATCGCCTATGCGCGGAGCCAACAGGCCGCCCAAAATGCCGCTGATCCCCAGAATCCGTCCGCTAAGTAACACCATCATGGCTGAAGCAATCCCCAGCAAGATACCTCCAGCGAGCGACGTCCAAGGCGTGAATTGCGCCCAATCGATGTTCATAAGGCCCCCTTATCCGTCGCACAAAACTGGGCGTACATGACTTGCATCAGGGCCAAAGCTTGGGGGCTGCTGAGTTGGTAGTAAATGTTTTTGCCCTCGCGCCGCGTACTCACCAGCGCTTCATCGCGCAGTACCGTCAATTGCTGCGATAAGGTGGGCTGCACAATGCCAAGGGCCTCTTCCAATTCGCCAACCCGCATTTCGCCCTGGGAAAGCTGGCACAAAATCATCAATCGGTCCGGGTTGGACATCACTTTGAGCAAACGGCAAGCCTGTTCGGCGGCTTGTTGCATGTCCTGCAAGCTCAGAGACACTTCATTCATCGGCACACTCCACAATTAATATTTGAATAGTATATTTATTTTTAATATATCTTTCAATATACTATAACAAATATAATTGAGGAGCTTGCCGCTATGTCCACTGATTCGCTCAAACCCCAGGTGCACGGAATTTTTGACAAAGCTACCTGGACCGTGACCTACGTGGTGCACCAGGGGTCGGGCACGGCCTGCGCCATCATTGACTCGGTGTTGGACTATGACCCCAAGTCCGGCCGGACCCGACACCACTCGGCGGACAAAGTAATTGCGTATGTGCGTGAAAACCAATTGCAGGCCACTTGGATTCTGGAAACGCATGCGCATGCGGACCACCTCAGCGCCGCGCCCTACCTCAAAGCCCAACTCGGCGGCAAGACGGCGATCGGCGAGCGCATCACCGCCGTGCAAAAAGTCTTCAAAGGCATCTTCAACCTGGAGCCAGCCTTTGCCTGCGATGGTTCACAGTTCGACCACTTGTTCGCCGACGGGGAAGCGATCGTCGTGGGCGATATGCGCGGCCACACCCTGCTGGTGCCAGGCCATACCCCGGCGTGTGTGGCTTACCGTTTTGGCGATGCGGTGCTTGTAGGCGACACCATGTTTATGCCCGATGTCGGCAGTGCGCGCTGCGATTTCCCCGGCGGCAATGCACGGCAGTTGTATAGCTCGATCCAAAAAATTCTGAGCCTGCCGCCACAAACCCGTTTGTTCATGTGCCACGATTACCCGCCAGCCGGTCGGGAAGTGGTGTTTGAAAGCACTGTGGCCGAGCAACGTGCAAAAAACATCCATACCCACGAAGGCATTAGCGAAGACCAGTTTGTGCAAATGCGCACGACGCGCGATGCCACCCTGGACATGCCGGTGCTCATCTTGCCCGCCGTGCAAATCAACATCCGCGCCGGACAATTGCCGCCACCCGAGGACAACGGCGTGGCCTACGTCAAGATTCCGCTGAACGCTTTGTGAGCGCCACCAGCTAACACAGTACCAGGCCGGTTTTTTGTCCACCCATCGCAGGGGCTATTTTTGCGCTCTGCGCTCATACGCATCGGCCTTGGGGCTAGCCGTATCATCGGCATCTGCTTGATAAACCCGAGCCCCATGATCCGTATCACTGAAATCAAACTTCCTCTTGTCGCATTGCCAGTGCATGCGCCGCGCGCTGCCGATTCACCCAGCGAAAGCGCGCACGACCGCATGCCTGCGGCCCACCCGATTGAAGCGCTACGCCAGGCCGCTGCGCAAACCCTGGGCATTGCCATCGCTGAGATTTTGGATTTGCAGGTCTTCAAACGCAGTTTTGATGCCCGCAAAGCAGACATCTTGGCCGTCTTCATTGTGGATGTGCAATTAGCCCCGGCTAGTGAAGCGCGCCTGCTGTCCCAGCATGCCAACCATGCCCACATCGCAGCCACGCCGAATATGGGCTACCAGCCCCCCGGGCATGCGCCGAGCAACATGGACAAGCGCCCGGTGGTGGTGGGCTTCGGGCCCTGCGGCATGTTTGCCGCCTTGTTATTGGCGCAGATGGGTTTCAAACCTTTGGTGCTAGAACGGGGTCCGAAGGTGCGTCAGCGCACCAAAGACACCTGGGATTTGTGGCGCAAAAATACCTTGCATGTCCAAAGCAATGTGCAGTTTGGCGAGGGTGGCGCCGGTACGTTTTCCGATGGCAAGCTATGGAGTCAGATCCGCGACCCGCGTCACTTGGGCCGCAAGGTGATGACCGAGTTGGTGCAGGCCGGTGCACCGGCGGAAATTTTGTATGAAGCGCATCCGCACATCGGCACTTTCAAGCTGGTCAAAGTGGTGGAAAACTTGCGTGCGCGCATCGAGTCCTTGGGTGGAGAAGTGCGCTTTGGGCAGCAGGTGATGGATGTGCAATTGCACAGCGTACCAGACAGCTCAGAGGCGATGCACAAGCTGGATGCTTTGCAGGTCTGTGATGCCGCCTCGGGCCGCGTGTATGCGATAGATGCCAGCCATGTGGTGATGGCTTTGGGCCATAGCGCGCGCGACACTTTTGCCATGCTGTATGACCGTGGCGTGGCGATGCAGGCCAAGGCCTTTTCTATCGGCTTTCGTATCGAGCATCCGCAAGGTGTGATAGACCGTGCACGCTGGGGCCGCCATGCCGGCCACCCTTTGCTTGGTGCTGCGGATTACAAATTGGTACACCATGCGGAAAACGGGCGCAGCGTGTACAGCTTTTGCATGTGCCCGGGCGGCACCGTGGTCGCAGCCACCAGTGAAGTGGGCCGCGTGGTTACCAATGGCATGAGCCAGTATTCGCGCAATGAGCGCAATGCCAATGCCGGTATCGTGGTGGGCATTGAACCTGCCGACTTTCCGCAGGATGCAGCCAGCTTTATCGCCGCCTTTGGGCAAGTCGATGGTGCGCGCTATGCCGAGCAGGCGCAGGCCCTGCGCGACAAGACGCATCCAAAGGCCGCGCACGGCCACGCACAATCGCATGCCAAAACTCCGCAGCCAGCCATGTTGGCAAGCGCCCATGAAGAGGCAATATTCGCGCAGGTGCATCCTTTGGCTGGCATCGTTTTGCAGCGTAGTTTGGAATCAGCAGCTTTTGTGAGGGGCGGCGAAAATTACCAGGCGCCCGGTCAGCGGGTGGGCGACTTTTTGGCCGGCCGGCCTTGCGCTGACTGGGGTACGGTGATGCCCTCTTACCGTCCTGGCGTCACGCCGACGGACCTGGCCGATAGTTTGCCCCCTTACGCCATCGCTGCCATCCGTGAAGCGCTGCCGGTATTTGGGCGCAAGATCAAAGGCTTTGATATGGCTGATGCGGTGCTTACCGGTGTGGAAACGCGCACCTCCAGCCCTTTGAAAATGCCACGCGGCGAAGACCTGCAAAGCAGCAATGTGCGCGGCTTGTACCCGGCGGGCGAGGGGGCCAGTTATGCCGGTGGGATTTTGTCAGCTGCTGTGGACGGCATTCGCGTGGCCGAGGCCCTAGCCCTGGACCTGATTACAGCGCAGCGCGCTTAAACAAGGCCAGCAAGGTGCCGGCCAGCACAAACAAGCTACCAAAGGTGCGATTCATGGCGCGTATATGCGATGGTTTGCGCAGCGCGGCCAAGAGGCGTGCTGCCATGGCGGTGTAGGCCGCCATCACCACCAAATCGGTAAAAGACAGAGTGGCGCCGATCAGCAGGTATTGGGGCAGCAGCGCCTGATCCAGCAACAAAAATTGTGGCACCACCGCCAGCATAAATACAGTGCCTTTGGGATTGACGGCGTTGATCATCCAGCCGCGCATCACCATATCGCGCCGCCGCATCAAGGGGGCATCTGCATCTTGCGCCACCAGCGGGCCCGGCGCTGCCCGCCACTGTGCAATACCCAGCCATATCAGATAAGCCACACCGACCCATTTGACGATCAAAAATGCGGTGTTCGAAGCCGCTACCACGGCCCCCAAGCCCACCGAGACCACCAGCAACTGGGTCCAGATGCCCAAGACCAGGCCGAAGACGGTGAAATAGCCGCGTGCAAAGCCATGGTTGAGCCCAGCGCTCATGGCAGCGACAGCACCTGGACCCGGAGAAATGCTAATAGCCCAGGCGGCGACAAAAAAAGTCAGCCAGTGCGAAAGGTCCATGGGTAGTCATTTCCAAAAAAATCAGCGGGCCATGTGCTGGCCCGCTGGTGTTGATGTCCGCGCTGCGCTGTGACAGCTATGCCTTCAGCGTAGACGTTAGCGGCGCGTCAAAAGCCGCGCGATTATGCGCTTTGCAATGCGGCGATACGCTCTTCGATTGGCGGATGCGTGCTAAACAACTGCCCGATACCACCGGCAATGCCAAAGGCTGCCACGCTCTTGGGCAGTTCGCCCGGTGTCATGCCACCCAAGCGCGCCAGTGCATTGACCATGGGTTGCTTGCGCCCCATCAAAGCCGCTGCACCGGCATCGGCGCGAAATTCGCGCTGACGGCTGAACCAGGCCACCACCATGCTTGCCGCGAAGCCCAGCACAATGTCGAGCAGGAAAGAGGTAATGACGTAGGCCATGCCCGGGCCATTGCTTTGCTCATCGTTTTTGCGCAAAAAACTGTCCACTGCGTAGGCGATTACGCGGCTGAGGAAAACCACAAAGGTATTCATCACGCCTTGGATCAGCGTCATGGTCACCATATCGCCATTGGCGATATGCGCTACTTCGTGGCCGATGACCGCTTCCACTTCCTCGCGCGTCATGCCGGTCAGCAAGCCCGTGGATACCGCTACCAGCGCCGAGTCCTTGAAAGCACCGGTGGCAAACGCGTTGGGCTCGCCCTCAAAGATGCCGACCTCGGGCATGCCGATACCCGCCTTTTCAGAAAATTTACGCACGGTTTCCACAATCCAGGCCTCGTCGGCGTTTTGCGGCTGCTCAATCACCTGCACGCCCGAACTCCACTTGGCCATCGGTTTGCTAATTAAGAGGGAAATAAACGCGCCGCCAAAACCGATCAGCAGCGCATAGCCCAACAGCAGGCCTAGATTTAAGCCGTTGCTGGTGAGGTAGCGGTTCACGCCCAAGAGGCTGGCCACGATACCCAGTACCACCACGATGAGCACATTGGTAAGCACGAGTAAAAGAATGCGTTTCATATCAACTCCAGAGAAAGTGCGCGCGCCGCTCAAACACCGGTTTGGGCATGTCGCGCTGCAACACAGGCCTCCATGGTAGGGCTAGACGATGAAATTTCAAGTTATGAGCTCCAAGTGCCCAGGCAAATTGCGGGCTTTGAGCCGTTCAGCCGGGCATGGGGCGTGGCGCACGGAATACCGAAACGTCGCCATAAAAGCCCGGCGCGGTATTGGCCGGCCACCACCCGGGCACGCCCAATACCGGCAAATGGGCAAAAGGCTTAGCCGCCAAGGTATCGGCCTGCACATGCGCGCTTAGCCACGGGTCCCAATCTCCTTGGGCACCCGTAGGGGTTTGCACGCGATAGACGTGCGAGGTAATGGCGGTACGCGGTTGCACCAACTTTTCTAGCAAGGCATGTCCAAACAACTGCAAGCGCGCCGCTTGCCAAAGGGGACGCAAGGGGCCAAATAGGGTGGGCCAATCTTTGCGCACCAAGGCGTCCCATAAAGCGTCGGGCGCGTGCAGCAACGCGGCGTTTTCGTCAAAAACAGTGAGTGCATCGCGCGCCGCACCCCGCACAGGTGCGATACCGCTATGCGCAATTTGCGCCGCCTGCAACTGGTTCAGGCGTTGTTTGGTCTGCGGGAAATGCAGCCAGCACAGACCATTGAAAAAATCATGCAAGCCATCGCGTGTGGGCACCTGTTGGGTGTTGAAAATAAACGCTTCATAAGCCTGCCCTGGCGGCAAGGCCGATTGCGGGACAAAGCGCACCGGGCAATGGGGCAGGCTAGCCGCCAGGGCGTTCAGTGCTTGCGAGCAACTGTGCCCCGCAATGACCGCTCTGGCCAGCGGCTGACCGAGTGCGCGCCAGGGCTGCAGCCAGGGTGCATCCCAATCGATCGCTTCTATGCCATGGGCCATGTCAGCATCCCGGCTAGCCCAGCAGTTGGCGCATCCAAATGCTTAGGCCAGGCGCCAGTGCAGCACTTCGCCCCCAGCCAGGGGTTTGAGGCTGGTCTCCGCAAAAACGTAGCTTTGCGGCGGTGTCCAGCTTTCTCGGCGCAGCGTGATCTGCTCCGTGTTACGCGGCAGACCGTAAAAATCTGGGCCATGAAAACTGG
>Ga0114958_10004241_pt1 | contig 10029 bp, 12 predicted proteins | sample C_130208_EF_Meta_FD_89577 | JGI IMG/M metagenome (GOLD analysis project Ga0114958, IMG submission 89577) | Freshwater microbial communities from Lake Croche, Canada to study carbon cycling - C_130208_EF_MetaG | ecosystem: Environmental > Aquatic > Freshwater > Lake | place: Lake Croche, Canada... | reverse complement strand
GGATGGCTCAGTGACATCATCAAAACCGAAAAGCTGGCCAAGTCCCAACAAAACGCAGCGGCTGACTTTGCCATCGACCTTAGCGAGCTTCTGGAAGGCGCGATGTGCGCGGAAATTACGCCCAATGATACCTGATCACGTCACAATCGGAGGCAAACGCATCGAGGTCATCGAGGATCTGGACCTCGCTGAATACGGCACGTTTAGTCCTGATGAGTGGATCATTCGACTGGGTCCGTCTGCAAAGATTAACCCGCTTGAAACGCTTCGCCATGAAATGATTCATGCTTGCTTTGCCGTCGCTGGCCTGTCACATCTCAAACGATTTGAAGAAGAAGCGGTGGTCCGCTGCCTCGACAATCTCTTGTTCCCAGCACTGGAATCACTCCAAACCAAAGAATGACATGGACAATACGCAACGCATCCAAAACTCGATCAATCGGAATCCGTCTTTGCCGAATTACCGAATTGCCGGTAATCTCGCTGTCCCAACGGAAGAGGTCGCCAAGGTCCGCGCTGTAATGGGACATGTTCCAACGGCACCGCAGCAGGATCAGGGATTGCTTCTGAGCAAGCTGAGAGTGCTTCCACGGCGTCCTGCGGAATCGGCTGCAAAATACATCAAGCGGCTTCCCGTCGGTCGCGGTTTTGATGTCAGAAAACTTTCGCAAGAATGGGGCATGGGCGAGGAAACAATCCGCCGCCACGCAAAAGACCTTTCTTGCCTCAAATATGTCGAGGTAGAACCTGATGAGTGGGTGCCTGTCGTGATGAATCCAGAAACTGCCAAGCAATATGTCTGACACAAACGGAATTGACCTATCCGCCATGCGCGTCTCTGACAACGACGCCATCTCCGAGGTGACCAAGGCTCGCGCTGCGCTGTCCAAGCTCAAGCAGGAGCTTGTCGCAGTCACGAAAGACCGAGACGAATTGCTTGTTGAATACGGCGACTTGCAAAAGGCACGATACGCTAGCAACGCATCGAGGACGAAACCGAAACCCGCAAAGGATGATTTCGTGCGGATCATCGCCAACGACGTGCATGGTCAGATGATGGACCGGGAGGCCGTCGAGGCGTTTCTTGGCGACCTGCGCGACTGGAATCCAGATGAGATCGTCCTCAACGGCGACATCATTGAGTGCGGTGGATTCCTTGCCGCGCATCATGTCCTTGGCTACGTTTCGCAAACGGAATATAGCTGGCAGGAAGACATCGCTGCTGGAAACTGGTTTCTCGACGAGGTGCAAAAGGCCGCACCAAAAGCGGTAATCCATTATATTGAAGGCAACCATGAAGACCGGGTGGAACGCTGGATTGTTGACCAGACCATGCGCCACACACGGGACTCCACGTTCCTGCGGGAACTGATCTCTCCGAAGGTTTTGCTGCGCCTTGAAGAGCGAGGAATCAGCTACTACGGGCGCGGTGAGCATCACATTCAAGGGCTTCCTCCCGGCTGGATTAAACTTGGGAAAATCTTCTTTGTCCACGAGCTAGGCGGCGGAAAGAACGCTGCCGCTTCCGCTGCTGGAAAAACGGCTGGGAATGTCGTGTTTGCCCATACTCACCAAGAGGACTCGGCCACAATGGTGCTTCCGGGAGTCGGTCTGATCAAAGCATGGAACCCCGGTTGCTTGTGCCAACGCGCCCCCCTTTGGAGGCATTCCAATCCGACCAACTGGAGCCATGGCTACGCTGTGCAATTCGTGTCAAAATCCGAGCAATTCTTGCACCTCAATATCCCTATTTGGTGTGGTGAGTCGCTAGTTGGATCTCTTCATGGACGAATTAAAGGTTGATTGAGAAATCTTCCTGCTGCACTGTCCACGGACTATGCCCGACATCCTCGCCGATCTGCCGATCCTCCTGTCTTGTCTGGTCCGCAAAGAGTTCACTCAGAACTTTCAAAGCGGACAGGGGAAATTTCTCCCGGCTCACATCATCGGGATTCGCTGTCAGGAAGGCCACTCCCTACAATTCCAAGTCCGTTTTGAGGATGCCACTCATGGAGGAGCCATGTTTTGCCTCCCGATTCAGGCCCTTTGCTGGAAAGAATGCTCATGCCCCCCAGCCGATCTCATTCAGCCGTGGGACACGTTTAGCGAGCACTTTACCGTCCACGCTTTTTCCCTCTTGAAAAATTCCCGCGCATGGCTCCTCAACCACCATTCCACAGAGTTTCCCTTTCGGCTTGAAAGCCGCTACCTTTTCACCGTTGACTTCAGCGGTAATGCCCTTGCCGATTGTTTTGAGCAGCACAAGCAGCTCCATGTTCTCCAAGTCGCCGCCGGATGGTTTGCCGCTGTCCCCAATAACCGACTCCTTTCCGATGACAGCGCCTTCTTCAAACTGCCAGCCGAACTCCCACGCTTTGAATCCCTCGCCGCCGACTTCTGCGGAGAATGTACCTTTCACCTCCCTATTTCCTGAAATGCTGGTGGCTGACTGCAACCCTCCCCCATAGATCACAGGGATTGACGTGAGAACTTAAACGTGATGCACTACTGCCGTGGCCCAAGAACCTCAAATCCGCCCCCGATCACCTGAGCCAAGTCGTGTCCCAGTTCGGACATGGCCAACGCCGAATCCGACGGATCTCATCTTCTACGTCGAGCGGGATGGAAATCTGCCCGCCAATCAAGCTCCTCCGGGAGCAAAAAGTTGGGCGTTTGACGACCCTTACTTTGATCGGGTCAACTACCCAAATCACCGTCTTGTTTACGTATCCCCGCAGTCTCCTGAGCAGTGGTCCCGTTGGTATTACGCCGCCGACCGCGACCATCAAGACGAATACAACTGGCAGCATACCGTTGCCGACCTCGGAAGCACCAAGTTCAGCTCGGTTGATCGGGCGTATGTCACTCCTCGTGCCGATTATGACCCGCAGGCCCCGCTCATAGGGTCGGTGATGGCTTCGGTGCCTGCCGGAAAGTTCTCCGAAGAGTACATTCTTGCATACCGCAAGGAGGTCAAGATTGGGGAGCCAGAACTGGACAGCCTCTACGTCGCGGAGCAGCGGACATTCATTAAGCGCGTTATGACCACTGAGGTCTCGATCCGCCAAAAAACAGGCAGAGGGGATTTTGACACCACTACGCTCTACTATAAAGGTGAGATTGTCCTAGATGGTATCACCATCGAGGACCTTGTTGACGACCAGATCAATACCTACTGGGGCGCTCAGGATGATGGATCTTTCCGCAGCGTTAATCAAATTTCTGAGAACTGGTATGCGGTGACTCTGAGAACCTTCATAGACCTTGAACCAGAATACAAAGATTCGGCGTCCCGTCTTCGCCCACCGCAGTTCTACTGCCCTCAGGCCACCAATACGACCACCGCTATCTCGATCACGGATGAGGGTGCCCCAACGCCACCGACGCCTTCTCTGGGACAAGAAGTGACGGTCTCAAAAGTTGGCTCGGTTTTGACGGTTACCACTACCGAGCAGACTGGTTCGCCAGAACCTCTCCCCGGACTCAACGCGCTGGATGACGGATTTGCCTACCCTGTTGAGCGGACGCTTATTCCGACTAGCAGTGTTCCCAACATCCGGCAATCCGTAGACTCCGACGGTAAGATTACCGAGTATCAAGCTACGGACCCATGCAATTCGGTAGCCGAGGTACGTCAGATCGTGTCCCCTGAGACGGAGTACCAGAAAGATGCTGGGCGTCTTGCCCCGGAGAAGTTCTTCACGCAAGGGCTTGTTACTACCTCGAACGCCATTTCGTTTGATGGCAATGGGGAGCCTACTGCTCCTACGGTAGCCTTGAAGGAGAGGGCACAGGTCACTGTTAAAGGGAAAATTGTCCACAATATCGTTAAGGCACAAATAGGCACTCCAACCTCAGTAATTGGGACTACGTTTGATGAGCGGACTGGTGCGACATTCTTCAATTCCGAGGAGCTGGTAACGCAAGATGAGGTGCTTGAAGACTCCATCGAGTCTGATGGTTACCTTACAACGTATCAAGGTGTGGACGCTAATTGGGCAGTGCGAGCAACTCGCAAAGTTGCGGATACTACTCACATCACCTATTACGATGTGGTCAATTATGAGTGGCCCCCGGTATTTGTATCGCTCAATCTCACCCCTTGGGTTGCTCGAAATGGCCGAGGGGGTACCATATACGCCGATTACATCGTCAAGCAGGGATTCTCAGGACCGCAGATTGCCACTGTCAATCAATGGTGGCAGAGCGATCCATACCATCCCGATCCTCCTGTATTTATGATCCCGAGAGGGATAAATTTCAATTCCCCGCTGTTTACGATTAGCATTCCGCCATGTCTCCATGGTAATTTGAATTTCTATTGTAACATCGGAACTGAAGACCCCGATTGGGAACAACAGGTTTATTCTAAGGATTTTCCTGCAACAAATCTTACCGACTGGCCAGACACGATTACATGGCATGAAGTACATCCCAATCGTGGCGGCTACCTTGTTACCTCATACACCCTCCCAAAACCAAGCTAATGTCTGCTACCCTCAACCCAAATTCGTATCTTCCCGGAATCAAGAAATTCACCAGCCAAGCCAACGGTTCGGCGAGTGCGGCAGTGCTCGCGAACTCGACAGACTATTTTGCGATCCCACTTTCGGCTCTTCCGGGGTTAGCTTTTGCGGATACTGACCCCACGACGGGTGATATTCGCGAGATTATTTACGCTTTAGAGATCCAACTTCTGGCATCGTACACCGCGCTGTCCGCAGGGAATCGCCCAGTGACATGGGTTCCTCGGGTCACCACTCAAGGGTTCACCAATAATACCGTGAGCCAGATTTACTCAAACACGTTCGACATCACCTTCACGGGTGAAACTCTCACACCAGAATGAGCATTCCAGCTGACGGCGAAATGCCCCGCTTCAAAGGGCAGCAGGTAGTAGGAATCCCCACAAGCGACCCGTACGGTGGAGTGCATACGGGCGGTCTTCACACCGGGAATCTCTCTCAGGAGCCACTAGGACCACTTCCGCGTCCAAAGTTTCCTGAAGTTGGGAGGATTCCTAAAAGCCTGTTTGATGTGGGCTTTTCGCCCCGGGTAACTACTCCATTTCCTGTTGGTGATTTTCTTGTTACTCAACCCGTCAACGGCAAGGTGTTGACCCAGCGTGGTTGGGTGCTCTGCATTGAGCCAAAATCCGGGGCTTCTCCTATGATGCACTACCGAGTTCCCCCCGAAATAGACCATGACTTACCAACCAAGTTTTCTGTGGCCGATAAGAAATCCCTTGTGGTCATAGTCGAGACTGACGAAAAAGACGTGGTCACGTCGGTCTCTGCGGTGATCGAAGATACTGATACTGTGTCCATTCACGCCCAGCCACCGCCAACCGCAGCAGGGGAAGAACCGCCTCCACCACTTACTGGAAAATACCATTATCGCATCGCTGACTTTGTCATGGATGGGAGTTTTTTGATTACCAAACAGATTCACTCTGGAGGAGCTATTGTCCATCGCCCATCCCTCCCGGAGTTTTACAATATCCCATCGTCTGAGGGCACTAAATATGACATTTTCAAGAAGTGGAACGCGGTAGATTCTCGATTCGAGCTTCGTCCTATTGTGCAACTTTACGATTCTTTTGAAGCCTCCGCAGTTGTGCTCCCATTCCAAGAGGGGGAACCACCATACGACTCCATCAAGATTCGTAGCCTAAGGCCCCGTGAGGATGATCCGCAAATTCGGGTTCGTACTCCGGGGGGTGACACAGACACCGCAATTACCATTGAAGGGAACGGGGTGGACGGCTATGCTGCGATCAACTCAGGGGGTAACATCACTTGTGTTGATGGGCTCATCACGGCTATCACTGAAGGCACTTTGGGGCAGAATCTCGACATCACAGTAGAATGTGCGTCTTTGGCTCACGACGGAGCAGACCCTTCATATGTAACAGGCTTGGGGCCATTCAGCTACTACAACTTCTATTTCCGTAATGGGTTATACATCGGAACGGCGGCACCCCTCGGACCCCCCGGAGACGCGATGCGGGTTTCTTGGATTACGTCGTAAAGATTTCTCCCTTGACGGAATCGGGTTTCTCCTACAATCCTACACCCGTGAGTTCTGACACCCAATCGCCAGCCAAGAAGCTGTTCGTCTCGACAATCCGTTTTGGGAACCCCGACTGGTTCGAGCTTTGCGTCCCTACGTTCGATGCGTGGATCAAACGTCATGGTCTCGATCTGCACATTTACGGGAACGATTATCCACATTACCCATGCGTGAAATTCTGCACAAAGGACATCCTTGAGGACTTCCTTGCGAGTGATTCTACTCATTTGATGTACGTGGATGCCGATGTCCTTTTTGCCCCTTTGGCTCCGATGCCAGAGTTCGACGAGGGTTTCTACGCCACAACCGACGCGCCTCACGACCAGTGGACACCGCGCTGGAGAGCGTGGTGCCACTCAATGTTCGGGGAAACCCCCAACGCCAAATTCAGATACAGAAACGCGGGCGTGTGGGCATGCGACCGCAAAGCCGCAGCGCAATATCTGGAGTTCTTCCAGCCGCCGTTCTATGAGATGATTCAGGAGCAGCACTTTGCAAACTACGCACTGTCCAAGGCAGTCGCGGCGGGGATGATCCTCAACGACCTTGACGGCATGTGGAACCGCCACGCTGGGGATCTCCGTCCTGCATGGGCGTTTCACCTCTTCGGCACGAACAAGTATGCTCAACTCGCCAAGTTCGAGCAAGCCAATCTCATTCCGCACCGTCCAGAACTCTTTGAGGTGCTCCCGCTCCCCACGCACAAACGGGCGATCATCTACCCGTGGAAGTCCACGCATGCAAAGTGGCAGGAACTCCGTTACTCGATGCGGTCCATCGAAAAGTTCTTTGAGGACAAGGACTGTCCAATCATCATCCTTGGCACCGAGAAACCCGGATGGCTGTTGGAGAAGACTTCCCGCGTCCAGTTCCGCAGTTCGTGGAGCTATGCGGATGCGCTGGCTCGCGGCGTCCAGATGGCCGAGAAGGTGCTGTGGATGAACGACGACATTGTGCTGCTCAAGCCGACGACGTGGGCGGACGTGGAGACCCAGCTTCATCTCGGCCCGGTTACTCAGGGCTTTGAGAAGCAGATCATCGACCAAGGCAACGTCTGGCAGCAGGGGGCTATTCGTGCTCTTGCCGGACTCCAGCACCACGGCATCACGGACATCTACAACTTCTCGACGCACACCCCCTACGTCTATGAGCGGAAGAAAGCGCTGGAGATTTTTAGGAAGCACGGCATCTGGGCAAAGGTCCCCTTGGAGACTTTGATGTTCAGCACTTTCCCAGACGACCCGCAACCCATTGGTGACCGCAAGGCCACCAAAGCCCCCTTTGGTGATGCCCAGTATCTCAACTATTCTGACAGCACCCTCACGCCGGAACTGAAGCTCGCCATCGACGAGCTGCTGCCGGACTTCGCGTCGTGGGAACTGAGGATCAATTTTGAAAAATGAATCCAATACCCCAGAAAGTCGTCGTTGCGGATCTCCTCGGCGGCGGGCTCGGCAACCAGATGTTCCAGTGGGCCTTTGGGCTTGCGGTGGCACGGAAGCTCGGACTCCCGTTCGAGTGGACCCGCAAGGAGGCCAAGCTGCGTGCCTTTGACCTCGCCATCTTCGGACTGGATCTCCAACCGCACTTCTATCCACCGACGGTGTACGCGAACATGGGGGCGGGCGATACCTCCGACCTCGATAAAGCCTGTGCGGCGGTGCTTGCCTCCAAGGAGCAGTATTGCGGCATCCGTGGCCACTTCCAGAGCGAGCACTGTTTTGCCAACGTCGCCAATGAGGTGCGTAAAACTTTCAAGCTCAACCCAATCAGGATCGCACCGGAACGCACTGTACAGATTGCTGTACAAGTCCGGCGCGGGGATTACGTAGGGGACAAGCTCTACGATGTCTGCACGCCGGAGTATTTTGAGCGTGGGGCGAAATACTTTGCAGAGAAGTTCCTGAACCCGCATTTTGTCTTTGTCTCGGACGACCTCGATTGGTGCAATCAGACCTTTGGGCATTGGGAAAACGCCACGGTGCCGGAGACCCAAACCGCCAAGGAGAGTCTTCAAATTATGGCGGGGTCAGCGGCACACGTCATCTCGAACAGCACCTTTGCATTTTGGGGTGCGTGGCTTCAAGGCGGGCCAACCGTGGTGCCGAGCCGCTGGCTCCGTGGGACTTGGCGGGGGCACTCCTTTGAGGAGGTGCCGTGCACGAACTGGGTAAAGATCGAACCATGACCCCTGAACCCCAAGACCCCGGAGCCAGCCTCGACGCACTCCACTGCGATGTCCTTCGACAGATCGCCTCCTTGCCCGAAATCAAGTCGGTCATCGAAGTCGGGAGTTACAAGGGTGTGAGCACTCGTGCGCTGTTCGAGGCAACGGGTGTGGACTGGGTTCAACTCTACGAACTGGACCCGTTGCCCGAGTTGATCGCGGTCGTCGAGGAGTTCGGCGGCTGTGAGTCCGACATCATCACCAAACCGTTCTGGGAAGACCCGCAGCCCGCCTCGCTGATCTTCATAGACGGGGATCATGGGGTGGGTGCGCTGAAGGACACCCTGATGGCCGTGCTGATGGAGATCCCTGTCATCGTGATGCACGACAGCCAGCTTAAAGAGGGTTGGGGCTCCCGTGCTGCGGTCGAAGTTCTGAAGGCGTCTGGCCGAACGTGGGTGGAAGACGCCAAGCCCCGTGTCGGCATGAGAACGGACCGGGGGCTCTTTGTGTCAGTGAACGACGACAAGTCGGCAGGTCCGGTAGCAGAGATCATCCACATTTTTGCTGCGCTTCCTTGAAATTCTACGCTCGACATAAAGCTGGGTTCGTAGGATATTTCGGCCATGCCGTCCGTTCCGGAACTCAAGAGACTTTTCCAGAATCAAGTTGCGCCTAGTGCGGACGGTGAGTTCTTGCGGATCTTGAATGAGGCCGACATCCGCATTCTCTCCCAAGGGGAGTGGCGGTGGACCCGTGGCCGGACGACCCTAACCCCCGTGGATGGGATCATCACGCTCCCCAACACGTATGCCTCGATCCTTGGGGCGCAAGTCAATGGCTATGCCGAGGGCATTCACGACGAGCAGTTCGAGTTTGTGCCGCAGGGCGTCGGCGAGGTCAAGGTTGGCGGCGGGGGAATGGTCCGTCTGATCGACCAAGGCTTCGGTGAGAACAACGTCCGCACTTACAAGGTAGCGGGCCACATCCAGTCTGACTGGACCGTTTATTGCCTCTGTCATCTCGCTCCGGTAACGCTTTATGATCCGGCGATTGACGACTCTGATATTCCGGTTGACGCTACCATCTACACCCGCTGCCCAGACCCCTACGCCCTGAAGCTGTTCTGCATCGGGATTGTGTACGAGGAAGCCTCGGACATGGGGAGCGCCAGCATTTACATGAACAAGGCCATCAAGGTTCTCAACGACAAAGAGAATCAGGACCGTGGCAGTTCTCGCCAATCTCTCACCATCCGCCCCAACGGACCCGGCAACCGCAGAATCCGCCACCTACGCTGACCTATGAGCCTCTTGGACCAATACAAACAGATTCAAAGCCGCGAGTTCGGCACCAACACCGCGTTGAGCGACGGCAACCAGAATGGTGTCGGCGGCACCTCGGGTTCCCAAATGCGAACCCGCGAGCACCGCTACTCCCGCGCTCTTCGTCTCCTTGACCGCATGGCCCGCAAAGGGAATCCCGACGCGGCTATCAAGGCCCTCGACATTCAACGTGGGGCTAACAACGAAGGATACAGTCCCGGAGGCATTCGCCGCAAAGACGAAGCCGACGCTGGAATCATTGGACGTATCAACACAATGGAGCAGGGAGCTTTTAACCGTAATCAAGCTACTGGAGCTTTTGGCCAAGGAGCTGCGGACGCCTCTGCTGCCAATCCGGGCGCGGGTGTTGACGCGCAGAACATGGACGCGGGGGCTAACTTTTCTGGACCATCAAATTTTTCGGTCAGTCCCGCCTCCCAAGAACCTAGCACTTCTGGAGCTTCT
>Ga0114958_10004240_pt1 | contig 10033 bp, 7 predicted proteins | sample C_130208_EF_Meta_FD_89577 | JGI IMG/M metagenome (GOLD analysis project Ga0114958, IMG submission 89577) | Freshwater microbial communities from Lake Croche, Canada to study carbon cycling - C_130208_EF_MetaG | ecosystem: Environmental > Aquatic > Freshwater > Lake | place: Lake Croche, Canada... | reverse complement strand
TTCAAACCAAGTTGTTAATATGGGCTTTGGTTGGGATAGAATTGAAAATGTTTTATGGAGAGTATATCATGGAGAGCTAGATAATTTTTCTCCAGAACAAATTGTATTAATGATTGGTACTAATAATTTACAGATGAATACAAATGAAGAAATCATTGAAGGACTTCAACTATTAATCAACGCAATTAAATTAAAACAACCCAAAGCAAAATTAATAATGATGGGTATCCTACCAAGAAGAGGAATGGAAGAAAGGGTTGTTGAAGTCAATAAATTAATCAAAAGAATTTCATCAAAAGAAAAAATAAACTATGCCGATGCCGGAAAATCATTAGTGCAGGGAGCTGATAACAAAATAGATGAATCATTATTTTCAGATGGATTACATCCTAATGAAAAAGGTTATGATCTTCTAGGCGCTTTTATTGAAGCAAGGCTTAAGAAATAAATTGTTTAGTTCTGCAATATCAATAATTTAAGTTTAGATAAAAAACAGGACGTATCAAAACTAAAAAGGTACACTGAGAATTGAGTAAAAGAATATATTTATCCATCAGGTATCCGAATAAAAAGAGGCTCACTCAAACTATTGAGACAGCCTCTTTTTTATAACTATTACAAAAAGTTATACCAACTTCTTATTAATATTAGTTCGTTGGAGCAATTGGTCCTTTGCGAATTGATTTTACTTGCACTGGCCATTGCACTGGCTGTCCGGATCTTTTATCTGTTGTAATATCAGCTTTATCTCTTGGTAACGTTGCATTGTCTTCGCAAGCCATATACACCATAATAGCTGTTAGAATGGCATTGTTTTGCAAATCATCAAATATTACTTTATCATAAGTATCTCTATTTGTATGCCATGTATAATTGAAATAAGACCAGTTTAAAGCGCTTAAAGAGAAGCCTGGTGCGCCAACGGCTACAAAAGAAGCAAAGTCGCTCCCGCCGCCCCCTGGCGCGCCAGGAAAATTAGTTTTAATTGAGTCTTTGATATTGCTTGGAGCTGCTGCTAACCATCGGGTAATAAATTCACCTGCATATTGAAAGCCTTGTCCAGATATATTCACTATCCTTCCTGTTCCATTATCTTGGTTAAACAATGCTTGAAGTTTACTAACAATTTCAGGATGATCTTCTACAAAGGCTCTAGAGCCATTCAACCCTTGCTCCTCACTACCCCAATGTCCTACTAAAATAGTGCGTTTAGGATTTGGATACACCAATTTTAAAATGCGCATAGCTTCCATCATAGTTAATGTTCCTGTTCCATTATCAGTTGCACCTTGACCACCATCCCAAGAATCGAAATGCGCAGACAGCATTACATATTCATCAGGTTTTTCAGTTCCTTTTATTTCTGCAATGGTATTAAATGATGGAACAACACCTAAATCTTTTGAATCTGTTTGAATACTAATAATAGGATTATCATTAGATTCAACCAAGCGATACAAGGTTCCATAATCTTCCAAAGCAATATCAACAGTTGGAATTTTTGAAGTGTACGCATTAAAAATTTTATCAACGCCAAAACCACTCGACCAGTTATTGGTTAAAACTCCTACTGCTCCTGCTTTTTCTAAAATGATTGGAAGCATTCTTGTAGAATAACCTGTTTTACTTAAGCGTTTACGCCAAGCATCTGTTTGTTCTGTGCGTTCTTTTTTTAATTTATCAAAAGATTCTTTGGTAGCAAATTGTTGCCAGTTATCATCGGGTCTTCCAGTTGGTTGATTCATTGAAATCATTACAAATTTCCCCTTTACATTGGGCAACCAATTGGCAAAAGCAGCTGAATCCACAACATCTGGAATGATAATCAATGCTGCTTTAATAGACTTCCCTTTGGTTGACGGGCTCCAAGACAATTGAGTACCTTCTAAACTTTTTACTCTAGGAGAAAGCATATCAATATGTGTGATCCCTCGTTCCCAACCTTTCCATTCACCCCATTTTTCGTTGCGTGCCGTAATACCCCATCTCGCATATTTTTCAACAGCCCAATCGTTGGCTTTTTTCATTTGAGGTGTGCCCACTAATCTTGGCCCGATTTGATCAAATAATTCGTGCGCCAATGTTTTCAATTGTGAATGATTGTTTTCTTCCAATACTATTTTTTCTACAATAGTTTGTGCAGATAAAATGTTGACTGAAAATATACCTACAATCATAAGAAGCTTTGTTATACATCCAGTACAACTAAAGTGCAATGTTTGATTTTTTTTCATATAATTAAATTTAAGTAAAAAAACAAAGGACCCACCAATTAAAGTGAGTCCTTTGTTTATGATGTTTTAAAATATATTTCTAGCTATTATTTTATCAGATGATTTTTAAGATCAGTTACCTCAGACGAACATATTTGATCCATCACCTGTTTTAATTGAACTTTTAAACTTGAAATCATGTGATCGCCACCTTCTTGGCCTAAAGCAGCAACTGCATACATAAAGCTTCTGCCTAAAAATGCAAAATCAGCACCACTAGCAAGGGTTCTGGCAATATCAGGACCTGAGCGTAAGCCACTATCCATCATGATTTTAATTTGGTTGCTGTATTTTTCAACAATGGGATGTAATGATTTAATACTAGATTGACCCGGATCTAATTGCCTTCCACCATGGTTGGATACAATAACACCGTCTAATCCAAGCCTGATGGCCATTTCTGTGTCTTCTTCAGAGGCGATCCCTTTAATGACTAATTTTCCTTTCCATTGGTCTCTGATTGCAGCAATTTTTTGTTCGTTCAAACGGCCCGAAAAAGTAGCATTCATAAACTGGCCCAACTGTTTCATATTTAAGTTCTTAGGCATATAAGGTTTCATGGTTGCAAAAGAAGGTTGCCCATGATACAAAGTTTTTAAAGCCCACTCAGGCCTGCCCATAATTTGAATGATATTTTTCAACGTCATTCTAGGTGGCATAGCCAAGCCATTTCTAATATCTCGGGGTCTGTACCCAAAAGTTGGCACATCACTTAAAATAACCAATACAGGATAACCCGCCGCTTCAACCCTATCAATAATTTTATCTCGAATATCATTTTCTGCCGGATGATATAATTGAAACCATGCTTTACCTTCTGTCAATTCTCCTATTCTTTCTATGCTGCTGGTTGAAACCGTACTTAAAATAAAAGGGATATTGTGTTTAAAGGCTGCTTTTGCTAAAATTTCAGGTGCATTGGGCCAAACCAATCCTTGAAGACCTATCGGCGAAATACCAAAGGGTGCATCATAAACATGTCCAAATAATTCGGTGTTTAATTTAGCGTCTTTGTGTGCCCTTAAATAATAGGGCTTCAATTCAACATCCCTGATTTCTTTTGTATTCTTAAAAAGGTTTACATCTTCATTACAACCACCATCCATATATTCAAAAGCAAATTTTGGGATTTTTGATTTTGCTTTTTTAATCAGGTCATCAATAGCGGGATACTTAGGATTATAAGAAAGTTGCATGAGGTGTTTTTAAATAATAATATATGAAATACAAATAATTATTCAAATATATCAATTATTAGAACAGTTTCGTCTATAATAAAGAGAGAACGAATAGAAAATATTTTGTTTAATTTTTAAAACTAGTTTGTTGCAAATTTGCTTTGATGATTTTATCTAGTTTTTCCGCTTCAGTTTCTAAATAAATTAATAAATCAATATTCTGTTCGTCAAGTAAATGTTTAGATTTTTTGATTTGCTTAACTAACCCTAGTATATTAGAGAGTGGAGCTCTCATTTCATGCGAATGCCGCCAAGCTATATTTTCTAGACTTTTTATTTGATGTAAATACTTTGATTCAATTTCCTTTTTGTGGCTAATGTTTTTTGTCAAAGCAGTAATTCCAATAAATTTTGATTCGTCGTCATAGATTGGAAGCAAACTAATATTAACCCAATCCTTGTGGCCACCTTTCGAAACTATCATGTCATGTTCAACAATAATTGGTCTTTTATTTAATAATATTTGTTCTACTGGTTTTAAAATAAAATCAAAATCGGGTGTTTTAAAAAGCTCTTTAAAATTAGCACCAACACGGATTTTCTTGTTGAGAACTAAAAAAACAAAATCTTCTTGCGCTTTATTGAAATGAAGGATTTCAAAATTCGGAGAAACAAATATAATCAAGTCATCACTTGTCAAATCCATTGCTAATAATTTCAATTTTTTTTCTCTGATTTCTAATTTGTCTAAGCTAATAAATTGATTAGAAAATTCAACATCATCTAAACCTGATAATTTAATCGTTTTGTTTAACAAAAAAATTACAACTATAATTACTGAAAAAGTATTTGGCAAATTAACTATGTAATTTGTCCATTTGTAATTGTGAGAGAAAATGAAAATATATAAAAATAATAATTGAATAAATCTACTAACTACAACAAATAATATAAGTTCGAAAAAATGATTTGTGCTTTTCTTCTGAATTTTTAGGTAGCGATTTAAAAGGCGAATAGATAAGATAATATAAACGGTACTGCTAATACATTTAAGAATTGAGTGGATTTTGGCATCTAATAGACCTTCATTCCCTTTAAGTAAAACCGAAAAATTTTGCCAGTCAATTTGTCTAATCAAATCTTGTTTTACTGATGTGGGACTAGTATAAAATGGAATTAGTTCAATAACATGAAGCAAAAACGGGAGTGCATGCAATAAATCTGTTTTGTAAAATTTCTTTTCATCATTCAAAGCTGCACGAGTAAAAATATAAATGAGGGGACCCATCAAATACAATAAAGGAGCACTTACCCTAAAAAAATGAGGATAGTCTAACCATAAATTAAATTCAGTTAAAATAGGGACAGGTAAGAATATTAAAGAAACCAAAATCCATAGAGACAATAACACAAAGGGGAATCTGACTTTTTTTTTATGAAAAATTAGGTATAATCCAATAATTGCTAAAATAAAGGCCAAAAAATTTGAAAATATTAATAACATGTCTTGTCTTTAAAAATCATTCCTTTTTTTTTATTTAATTTAGGCTATGCTTAGTCCAGAATTTTATTTAAAATTCAAATATATAATTTTTTATTAATAAATTCAATACTTACACTATTTAAAGCATCCTTAAACGATTCTAAAAAGTCAATAGTTTTATACTGCAATCTTGGCAAATGCCAACTAATTGATTGGATTGAAATTACTAGATTCTTAAGGCAAAATTAAATATTATTTACTTGAAATCTTATCACCTTTAACTGGAGAGTATTCTGTCTTTATTTCGCCGTTCACACTTATTTGTTCAAAAAAACATTTAGCACCAATTGCTTTAACCATGTCTTCATCATTTTGTAAATGAAAATGCAAATGGGGTTCAGTTGAATTTCCGGAGTTACCACACAAGCCTAATAATTCTCCAGTGCTTACTTTTTGCCCCTGCTTCACAACAATAGAATGTTGTTTAAAATGCGCGAAGAATGCATATTCACCAGTAGCCGTTTTTATAATAACAGTGTTGCCTGGTATATAAATTGGGTTTAGATTGCCAGGAATATTATCCTTAACGCCATCTACCACCAAAACCACTTCACCATCACAGGGTGCATATAACTCTTTACCAAATGCATAATAGTCTTCATTAGTGGCACCACTGCCTTTATGGGTAGATCCATTTTTATCATTTATCATTATATCAAAAGCATTTTTCTGAGCAACACTTTCAACATGGTAGTTTTGCTCCTTAGTATCTCCTCCCCATGTTACAGTCCACTCACCTTTAAAGGGCAATTTCATTTTAGTAGCATTCCGAATAATTTCTTTTGCCTCTTTATATTCGGCAAATAATAATCCTGAAATTTCGTTTTTATTATTTAAGGTAATTGTCATTCCTAAAACAGCATTATCAAAAGTAGTTTCATAGAATGCAGATTGTTTTTGGAGTCTAATAAATCTTATTTTTTTTATTGATCCTAATTGCTTTTTTAAACCTGCACTGACCTGTGTGAATTTTTCAAGTGGAAGCGCTGCATTCATTTCTGGAGAAAACATGGCAACAATGCTATCATTTTTACTTTCATTAAAAAAGGATACCAATTTAGATGACACTTGTTTGTAGTTGTCTTTTTCTGATTGCGACATAGCTGTATTAAGAATAAATAAAAAGGAGAATAAAATGATTAGGTTTTTCATAGATGTAAATTTATACAAATGATAGTAACTTTTCAAACCGGATTGACCCAATGATTCCCATACAAGCCAAAGGACCAACGATTTAACGTTAGTCCTTTATTTTTATTTAGCGAGACCTCTATTTGAAACTAGTACCTCAGGATTGTAAATATTTTTTTGAAAAATAAGATTGCGTTTTATAAGTAATTCCATTTTTTTTAAATGGCAACCATCCTATTTGATGATTACTGTACTTAAAAACAATCTATTACTAAAAATTTCTATTCAAAAAACTTCACTTCCCCAGTACTTATATCGTGTACCCCACCAACAATTCCTATTTCATCGTTTTTAACCATTTCTGATATTATAGCGCTTTTTAACAAAATAGTTTTAACAGATAAAGCCACATTTAATTCAGCAACATTTTCTACAAAATTTGAATTACTTGAATCTCGATTTTTTGTTGTTGACTTTTCTAGATCTACTGCAGGCTTAATTTTAGAAATCAAGCTTGTTAAATTTCCTAATTCAACATTATCACATGCTCCTTTTATTGCACCGCATTTTGTATGCCCTAAAACAACAATAATTTTTGCACCTGCTACCTTACATCCAAACTCCATACTACCCAAAATATCTTCATTAACAATATTTCCGGCGATTCTAACACTAAATACATCTCCTAATCCTTGATCAAAAATTAATTCAGCAGATGTTCTACTATCAATGCAACTTAAAATAACTGCAAATGGATGCTGCCCATCTGAAGTTTCATTTGCCTGTTGTAATAAATTTCTATTTATTTTTAAATTATTTACAAATCGTCTATTCCCCTCTTTTAATAAGTCTAAAGCCATAGAAGGTGAAATAGAATTTTGCATTTCTTTTGTTACTGTTTTCATTTCAATTATTTTTTATTGTTTTTTGTAATAGGTAAGTTGTTAAATAATATTAATTGAATCTGTCCTCTAGTAATATTTTTTTGCGCCTGAATCATATAGCCCGTTTCTATTCTTAGTGATTCAGTAATGCCAATTCCAAGTCCCGTGTAAAATCTATTACGATCAAATTGTGCCCCTTTTATATCTACAAACAATTCATTATACATAGATAAGTAGGTAGAATTTTTATTCCATATTGGCTTTTGGAGCGAAATAAAATACCTTCCTCTTAAGCCAAATTCACTTGAAAAAAAGCGTTCTTCTAGTCGAAATCTATGTGTTATTGAATTTGAACCTATTTTATTTTTATACAAATACTGCTGATAAATTCTATTTTCAATTTTAGTACCTGTACTTAAATCAAATTCATCATAAGAATCAGAGGCAACATAAGCATAGCCTAAAAGCAAATTATGATTCTGCGCTTTTAAATTATAACCCAAACCGGCCCTCGCTAAAAATTGATTCCTTTGCCCTAAAATTCTATAATCGCGATACTGAAAATCAGATTGAATATTCCATTTGTTATTTATTTTTTGATTTCCAAAATAAATTAGCCAGGACCCCAAATTATTAGTTTGACTGGCAACTATATTATTGGCCATACCAATAAACCCAATTAGTAAAAAAATCCGTTTATTTAGTATCATATTATGGCTTAAAATTTATTTTTTCAACTTCAATAAATTTTGTTTTTGCATTTAATTCAAAATCTTTAATAATTTCAATAACATCATACGCAATTGACTTAGAATTCGTACAATCAATAATCACTTTACTATTAGCAGGAATAGCGTCAAACGTATTTAACAAACTTGCCTTATTAAAAAATGAAACCTCTTCGGCAAGCACCAGATGATGCACTGTCTTTCCATTTTGATCGCATATATTATCCTTAACATGGTGTGAGTTTCGGTAACTATGTCTTAGCGTATAAAATATTCCAAATAAAATTCCCACTGTAATCCCCTTTAACAAATCAGTTGCAAGAATAGCAACAACAGTTGCTGTAAAAGGTATAAACTGTTCCCAGCCAAGCTTATACATTTGTTTGAACAAATCTGGTTTAGCTAACTTATAACCAACCATTAATAATATAGCAGCTAATGAGGCCAGTGGGATTAAATTTAATAAGCTCGCTATAAATATTGCACTGATTAATAAAAAAACACCATGCAAAATGGCAGACAATTTTGTTTTACCACCAAAATTAATATTTGCAGAACTTCTTACTATCACTTGGGTAATTGGCAATCCCCCAATTAATCCTGATATAATATTTCCCAAGCCTTGAGCTTTTAATTCTCTATTGGTAGGCGTAACTCTTTTATCAGGATCCAATTTATCGGTAGCCTCCACACATAATAAAGTTTCCAAACTAGCAACTATAGCTAATACAATGGCAATTTTCCATACTTCTAAATTATTAATTGCTGAAAAATCTGGGAATGTAAATTGACCTAAGAAATCTGACATAGAATTAGGCACTGGAACAGATACAATTTGCTTTGCATTCAAACTAAAAGGTAATATTCCATTAACAAAAGCAAGATTAAAAAGTATACCCAAAACCACTACCACTATTGGCCCTTGAATGAGTTGAAATATTTTATGTTTTTTGGTAAGAACGGTATCCCACAAAATTAAAATGGCTAATGATACTCCTGCAATTAATAATGCTCCAGGTGTTATGTATTCAAATGCCCTTGTAATTTCAGAAAATGTATTTTGACCATCTGCTTGTAAAAAAGTATCATCCCCTTCAAGGTCTTTGTCCCAACCTAGTGCATGAGGTATCTGCTTTAAGATGATCAATAGACCAATACCAGTAAGCATCCCTTTAATAACAGAACTCGGAAAGAAATAGGCAATAAAGCCAGCTTTAGCATAACCTAAGGCCAACTGTATAATACCTGCCAAAACCACTGCTGTTAAAAAGGCTTGGTATGATCCACCCAAGGTAGCAATTGAGGTAAGAACAATCACAGCTAAGCCTGCAGCGGGTCCGCTCACACCCAATGGCGAACCGCTTACAATACCAACTACAATTCCGCCAACAATACCTGCTATAATTCCAGCAAATAATGGCGCACCTGAAGCCAGGGCAATCCCTAAACAAAGCGGCACTGCAACAAAAAACACCACAATACTAGCCGGTAGATCGTTTTTTACATGCTTAAAAAGATTCATTTGACTCATAGTTTTATATTTACACAATAAAAATAGTAATATTATTTTAAATGATAGTATTACTATCTTAAATAATTGTAAATATTTTAACTAATTTTGTTAAAAATGCGCTGCAACTAATTATATGAAGCTAGAATTGCAAATTAAAATGAACCCCTCCCTATATTTAAGGGATCCTGAGCAGTCGGAATTAGGTAAGAATATCATTAGATATAGTATCCATTTAATTTATGAAAACGGATTTGAAGCATTTACTTTTAAAAAACTAGCCGAATCTATTGGAACTACCGAAGCTGGAGTGTACAGGTATTTTGAAAATAAGCATAAACTTTTAGTGTATATTATATCTTGGTATTGGGGATGGATACAATTTCAATTGAACTATCAAACAAATAATATTAAGGACCCAATTATTAAATTAAAAAAAGTTATTACACTTTTATCTACGAATGTTGAAGATGATATTACTACAGGACATGTAGACGAATCACAATTACATCAAATACTCATTTCAGAAGGATCCAAAGCTTATTTAACTAACCATGTTGGGAAAGACAATAAGCAACAATTTTTTAAACCTTATAAAGATTTGTGCAACTCAGTAGGTGAAATTATTTTAGAATGCAACCCAAAATATAAATACCCGCATTCACTTGCTTCTACCATAATAGAAATGGCACATTTGCAAAATTTTTTCATGAATCACTTACCATCACTAACAGATTTTTCGAAATCTAAAAATGAATCTGAAATAATCAAGTTTTTAGAAGATCT
>Ga0114958_10004239_pt1 | contig 10033 bp, 8 predicted proteins | sample C_130208_EF_Meta_FD_89577 | JGI IMG/M metagenome (GOLD analysis project Ga0114958, IMG submission 89577) | Freshwater microbial communities from Lake Croche, Canada to study carbon cycling - C_130208_EF_MetaG | ecosystem: Environmental > Aquatic > Freshwater > Lake | place: Lake Croche, Canada... | reverse complement strand
ATTGTTGCTTTTGCTGTTACACCTTGGGCAGCACTAAAGATACTCAAAGGCCATGTGCATCATGATCCATCTTCGCAGGCTTTTATTGATGCTCCACTCACAGATGAAGAGGATGCTTTGGAGGAAGCAATGCCAGCAACTGTATTCACTCGTCTTTATGAACGTGTAATGCGTCCTTTGATTGAGAAGCGTAATTTGAGGTATATTTTTCTTGGAATTATAATTTTAGCTACACTTGCTTCAATGGCCTTAGTTGGCATTGGTGCAGTTAAGGTGAAGATGTTACCGTTTGATAATAAATCTGAATTTCAGGTGATTATTAATATGCCTGAGGGTAGTACCTTAGAGCAGACAGCGCGTGTTGCAAAAGAGATGGCGGCTTCCATTCGAGTAGAACCGGAGGTGCGTGATTATCAAGTCTATGTAGGAACGGCTTCCCCATTCAATTTCAATGGCCTTGTCAGACATTACTTTATGCGCAGTGGAAGTGCTGTAGCAGATCTTCAAATTAATTTATTACCTAAGGATGAACGTAAAGCACAGAGTCATGATATTGCCCGTCGGATTAGACCACGACTTGCTTTAATCGCTCAACACTACGGAGCGTCAATCGCGGTTGCTGAAGTACCTCCTGGTCCACCGGTATTGCAGACAATTGTTGCCGAAATTTATGCGCCTACACGGCAAGCAAGACTCGCATTAGCGACTCAGGTGAAATCAATATTATCCTCATCTTTGGGGGTTGTAGATGTCGATTGGTACGTTGAAAAAGAACAATCTAAAACAATCTTACATGTAGATCGTACTAAAGCCGCCTTAAGTGGGATTTCTGAAGAGGCGATTGCTCGTGTTGTGCAAATTGCTACGCAAGGCTATCCTGTTACAGTTCTGCATGGGGAAAATAACAGGGAGGCTCAAAATATAGTCTTAGAATTGCCGGTTAGTGAACGAGCCAAAGTGCAATCAATTCTAAATTTAGGTATTCGCTCTGATATGAATCCTCAGGGACCACTTACTTCTCTGCGTGAGTTAGTCACGGTTGAGCTTACCCACGAAGAGAGAAATATTTATCATAAAAATTTACAAAATGTAATCTATGTTACTGCAGATGTGGCAGGGGTAGTGGAGAGTCCCGTCTATGCAATCTTTGCTATGAATAAAGCACTTGCTCAGTTGCGCGGGCACGACTTTGGGGGAACCCAACAGGGAGTTCGTCTTTATAATGCCTCCATGCCTACGGATGACCGTGAGCCTGCTATTAAGTGGGATGGAGAATGGCAAGTTACCTTAGAGGTATTTCGTGATCTTGGCCTCGCCTTTGCTGCAGTCTGTATTCTGATTTATATGCTTATGGTTGGATGGTTTAAGAACTATATCACTCCTTTAATTGTGATGACAGTTATCCCTTTCTCGCTAGTAGGTATCATGCCTGCACATGCCATAATGGGGGCATTTTTTACGGCAACCTCGATGATAGGATTTATGGCAGGAGCAGGTATTGTGATCCGTAATTCTATTATCCTCGTTGATTTTATTGAATTACGCTTAAGCCGTGGATGTACACTTGCAGAAGCCTGTATTCAGTCTGGTGCAGTTAGGTTTCGTCCTATGATGTTAACAGCGTTTGCTGTTGTTGTAGGAGGGATTGTTATTCTTACGGATCCTATATTTCAAGGTCTTGCAATATCCTTAGTATTTGGCGCAATTGCCTCACTTGTGATTAGTCCTATTGCAGTTCCGCTGATCTATTTTATGGCTCATAAGCCAAAGATAAATTCTAAATAATAACCTTCACTAAATTTCTTAAACTAATGCGTATTCTTAAAGTGCTTAAAACGATGTTTGCTTCTGCGCCCAAGCGGTCCGCTAAAGACTGTCATCTTATGGTTAAGCAGGGTAAGGCCCTTCTAATTGATGTGCGTGAACCTAGAGAGTGGGAGGCAGGAGTTGCTGAATTAGCACTATTGCTTCCATTAAGTGATCTAAATGGCTCAAGAACTCATTGGAATGCAGCGTTAGAAAAGGCTAGGGGCAAAGAACTTTTTTTACATTGTGCCGCAGGAGCTCGTTCAGGCATGGCAACTAAGATTTTAAATGCTGAAGGTTTTCTGGCATTTAATACGGGTGGTTATAAGGACTGGGTTACCAGTGGCTGGCCTACTAAGAAATAAGATTAACTTTGTATGAGATGCTATGGTGTTAGTTTAAAAACGTGACGTTTTGCTCGACTAGCCGTATATTACTTACTCAAAGATCTGCTATAAGGTCGGTGACACGATTCATTTAGATTGAATCTTTGTAATATTGTATGAATGAACCTAACCCTACGCATAATGCTGAAATGCTCGGACAATCAAAGTCTGGGATATTCGGTAACAGGAGTAAGGTGGTTGTATTTGGTGCGGTTTCGCTAGGGTTATTGATTTGGGCCTCTGCGCCTATTGCTTTAGTTGTGGGCGTTTTATTTGCAACAGTTATTGGGCATCCTTTTTTAAGTAAAAATCGAAAGATAACGAAATGGCTATTGCAGGGCTGTGTTGTACTCCTTGGCTTTAGTATGGATCTACCGCTTGTTTTGAGAGTAGGCTATCATGGGATCTTGTTTACATTGATTACTATTGTAGGAATTTTAATCTTAGGGACTTGGTTAGGTGCTAGACTGCGTATAGGTGCACGCACGAGTCTTTTGATTTCAGTTGGAACAGCAATCTGTGGTGGCTCAGCAATAGCAGCGGTGAGTGCCGTGATTGGTGCAACGGAAGCTGAAGTTGCAGTCTCTATAGGTACAATATTTTTATTAAATACCGTAGCTCTTTATCTATTCCCATTAGCGGGACATCTTTTACATCTCAGTCAATTAGATTTTGGACTTTGGGCTGGTATCGCAATTCATGATATTTCATCAGTTGTCGCAGCAACAATTAATTACGGGCCTGATGCTTTACAAAGTGCTATGGCGATAAAGTTATCCCGGACACTTTGGATTATTCCCTTAACACTCGGTATTGCCTATATGTATGCAAAGAAAGCTTCATTGAATGCAACTAATGAAGGCATAAATAAAAAGACTAGCATTTATATTCCTTGGTTTATTGGATTTTTCCTACTTGCGTCACTTTTGCGTAGCTATGTTCCTGTCATTGCTACCTATTCTGTACTAGCTTCACATATTGCACGCTTAGGCATGGTGCTTCTTCTATTCTTAATTGGAGCATCTATTTCAGTCGCAAGTATCAGGAATGTGGGTTGGAGAGCGATGCTCAGTGGAATTATACTCTGGGTGTTTATCAGTATAGGTTCCTTAATTGCTATCTTAGGTTTAAACTTAAAAGTTTAAATGCGTTACGTGCTCGATGAATTAATGTGTAGTGTTTATCTAGGTAGTAATTCTATGGTTTTAGTTTAGTTTAGTATGTAGGCCGAGTAAGTGATTAAAATATGACTTATTCTTTAGCTTTTGCGTTTCTTTATATGTTGGGATACGTCTTTTCATATACCCCATGATGCCATCCCCTCGTACTGTGTTTGTGTGTCTTTTAATGCTTGGAGTAGTTGTAAAAACTCAAGCCGTCGAAACAACGCTGCATTGGCTAGATACCACTGCCCCTACAAATGACGCAGGGGTAAGCTTTGGAATACCGTGGCCTAAAGGCACTGTTCATACATCCGATGCTTTTAGTATAGTAGACCAGTCAGGTCATCAGTTACCTCTTCAGCATTGGCCGCTTGCGTACTGGCCAGATGGATCAATTAAGTGGAGTGGTTATGCAACGCTAGCAGCGACTGAGGGATCATTTGTTATAAAATCAGGTACAGTAAGTTCAGACTTAACTAGTCCAAAACTTACTGTTCATACAACAGAAAGCGGTGTCGTAGTAGATACGGGTATTTTAAGTTGCCGAATTCCTTTACTCGGTGACACCTTTATTGATTGGATAAAAGTTGCTGGTAAGCAAGTGGCACGCAGCGGACGCTTAGTCTGTATCTTGCAAGAAGGACAAGATGAAGCGACTTCAGAGGCTCCTAGTCGTGAAAATCAAGTAGGGCGTATTGAGAAAGTTACTGTTGAACAAGAAGGACCAGTGCGTGCCGTTGTTCGTATTGAAGGAAAGCAGTATGGTGCTAAAACAGGACGCTTGTGGCTTCCGTTTACTGTTAGGCTCTATTTTTACGCAGGTCAGGAAACTGTAAAACTTATACACAGTTTTATTTTTGATGGAAATCAGGATAAAGATTTTATCAAGGGTTTGGGAATCGAATTTGCAGTCCCTTATACAGAAGAGGTTCAAAACCGTGCTGTGCGTTTTTCTGGAGAAGCAGACGGCTTATGGTCTGAACCTGTGCAGCCTCTGGTAGGTCGCCAAGGGCGAGCTGTAGTTGATCCTTCCTTTAAGCGTGATCCTAAGGAGCAATCCGCTGCAAATTTAGCCTACCAAGAAAGACGTTCTGGAGATGTATATCCCACTCAAATTACAGGAAAGCGTGTGCCTAACCGATCTGAAGTTTCAAAGCGTGATCAAGCCCTTATGGATGATTGGGCTGTGTGGGATGATTTCCGCTTAGAGCAGTCCAATGCAGATGGCTTCACGATTATAAAACGTACCAACCCTAATAGTGCCTGGATTCAGGCAGGTGCTGGTAAGCGCAGTTCAGGCTATGTATTTACGGGAGATGTAAGCGGTGGCTTAGCAGTTAGCCTTAAAAACTTTTGGCAATCTTATCCAGCGACTTTAGAAGTACAGCATGCTTCACAGTCTGAAGCTAAACTCTGTGTATGGCTTTGGTCTCCTTATGGTAGTGCGATGGACTTAAGACATTATGATATTAAGTCGCACGGTTTAGATGCGGTATACGAAGATGTTCAACCTGGCTTTAGTACAGCTACAGGAATTGCACGAACCAGTGAACTAACCTTGTATGCTACTGCTTCAATACCTACAAAATTAGAAAGTGCTTTGATGGCTAAGGCAGGTCAGAAACCGCCTTTATTAATAGCAACACCTCAAACACTTCATGCAGCCGGTGTATTTGGGATATGGAGTTTGCCGGATCGTACTACACCACTTAAAAAAATGGCAGAAGAGCAATTAGATGCAGGAATTACTCTTTATGAAAAAGAAGTTGAGCAGCGTCACTGGTACGGATTTTGGTACTTCGGAAATGTGATGCATTCCTACGACAGTGTGCGTCATGTATGGCGCTACGACTTAGGTGGTATGGCTTGGGATAACACTGAACTAGCTAGTGATATGTGGCTTTGGTACAGTTTTCTAAGAACAGGTAGAGCAGACATTTTCCGTTTAGCAGAAGCTGAAACACGTAATACCAGTGAAGTAGATGTATATCATTTAGGCCGCTTTGCAGGCTTAGGCTCTCGCCATAATGTTGTCCCTTGGGGGTGTGGCGCAAAAGAAGCACGTATTAGCCAAGCCGCATGGAAGAGGTACTATTACTATTTAACAACAGATGAACGCGTTGGAGATTTAATGCATGAGGTAGCAAATGTGGATTATAAAGCTCTAGAGATTGATTCGATGCGGCTTGCACAGCCACCGACCGAAAATGAGCTCAAGTTTCCATCACGTGTTCGCGCAGGGCCTGATTGGCTCGCCTTTATTGGTAATTGGATGACTGAGTGGGAAAGAACAGGGGATACAAAATGGCGTGATAAGATTTATGTTGGAATGGATTGTTTATCTGCCATGCCACTTGGAATTCGCTCCGGTAGAAATCTCGTATTTGGCTATGATCCACAGACAGGAAAACTTTCAAAAGTCTCAGACGAATTAGGAGATTACAATCTCATGACTATTCAGGGCGGAGCCGAAGTTGTATTCGAACTCAATACGCTAGTAGATAATGCTAAATGGCAAAAGACCTGGCTTCAGTACTGCCGACTCGAAGGAGCTCCTGAAGAAGTTATTGTTAAAGACATGCAGACTTCAGTAGAAGGAGATAAGGCTCAATACGTAGGTCGAGGTCAGGGTGGAGCACGCCTTGCTGCGTATGCCTACTTAAAGACAGGTAACAAAGCCTACGCCGATAAAGCCATTGCCTTAGCATTTGGTGGGTTTGGTGGCCTAAGAGCGCATCTATTCTCCACTGTACATGTGGAAGGCTCAGATGTTCTAAATCCAATTGATGAAGCCCCTAGTGTGGGTACAAATGGAGCAGCGCAAACGTCACTTACAGCAATTGAAGTTTTAAATATGTGTGCAGATAAACTTCCTGAAAATCCACCCAAGCCAACCATGCGGGGTAATGAGCGTAGTCGCGAACGAGTACCTGGTGGAGTGTATGGAGATAGAAGAACTCCAGGGAGTTGATTGAAGTTGTTAGATAAGAGCTATGATTTTAAATTAGACCTTAGGCGTTGCTTGGGTTATCCAGAAAACACTCAATTCTATGCCAAAAAGTTTAACTGAAGAACAAATGGAACAGCTCAGGGGTGTGATTGAAACCCACTGGCCTGAACTCACCTCGTATGATGAGGCGCTCATCACTAAAGCATTAAATGAAGTAGAAGACGTAGCCTTAGAAGAAGGCATTGAGGCAGTTACGACAGATCGGCTACTTGCTATAAAGATGAAATTAAAAAACGACTTATTAAAGCAGCTAAGTAAGAAGGCACCGCCTAAGGTGCCGTTTAAGAAAAAATAGTCGGTATATTAAATGAGCAGATTAGCGGCTTATGGATTGAGCACCTACGGATAATGCAGCCTCTAACAATCAGGTAGCGCGGCCGAATCTTGTACTTGTGTGTAAGGACTATTTTGAGCGAGTGGATAGGCCGACTTGCAAAGAAAAAGTACACTTTGAATTATGCTGAATCTAAACTTAAGGTTCAAGGGATGCGTAGCCTAAGCTGATTTTAGCGCTGCTTTTAAAGGATAATTTAGGTGTTAACCTACGCACTATGCGCAAGTACGGTAAGTTTTAAATTGATCTTTTGACCTTCATTAAATCAAGACTCACTGTCCGCGAACGATGCCGCTAAGAACACTCGCAGTTGATTTTAATTCGTTCTTTGCATCGTGTGAACAGCAAGAAAACCCTAAGCTTAGAGGTAAACCCATAGGGGTTGTGCCTGTGATGGCTGATTCGAGCTGCTGTATCGCTGCAAGTTATTCGGCTAAAAGTAAGGGAGTTAAAACAGGAACACGTGTTACGGATGCAAAACTACTTTGTCCTGGAATTGAGTTAGTTGAGGCACGTCCAAGTCTATATATTAGTTACCACCGCCGCCTTTTAGAAATCATTGAATCATGTATTCATGTAACTGAAATTAGGTCTATTGATGAAGTAGAGTGTGACTTAACAGGGACATTTGCTCCTAGGGAAAAAGCGTTAGTCGTAGCGCGTCAGATTAAGGCTAAGGTGCATAAGCAGGTAGGACCTTGTATGACTAGTTCAATTGGGATAGCTCCGAATTGGCTACTCGCAAAGATGGCAACAGATATGCAAAAGCCAGATGGTTTAGTCGTGCTTGAGGACGAGGATATCCCACAAAAACTCTTAGGCCTAGAATTAACTGACTTTTTAGGGATTGGTGAGCGCATGGATGAGCGCTTAAGGCAGAGGGGTATTTCAACTGTTGAAGGTCTTTATAAAGCCACACGTAACGAACTGCGTGGCGTATGGGGTGGAGTAGAAGGAGAGCGCATGTATGGCAGACTAAGGGGAGAAAATATTCCTACTCCCTGTGAGAAAAATAAAACAATTGGGCATTCACATGTTTTGCCTCCTATGTTCCGCAGTGAGTCTAAGTCTCATGCCGTGCTTCACCGGTTACTTCAAAAAGCAGCCATGCGGCTACGTAGTATTGGTCATTATGCAGGAGCACTTTCAGTTTATGTCACGTACAGAAATGACAAGAAATGGAGTGATGAAATCGTGTTCAATGAAACGCAGGATACCTTGAAATTAACGGAAGCTTTCATGCTATTATGGCAGAGAAGGCATAGCTGTCTTAAGACAATGGTGCCTGTGCAAGTTGGAGTGGTGCTTAGCCGATTACTTCCTATGCGGGGGTGCACCCTTGATTTATTTAATCATAAGCAACAAGAAGATAGAGATCGGCTCTTGCATGCAATGGACACGCTCAATCAAACATTTGGAAATAGTAGCGTTTATTTTGGCGGTGCTTTTGGGGTGACTGATAATGCACCCATGCGTATTTCATTTACTCGAATTCCTGAACCAGAAATTGAGCAGATTGATCCTAATAGAAAACGTAGATTAAGACCTAAAGTCGAGAATCCTAGTGAGAGTGAGTCTGAGCAGTGAATGCTTAACTGATCGCAGCTAAGCTCCACATATTCTTACCAAGTAGGAGCACGTGACCTATTTTTTTATCTAAGAGCTGGCGACCTACGGGTGAACTTGCGGTTATGACTGTGACTGATTTACCTTCAATTTCTAATTCCAGTCCTCCTCGTGTAGGGCCTATAAAGTATAGGCTTTCGACTGAATTAAATTTAAGTGTGATAAGGCTACCCACAGTTGCTAAGCCTGCTAATTCTGGGTCTGGAAATTTCATTGTCCGGTATGCTTCGATTGCAGCGGCGAGTTCTGTTGCAAGCTTAGCTTGTCCCTCGGCTAGGTAGGCTGCAGATTGTGCACGCATATCATACTTACCTTCCTGACGGCTGTCTTGATCGGTTGCTTCACTCTTTGATGTTTCGGCAGCAGCGACCAATATATTGAGCTCTTGTGTTAGCTCTGCGAGAATAGCGGTACGTATAAGCTGCTTGTTAATAGGTATAAGTATTGGAGCATTTCTGAAATATTCAAGTGTGGCATAGAGCTGTTATGACTCTGTATTAAGACAAGAATCGAAAGGTGCTTATCTGAAGTACGTCGTTGACTTGCTAGTACAAGTTGATTCCTTCGTAAAGGCGCACCCCTCCCCCTTCATTTATGTTAGGAAGCGTTTTTTATACCCAAGGAGTAGAAAGTTAGATGAATACCAAAATTTCTACTCTTATTGTAGATGATGAGGAAATTTGGCGTTTTCTAGTTTCACGAGCACTACTGCTACATGAAGAGATTGAGCTTATTGGTAATGCAAATTCATATCAAGAAGCACTGCAGCAGATAGATGAATTAAAGCCTAAAGTGCTTTTTTTAGATGTTCAAATATGGGACAATCAGACGTGTTTTGAACTTCAAAAACAGATCAGTTATAAACCAATTATTGTGGTTGTCTCTGGTGAAGCAGATTGTGAGGACCGTGCACTTAAAGCAGGAGCGACCGCTTTTATGAAAAAGCCATTTTCTAAAGATGATGTCGCAGGTGTTATCCGCAAAGTCTGTGCGCGTCTTGGTTGATTACAATCGTGTGCCGCTTTAAGACCTTTAGACTCTGTTTATGAGGTGAATTAGATCTATTTTAAGAGATCATTTATAAACAATATTAAATAATCGTGAATTTGACTCGGCATTCGCCGATTATATATTCTGAAATAATACCTTTATGAAGTACACTATCCCAAAAATTTTAGTAGATCAGATCAAACTCGTTGAAATCCCTGAATTTAGTAAGAAGAAAGTCAGTCGGATTTATTTAAATATGATTCTAAGTATGACTCCTGCTGAGGATGTGACTAATGAAGACAACTGGACGACTGATTTCTCGACCTCGAATGCTGGCAATGAGTCTGAATCTTATGCAGCGCGTAGCGATGAAGATATAGGGTTAGAAGAAATTAATTTATGCAAGGATGTGTATATCTCCTTAAATAAAAATGGAGATGTTATCGGCTATGTTGTAAAAGAAACAGCTGACGATTTAAAGTATGGTAAAGAAAAAGAATGCACCGGTTTTACTTTCCACGATAAACTCGAGGAAGCCTTGAATCAGTATAAGTCAGATGCTTATTTTAGCATCATTCATGCGCTTAAAGATTACCATACCCATAACCAGCAGTTTGGAAGATAATTTTTATAATCGTACTCTGCGGCAGCCAATCTGCTAGCAGAGTAATTCGATTCTAACAGTACCTTTGTTAAGGACTGTTGAGCTCGTAAACTT
>Ga0114958_10004238_pt1 | contig 10034 bp, 6 predicted proteins | sample C_130208_EF_Meta_FD_89577 | JGI IMG/M metagenome (GOLD analysis project Ga0114958, IMG submission 89577) | Freshwater microbial communities from Lake Croche, Canada to study carbon cycling - C_130208_EF_MetaG | ecosystem: Environmental > Aquatic > Freshwater > Lake | place: Lake Croche, Canada... | reverse complement strand
CTTTCATTTAATTGAGATGTTTTCTTAATTAAATTTTTTAACTTTTCAAGGGTTGATTCTAATTTTCTTTTGGTTTTAGGTATCGCAGTTTCAGATTCTTTTTTTGGTCTTTTACGCTTTTTACCCCCACTTGAAGATGACTTTACTTTTTTATCAACTTTTTTAGTTTCTTTTTGTGCTTCTTCTACCTTCTTTTTTGTTTCCTTTAACTTTTCTTTTATTTGGGTTTTTACCTTTTTAGGAATGTTGGGATTCTCGATTTCTTTTTCTACTTCTACGATTTTCTTTTCAGCGTCAGCAACCATTTTTTTATTCTCATCTTGTGCCTTACCCATCAATTTGTCGTAATCAGCTTGTGCTTTTTGCAATTTTTCAGCAAAAACTTTTTTAGCAGCATCTGGGGTTGACTTGCTATTAATTCTTGCTTGTAGTTTTTCAACTTCTTGTTTCAAATCTTCCGCTTTCCCTACGCTTTCACCCTTAGCTTCATCAACCTTACTTTTTGTTTCCTTTATTTTATCTTTGACTTCTGCTTTTGCTTTAGGTGGTTTTGGGGTTACAACTTTTTTTTCTACTATTTTAGTTTTTTTTTCAACATCAGCAATTACTTTTTTGCTTTCTGTTTCGCCCTTATCCATTAATTTAGATAAGTCAGATTGTGCTTTTTGCAATTTGTCAGTAAAAACTTTTTTAGCAGCATCTGGGGTAGATTTGCTATTTATTCTTGCTTGTAGTTTTTCAATTTCTTGTTTTAATTCTTCTATTGACATAAAAATTTATTTAAATTTTGCAAATTGCTTTTTAAATGTACTTAATCTCTTTTTATCAAAATTGTATTCTTCTAACAATTCAATTAATCCATCAATTGTTATTATCCAATCTTCCACATCTTCTTTTTCATAAATTTCTTTTTCTTTAAGTAAATCAAGCAATCCATCAATAGTAACGACAAAATCTTTAATATCATCATCTATGTTTCCAACAACTTCAACTTCGGGTTCGATTTCTAATTTAACTTTAGGTTCTATCTTTATTATATCCTCTTTTTTCTCTTTTATATATTTTTCATATATAGAATATATGTTTGCATCAATTTCTTCTGCAAGGTAGAAGCTAACTGTAAAATTATTTGTTTGGGATTGTATAAAATTTACAATTTCTTGCATAGAAAATCCTAACCCAAGTTCTAATTTTGTTTCCTCTTGTTGGGTTGGGTACAATAAATCGAAATTGAAATTATCATCAACTAATTTTTTTATCTTATAACTCATAATTTTCAAATTTACAAATTTTATATTAATTTTTTATTTAATATCTAATAATTTCTTCATCATCAATGTTGAACCTTTCATAGCAAGACAAATATTTTGTAGTGGAAAAGTTAATTTTTTATCATTACCTATTGAATCTTTTATTTTCATACTCTCTTCCAAATCAGCACACAAAAATTTAGTTTCCATAAGAATTTTAAATTTTGAATCATATGGACTAATAAATTTATAATCAATTGTAAGTTTTTTTGTTGCATTGTTAAAAGTCATTAGTCCATAATTTATCTCAAACGAATTGAAGTTATCAGCATATACTATAAATTGTTGTTTTGAAATATTTGCCTTTAAAATTCCAAAACTACCATTATGTGCAAATGCAGTCCCGTAATATGGTAAATTTTTTATAAACGCATACCTTTCATACATAAACTCTTCAACACTTTTTTCTTCGGTAAAATATTCGCTAAAATTCCTAAAAGTCATAATTAATGACTTGAAGCACAATTCATCCAATTCTTTTAATTCATAAATCTTATCTTCACGTTCATAATCTTTCGCAGAACTATTCCACCACGTTTCTAAATCTATACGATAGTTTTGGTTAAAGAATTCAGTAAATTCAAAATCTCTTAAAAACTCCACGAAAGGACTAAGTTGTGCAGCATACAAGAATGAATAAAAATCATTTTTATTCTCTAAATATTTATCTTTAAATTGAAGGGATAATACTTCATAGCTATTTTCATCTTCTTCTGGCTCATCTTTACCATCTTCATCTTCATCTTCATCTTCTTTATCTTTATCCTCTTTATCTTCACCATCTTCATCTTCATCCTCTTTATCTTCATCCTCTTTATCTTCACCATCTTCATCTTCTCCTTCTTCATCTTCTCCTTCTTCATCTTCTCCTTCTTCATCTTCTCCTTCTTCATCTTCTCCTTCTTCATCTTCTCCTTCTTCATCTCCTCCTTCTTCGTCTCCTCCTTCTTCGTCTCCTCCTTCTTCGTCTCCTCCTTCTTCGTCTCCTCCTTCTTCGTCTCCTCCTTCTTCATCTCCTCCTTCTTCGTCTCCTCCTTCTTCGTCTCCTCCTTCTTCGTCTCCTCCTTCTTCATCTCCTCCATCTTCATCTCCATCTTCATTTACATCTCCTCCATCTTCATCTCCTCCATCTTCATTTACATCTCCATCTTGTTTTCTATTTTCCCCCTTCTTACCATCTTTTCTTTGTCCAACTTTTATGGTAATCCCTTCATCGTCTATTTCGTTTTCAAAGTCAAAATCTTCATTATTATCATTGAAATTGATTGGCATATAATTAAATTTTATGGTTTACTTGAAGCACAAACATATTCATTGTTTTTAATGTTCGTATATCAAATTTCATTTCGTTTTGGTACAATACTTCATCAAAATAATTGTCAAATTCTTTTAAATTTTGAACTTTTCTTATCTCATTCAAATCATCCGTAAGATTTTGGTCAATATCAAGTCTGTGTATATAATCAACAAAACTATTGCAAAATAATTCTTCAAATTCACTCTTTTTTATAACACCTTTTTCGGCAAAACTTTTGTCTTCAAATGCTATTTTCTTTTCAAATATTTTTGTGTTCTCATACACTATGTCATAAAGTATATGTCCTAATTCATGTAGAACGTTTTCAGAATTACTATACACATCTGGCAAGTGCATAATGTATTTATTATCATCATATTTTTCTATTCCTGCACCAACAATGGTTTTAGTATTTACATCTTCATAAAACCCTAAATCTGCATCAAACAATAATGAATTATCAATTACTGTTACGTCAGACTGTTTTACTATTTCAGTAGAATATAGACTAAAGTAATCTCTAATTTCTTCATCAACAATACTTGAATCCATCGTATATCTTGCTTCTAATTCACCTAATATGGTTTCATAACAAGAAAAAAACAATCTATTAATATCAGCAGTAGACCAACCTTTATCACTTAATTCATTTATTTTTACTTGTACTTTATCTGAAATCATTTTTATGTCTATCATATAATTTTTATAGCCTACCCCATAAAATTCTTCTATGAATAACAATATTTCTGTGCTATTTCTTGTTCTTGGATATATTTTAGATTCATCTAAATATGCCATTATTAAGTCTATAATAAACTGATTGCCAATTCCTACAAATTCAGATAAATTTAAAGTATGATATTTAACACCAAGTTTAATATAGTATGTAGATTTGTTTTTTAAAAATTGTTGAATTTTCTTATTGAATAATTTATATTTTTCCTCACTAAATATGCTCGTTATATATTCATGTTTTTTAATTATATCTTGAAAGAAGAACATGAATTTTTTTACGCTTTCACCTCCAATAGTTGCTATCAATTCACCGAGAAACATATTTCCTCCTCCACTAAATCCTTCATAATTTTGAATATAGTGTTGGATTTCATGCAATAAAATTGAAATTATTTCTTTTTGACTTTTATTTTTATCGGCAGATGCAATAACAATGTGCTTTGGATTAATTTTATTATAATAAAATTTAGATTTTCTTAGATTTGATGATTGAACATATACTGCGTATATTTTTTTTAAATCTTCATAGTAATTGTAACAATTTTCATAATTTAAAAAATCTCCTAAATTTTTATCATATCCTTCTAATAATATTTTTTTAAAATTTCCATTTGATAAAAAAAACTTTAAATATGAATCGTAATCATCTTTTTTAATGGGAAAGGGTAAGTCTGTTGGCAATAAATATTTGTTCCCATCTTCTGTTTCATACAAATTGTTTTCAATGAACGATACTTCACCATCATCAATCTTTTTACGCCATTTGTTGTCTAAATTATTGAAATACCATTGTGTTTCTAAAAATATTGTTTTGACATCAATATCTGCTCGTAAATATTTTTTTGCCAATGCCAAATTTGGGTCATTCATTCCTGCTTTTTCGCCAATTATGAAATACCTCATATAAGAATCTGCCATTTCTGGAATCAAACCGCCATTAGGACTTTTTAATGCTCTAACAAAAGATGTTAAAATTTGACCACAAAAAGAATGTTTGAATTTTGTTTTATAATAATTATCAAACAAATCAAAAACCATTATTAATCCTTGAACTGGCTTAGTATTTAGAAAGAATATTTCACTTAAAGCATTTTTTAGACTTGTATTACCTCCATCTAAACTAAAACTTTGAACATAAAAACTATTAGCTATTTTGTTCTTTGCATTTTTTATATCTATTTGCTTATATTCTGCAAATAATTTGACTAATTTTTCTCTATATGATTGGTTGTGTATCCAATCGTACTCGATACAAGCACTTTCTAAAATCTTAAAAAATATAAAGCTATCACTTAAAAACGGTTCTTGAAAATAAGCAACCTTTTGAGCATTATATTTTCCAATTTTTTTATATATTTCTTCGTTAATGATTGATAAAACCTCTTGCTCTTTAACTTTAACTCTAATTATAGGCTTCCCTTTATATTTACTATCGAAATCGTATGTGTAATAGATTACAAAATATCCTTTACCATTAAGTTTCAATAATTTAGGTATATAAAGTTTTACGGCTTCATAAAGCCAATCAATTTTTACTATATCACTTAAATAAATATTCATTAATTATAATATTCTAATGTTTTGAAAAAATTGCCCTTTAATTCTTTATATAAATTATCATCTTTAACATAATTTCCTTGAATATCATACACATAAACCTTTAGACTATTATTAATCATTGACATATTGAAATATTCAAAAATTCTACTTACTACAAAATAAAAATCTTTATATTTTTGATTTTCACTTTTTGCTAAACGATAATTAAACTCATGAGTAGAATATCCATTATTATTTAATAATTTAAAGTTGTTTTTATAACTTCTATGAAATAAATCATCATTAATTTTATCGTATATGTTTTTTTTCATACTATATTAAATTTAATGCAATTTGTTTTCTTGCTTCAACGTTTTCATTAATAACATTTCTTATTTTATCTCTTATTTCTAATAGCATATCTTTCTCACTATGTATTGATGAAAATATAAAATATAAAAAACCTTGTGATATATCATTTTGTCCATTTGGTTTCCACTTTTTATCAATTTTGCCAAAATAATTAAATATTAAACTTTCTACCTTGTCAACATCTGGGGAGTGTCCTAAAGTTGTTTCTATGTTATCACCATATTCATCTGAAACTTTAATTATGTTTATAAAAAATTTACTCCGAAAAAAAGAAGCATCTGAACATATATAAAGTAATTTTTGGCTATCTAAATTCTCTCCAAAATCTTTTAAAATAACTGATTCAACTCTTGTTCCCTCAACAAGATTACCACTTTTATTTTTAACCTTAGTAATTGTAGTAAAAACTCCAATTATACATACATTATAATCTAATAGTGTTAAAGCATTAGCAATACCTATTGCAGTATATCCAGTGTATTTGTATTGATTACCAGTTATATCTTTGTTATCTCCAATTTTAACAAATATCCTTATTGACTTTAATGGTTTTTGAACTACTTCTTTATTTAAATATGTTTTTTTTATTGAACTCGTAAATTTTGCAATTTTTAAACCATATTTTTTTAATGTAGATAACATTGGCTCACCATCGGAAATTTCTATAAATGCTTTTTTTATAATTTTTTTATCTGGATTTTCTTTGATTTTAGGTACAAGTATTACTTTAGAATTATCTAATTTGTATTGATAAACAAATTTTTTATCAATTTTTACTGTTTTTACTTCATCTTTTTCTAAATACTTTTCAAATTTTAAAGAATAAAATGAATAAATTGGTTGTAATCCTAAACTTGCCTTATTAAAATCAAATATACCTAAACCCAAATCATTGTATTTTAATTTTTGGTCATCAAATAATGATTGACTTTCAAGTGCTAATTCATTAGCTAATGGGGATATTACATTTTTATACAAATTATTGTAATCATCCATGTCTGGATAATCTATTCTATCAAATAGTTCTTCAATTGTTTTTGGTGCAAATATGCCATACCATTTCTGGTTTCCAAGTTTTTTAATATAACCATTTTTAGTAGCATTATATAATTGTTTGTAAGTATATTTTTCAAGAGGAACAATTGTATCCGTTACTTCAAAATCTGCATATTTTTTTTCTAACTCAATTGAGTTTTTATATATTCTATATGTCGCATACAAACTTAGTTCTTTAGGTTTGTCTTGATTTTTATTGTCTTTATTTTTAGGCATATTATTTATTCTTTATCACCCGTCATTGGATTTCTATTACCATGTATTCTTTTAAATTCTATTGTGAATAATTTGGTAGGCATATCAGAATCAGCTTCTGCCAAGATGCTTGTATCACTCATTATGGATATTTTTTTTGTTGGCGGTAAGCTATCAATAAAAGATTGCACTGACATACTCAATGTTTTACCTTCATCAACACCATCAATTTTAATTGTTGGAATTGCCAATTTTGATTTCATTTTTCTAAGCATTTGTTGTTCAAACGTTCTATTGAAATTCAACATAGTTCTTAATGATATAGATTCAACACTATTAGCATCTTTATCTAAGAAATCTCTTAAAATCATACAAACTGTATAAACCTTACTATATGTTAACTGTTGTTCAAGTGTAACATCATAATCAATTTTATAAAAAGACCCTGCGAATCTATCTGTTAGTGAATAGTCTTGAATATTATTGCCACTAAAGTTGTTAGATTTGGTTTTAAGGTCGGTGTTTCCAGTTGCTATAACGCAAAATTTAGGATTTTTTCTAATTTTATCTCCTTTGCCATCAGTAATTGTTACATGGTCTTTTCTAAAATATTTTTTGTTTTCTATATATAATTCAAAACCTAAATATCTATCCGTATCATCTAATTGTTTTTTGAGTAAATCGTATTTTTCTTTGTTAATTTCATACGTCATTTCTATATCAGATGCTTGGGCGAGAGATTCATTCAATAATCCTGCGGTATTGGGGTCAAGTTTAGGCATTTCATCCAAAATTAAAACGTGTCCGTTTTCCCACGCTTCAATTAACCCTCCTTGCTTATATCCATCTATTGTTTGTCCACCAACAATATTTATAGGACTTGTAAACTGATTACAGTTTATCACAGTAGTTTGTTGTAATAGAAGTTTTTTTGCTACTTCTTTAGCAAGATAGGTTTTTCCAGTTCCTGCTTTACCATATAGGTACACATTATTACCAACTAATAAATCTGAATATATGGCACTCGTATTAACGTTTATGAATGATAATGATTCGCTTTCTACTACATCACTACCTAAATCTGCACCCCTTCTTTCGGGTAATGGAACATTTACATCTCTCATAGTCATGATTAAATTTAATAGATTTTTTGATATGTTTTTTTCATCGAACACATATTTTTGTAATACTTGTTCAATAGTTTTTTTAATTAGTGTTTCTTTTTCGTTACCAAGTTCATCATTTATCTTTTTTACTATCTCATCAAAACTTTTCATTATCTAATTTTTGTTTTAAATAAAATTATAAAATCTTCAATAGTTGTATAATCTACCGTTAATAATTCTTCATTTTTATCTGCTGCTTCCAAATCAAAATCTTTTGGTATTTCAATTTCTTCTATTTTTCCTTCATAATATTTTCTATATAAATCTACTAATTCATCAGTGTCTTTTGCATATAAACCAAATATGTTTTCGAGTTTTAAAACTACACCATAAAAGGTTTCTTCAATTATACTAAAAATTTCATAATTTTCGACATTATCTTCAAATGCTTTTTTTAATGCGTTTGAAAAATTTAATCTTGTAGCATCTTTTAGCAATCCAAATGAATCTTTAATTAATTTAATTGGTTCTACATTTAATGGCATTAAACTATATGCTGAACACTCTAAAGGATTTGCTCTTGGTGAAACTATTGCCACACCATATTTGCCTTTATTTACGTCTATTGACTTTATCTTACTAAAACCATCAACTTTTTCTTTAATGCTATTGTATGGCATTAGAAGAGCATAATCATAAATGCCCATATCAGTATTCTTTTCAGAATCATTTGGTTCAAGTTTGATTATAGGTGCATCTATAATAGTATTTTGAATTTTAGAATCAGAAATGGTTACTGTAAACACATCATATTTGTCAATTAAATGAAATATTTTAAGTAGATTGTTTTTCCATTCATTATTATTGGGTATAACATCTACTTTAAATTCAACTATATCAATAATTTGTTTTGTTTGAACTCCAGAAGCGTAAAAATCTGTTACTGTATTATAAGTTTGATAATATTTATTAATTTCTTCAATTACGTCTGGTTTTCTTGCAGATTTTAATTCATATTTTAATCTTTTACCCTTACCTAAAAATAATTGTACATATAAAATTATATCACCATTAGAAAATCTTTGATATTTTATTCTAAAATTATTTTCACTATTCAACATATAGTATTCTCTCTGTTGACTTAAATTTTGAATAGCATTTAAAAAATTAACATCATTTATTTTATAATATATTTTGTGATTTCTTATTTGCAATGGTTGATACCTTTCTTTAAATTTAAGTTGCAGTCCAAGTCTTACTTCACCATCATTTACAGTTGTAAACTTTACAAATTTGATGGTTTTATTCAAATCATCATTGTTTTGAATCATCTCATTTGCAAACTTATACCCAGAAATAATCTCGCCAGTTATCATTCTTAAAAAACCCCTTTTACCTTTATCAATAACCCAAGCATCAATCGTTTGTATGTCAACAATTGTAAGGTCTTGTAGTTTTTTTACTATCCAAAAAAGCACTAAAAGACCATTTTTTGCTAAATTTATTTCAACTTTAGGTTTACCACTCAATTGACAAAATACTAATAATATATTTCCACTTGCATATTTATCTACTGACCCTTTAATCAATTTAATACCACAGAAAACACCTCTATTATATTTTGATGGTCTTGCATTTTCTTCTTTTAATTCTTCAAAATCATCTGGAATCAAAACCTTACTATTAGGTTTAAATTTTATCAACCTTTCTATATTAAAATCATATTGTTTTTCTTTTTCAAATTTTGCACGTTCAATTTTTAATTCATATTCTTTTTTTGCATCATCTCTTTCCTCTTGCGTTAGATATAAATCATAATTTGGCTCTTTTACTTTTGAAGCAATTTCGGGAAGAAGTGTATCTTTAAGGTATGACCTCATTTCATAAATGAAATTATTCATATATGTATTAGGGTCTTGATTTTCGGCTAATTTATTTATCAATGCTTCTTTTTCATCCTTAGAAAAAGGCTTATCAAGTAAGTTTCCATATATATCTTCAATATAAACATCTTGATTGAAAGGACTTGTATTATCTCCAATAAATAATGGAAGGCGATTAATTACTTGACCCTTGAGGTCTTTGATTACTGTTTCTAAATTATAATTGTCCTCCAATTTCAATTGCTCAACACGATTTATATATTGTTGATTAATACTATTGTAAAATGATAATTGTAAATTGGCAGTTGCCAATTCAAGATTTCGCATAAAAATAGTGACAATACTTTCGCCACTACCCGATGATTGTCTCATTTGTTCCAATGAAGGAGAATAAGGAGCGTAATCAGTATTGTCTGGACTTTGCAGAAATTCTTTTAGCAATTCATCACCAATTTCATTGGCTATATCTTGTATTACATTATCATTGCTATCTCTTATTTCTGATAATCTTTCACTTTGTTTTTGATTACCAGTTGTATTT
>Ga0114958_10004237_pt1 | contig 10035 bp, 8 predicted proteins | sample C_130208_EF_Meta_FD_89577 | JGI IMG/M metagenome (GOLD analysis project Ga0114958, IMG submission 89577) | Freshwater microbial communities from Lake Croche, Canada to study carbon cycling - C_130208_EF_MetaG | ecosystem: Environmental > Aquatic > Freshwater > Lake | place: Lake Croche, Canada... | reverse complement strand
GGACCCTTTGAACAGTCTGTCGGTATCGAAGTCCTACCTGAGCGCGTCACTCTCGCACAGCAGGCTCTCGTTTCCTTAAAAGCCTCAATCCCTTCTGCAGGTGCTAAGGTCCGCTTATACGAGGCGTCCTTCATGAACCCGGCATTCAAATACAGAGATGCGAGAGCAGTATATCTCAGCAATCTGTGCTTTGATGCAGAAACTCAGGATGCCATTTTCAAAAAACTCACTATTGAAATGCCGAAGGGCGCGCTTCTCTTCTGCCACAAGCCTCCCGCGCCCATACCGGCCGCCTTCGAACTCTTAGCCGTTGAGCGCTTACCAATGTCCTGGACGCCTACTTCGGATTTCCACATTCTTCGCCATCTCTAGCTATCATAGAGATGGAGCGAGACAAGCCGAAGCCGCTTGTCATCGGCGCAGCCACAAAAGAAGAAAAGCCAATCGTGAAAACGAGATTCGGCTATGACGCAAAAGACTGTGTTAGATCGTTGCAAGATGTTCTATCGCAGACAGGTCCTTCGGCTACAGGAAAAGCGCTGCACTATAGTGCCGATTTGATTTGCAGTGGGGGCTTCGAAATCTGGATACGACTTATATGGTCCTATGTATTCCAGCATGTGCATTTAACAAGTCTCCGGGTCTTTGTCTATCTGCAGCAGAGGACGAAGGACTTAGAAGACGCAGTAAAGACTCTTGAGATTGAGGAAGTCTATAAGAATCCAGAATTCCAGCACCGTGTCTCAGAACTCGTCCTAGTCGTTCAGACTTTACCGAGGCAGAGTAAGATAACTTGGCCGAAGGTCCCAGAAGAGACTCATGATAAAGTCTGGCTGCAGGCTGTTCCAAAGGCGAGAGATTCTGAGGCAGTGAATAAGGTCTGGATGCCCCAGCAGGATGAGCCGATCTTACGCTTCGTAGGCAATCAGATTCTGATGGCCTGTCAGGAAGTCAATATTGAGAAAGCACTTTTCTGGTTGAAGTGGCTTATGGATGAGGATAAGCGTGTGAGAAAGTCTCAGGGTGGTCAGGGTTCTCTGACGACGAGTCGCAGATCTGGTACGGGTTCAGCGAAAGTTGATAAGACAGAAGTCGGCTATTTTATTGTTGCAGTCTTAGCTGAAGCTTATAAGGATCTGGCTAGGCGGGGCCTAGTGAGAATGCACGAGGAATTCCAAGAACTTCTGAATCTGTGGAGAGGGAAACAGACACGCCTCAGTTCAAAGCAGAAGCAGGAGTGTATGGCTTTTATGATCTTAGTTATAACGGAAGTACCTAGGTGGAAAGTGCCGGCTGCACAGCCTCTCATCAAGGATCCGACAGTAATGAGTCGCGCAGTTCAGCAGTCGGTCCGCTTTTTCCAAGAAGTCTTGGTGAAGCCTCGTGTAAATAGTATTATGCCGAAAGATCTTGCAGGCACGAAGACTAAGAAGAAGATTATTATATCAAATGCCAAGACAGACTCTTCCGAAGATAAAATGCGCCTGATGGATGAGATGGTTATGGCATTTATTCAGAGATAATAGATGAGTGGCTTAACAGGGCCTTCGGCAAATAACAGATCAAAACAAGGCTATACTGGTCCCGGTACAGGACTAGTACTAGTGTTTGATCTTGATAATACTATTATTGATACGGATCTCGAATTAATGAATGCAGTTATTGATATTAGTACGCCACTTGTGGAAAGGGAAGCTCTCATAGATGCCGCACTCAACAAGAAGTTATTGGATGAAGTTCTGAGACCTGCCGCGAAACTGCGTGACGACGGCACGAATAAGGTCAATGCAATCTTACTCTTAACTAATAATTCGAGTGAAGAATATGTCTCTTTAGTGTCATCTTATATTGCGAAGATTCTGAAGAGCGAGGGTGCATTTGAATCTGTGCGTGCAAATCGAGTCAAGGGCAGCCCTGGTATTCCAGCATCGCTGCATGGACTCTTTTTCGACTATATTATGGTTCGACAGCATCCGAATCGTTCTCAGATTCCGGTCGCCGAATCAACCGGCCCTATTCCAGCAAAACGTATTGCAGATATACGGCAGATGTTAAATTATCTTGGGATGCCTATTAATGATCTTGAGCGCAGAACTTTCTTCTTTGATGATTCTCTAAATCCACATGAACTTCTAAGGGAATTATCTGGGAAAGGCTATCCTGGTCACTATGTTTTTATTAGACAGAATGAGGGTTCTGAGTCTGGATATGCCAAAGGCAGTCCTGATGTAACTGACTATAGTGGGGTTATCAAAGCATTTACGGAGGGGGTGCCGTTTGTTCGACAGAGTTTAGCACCTATTCAATTACAAACGCCTCCACTCCAGCCTATAAAATTATACATTGCTCCTACTACTCAAAGGGAAATCGCCCCTGAAGAAAAAAAAGATAATGAAGATGCCGATCTTAGGCGTCATCAGGAATTTGTCGCCGCATCTAAGAAGGCTTCTGCAGCTCCGAGACCTTCGGTTAAAACCCTCTTCTCAAACCTTAGCCTTAGCAAAAGCAAAACATACAAATACAGACCCATGAATGGTGAAAGTCCTACAGCCTTTGAATCGAGAATGAGAAAAATGGGTCAGAATGCTTATAAGGTTGGGGGTGGGCTTGGATTCGGAGGTGGAAAACGCTACAATAGAATAAGTCGTAAGATTCTATATAAATTAAAAAAAAAGAACAAGACATGTGGCATGAAGACGCGCCGACTGAAGCGCCGATATTAAATATTCTTAATTAATAAGTCTGCGTTGAATAAAAGTAAAAAATTGAACATTAGTATATGTGTATATAACACACACATACGAATGGATATCCTTGTTGCTAGTCTTACTAAGGCAAATGACGCCTATCGCAATGGACAACCACTTTTAATGACAGATCAAGAGTATGATGAGGGTATGGAGCTTCTTGCATCGAAGGTACCTCATCATCCTCTTCTGAAGAAGGTACGTGCTGCACCGCCAAAGGATACCAAGGGAAAGATCGTGAAGATGCCCTTCTATCTCGGATCTCTCGACAAAGCCAAGCTCGGCGATGAGCTTGATAAGTGGGTCAGAAAGACCCCATCGGATTCTTACGTTGTCGCAGATAAACTTGACGGCATCACGAGCCTCTGGAGTCCGAGAGGACAGAAGCTTTATCTTTCTGGCGACGACGACAGCGGCCTCGACGTCAGTGCATGGCTACCCTACTTATTTAAAGGCTCTACTAGCTATGACGATATTCCTGAGGATGTCTGGATTCGCGGTGAGCTTATTATGCCGAAGTCGTCTGTGCCTCCAGGCCGCCTCGGCCGCTCGATTGTAAATGGAATCTTCCATCATTCTGCACCGAATCCTAGTGAGGCTGCAAAGGTTCATCTTGTCTCCTATGAGATCATTGGGATGGCTGAGGGTCTGAGTGTGCGCCAACAGTTCTGTTGGCTTAGTACTTGGCAGCTTTCCACTCCATTTACTCAGGTGACTAAGTCTCTTAATTCGGATTCTCTGACGAAGCTTCTCGCAGAGCGTCGCCAGAAGTCAGAATATGATATTGACGGCCTGGTTGTCAGATCAAACAAGATTCTGCCTCGCCCTCTGAAGGGCAATCCTAAGGATGCGGTTGCATGGAAGCCGCCGAATGGTGAGGCTAAGCTAACAAAAGTATTGGAGGTCGAGTGGAATGCTAGTTCGACTGGCAAGCTCATCCCCCGCGTAAAGATTGAGCCGGTTGCTCTCGGTGGTTCTACCATTAACTTCGTTACAGGAGTCAATGCGAGACGTGTTACAGATTGGAAGATTGGTCCCGGTGCCACATTAGTCCTGAGAAAGGGTGGTGATGTGATCCCGGTTATTGATTCGGTCGAGATCCCTGCTGCCGTCTCATATCCTCCTGCTGATACGTGGGAGTGGGATGGTGCAGACCCTGCAACGGCAGTAAATATTAAGCAGAAGGTCGCGGATGAGGCGACGGTTGCTGCGCAGTATATGAAGATGGTGACTCGTCTGGGCTGGGAGGGTATCGGGCCTGCCCAAATGAAGGCCGTGGTAAAAGCTGGATACAAGACTGTGCCTCTTTTGAGGAAGGTGAGTGAGGATGCTCTGAAGTCACTGCTTGGGCCTGTGAAGGGCGTTCATATGTATAAGACGATTCAAACTGATGGGTGGAAGAATGCTAGTGAGATTGATCTGTTTGTTGCGAGTCCCCTCTGCCCTTCGGGCGTCGGCACTACACGCTTGGAGGCCTTGAAGGTCGCAGAGACGGATTGTACCAAGTGGGGGTCGCCGAACATGATTGCACCGAAGGGCTGGTCGATTGATACCTTGCGTGAGTTTCAGAAGATTTGGCTGGCCTATGAGGACTTCCGAATGAAGGAGTGGTACTTTCTGCCGTATCCGGTTCCTTCTAAAGCAGCACCTGCAGGTTTAGTTGTGCAAACTGCGCCCTATCTCGGCTCTATTGTCTTCAGTGGAGTTCGCGACAAGGTGGTCGAGGCTGCTCTCGAGACCAAGGGCTACAAGATTGTAGATTCCGTGAAGTCTGATACGAAGGCAGTTCTGATCGCAGATTTGGAGAATCCTACTACATATACATCAACAAAGGTGGAAAAGGCAAAGAAGGTCCCGGGTTGTAAGGTGCTGCGTCGTGCTGATTGGGAGCAGATCTAAATCGTAGGGCTAATTAGAGATGGGAAATAGTTCATCCCCAAATGATACAGGCGCTATAATTGGAAGTATAATAGGCGCCTTCGTTATTTTTGGAATAGTGCTGGGCCTTATAATCCTCTATTTCAAATTCGCCCCGCCTCTTGATACCATGAAACAGGGCTTTATGGGACTCGCTTCTATCAGCGGTTCAGGATTGACCCAGACAAAGCTGCCTTGGGGTACAATAATTCCAGTACTCTTGGGGCTACTATCGATTTATTATTTTTCAATTGCATTCTGGTTTAAGAATACGAAGGGGCTGTATAGATCCACACCCGATAGTATCAAAACTCTGACTACTATACAACAGGCCACTCTTTCCAGCAGCATCGATGGTCTGGCTGTAAATGACCGCTCCGTATGCAAGGCTCTGACTGCGAAACCAGTATCTAAACCCTACGATTCTATTATCACTGATGATACATCGTCTTTAGGAGATGGTCGCGCCCTAGTGAATTGGCGACCTCTTACAGTCCGTCTGACGGGATATCTGGGCGGACAGAATGGAGCTGCAGACGGCGTCTTCTCAATGGCTTTTGGAGTTGATAAGGCCCTGGCTCTGGGTGCGCGTGGATTTATGTTTGATATTGATTATTTGGATAATGCACCTTGCAAGCCTGTTATTGTCTATCGCGATGATTCTGGGGTAATGCGCTCGCTGCACACTGGATCTATTGAAGATGGAATGAATGAGATTGCGGCCAAGGCTTTTACTGGAAGCGGCGGAACTCCGAATTATGATCCAGTTCTGATTATTGTTTATCTGAGACGTGTCCCTCCAGGTCCGATCCAGCAGACAAAGTTCTTCGGTGCTATTGCATCTTCTCTGTCTCCTCTGGCTGAATTCCACCTGGGTCAGACAGACAGAGGAAATTTCCATAACTGTCGTTCTGAGTCCATCTTATTTACAAGCCCGATTATCGACTATCAGAAGAAATTCATTGTAGTAACTAACTACAATACCACTAGTTTACCTGCGACATCGAATCCTAAGGATAACTTGGATTGGTGGACAAATGCTCGCATTTATCAGGACCCGAGTGGGGTCAGCAGCGGCTTAGGATCTGTAACGGCTGCAGCACCGACTGCACCTGGATCGGTTTCTGAAGTCGGTCATATCAGCCATCTTCTGAGAATTGGCAGCGCCGATCAGGCTGCTTATATTGAGTCATCTCGTCTGAAGTTCAAGATTGCTATAGGGTCACCTGACTATTCTTACACTGGCAATGAGATGAATACACTTCTGAATGTTCTAGGTATTCAGTGTGTCCCCCTAGATGTTCTCAGATTAGGCGCCGCGGCTGATCACCAGCTAACTGTGAACTTTAGGGCCGCAAATCCGGTTGAGGGTCAGAAACTCGAAACACTCTCGACACTGACTAGACCTTCAGATATTCTGTCCTTCTGGACTTATGGAGGTTGGTCAAGAAAGCTTATTGTACAACCTTCTGCCCAGGGCTTCCAGGATTATGCAGCGTCTGTGCCTCCGCCTAAGCCTATTGCAGGGTTTATTATACCCAAATCTGTGCCGCCTAAGATGCCTGATCCCGCCATGAATAGTAATGGAGGTATGGTGACGATTTCATAAGGCTTAATCTAAAATTCGACGCCCCTAGCAGAGACGTTCAGCGTCATGTATAATAAGGCGATTATGAAACGACTAAAACAGATCGTGCATCAGGCGCAGGTTCGCATTGATCTGGATACTGCTCAGAATCCCGACCTTCAAAGGGCAATTAAGATTGTGGAGAGTTTTCTGAGAAAATCTGGCAGAATCTGCTATGGCGGTCAAGCCATTAATGTCCAGCTGCCTTCTAAGGATCAGTTCTACAATCTTGAAACAAGTCTCCCCGACTATGACTTCTTTTCACCAAATGATAAGGAGGATGTAAATGGCCTTATTAATGATCTCAAGATAGCAGGGTTCAGCGAAATATCTAAGCGCGTTGGGATTCATGAGGGAACTACTAAGATCTATGTAAATTATACTGCCATCGCAGATATAACTAATATTGATGAGACATTCTATGGGCAGATCAAGAAACGTGCGGTAACCGTTGATGGCATTCAATATGCCGACCCGGTTTTCTTACGGATGATGATGTTCTTAGAGATGAGTCGGCCGAGAGGCATGATATCAAGATGGGATAAAGTCTATGAGCGTCTGAGCTTATTAGATTCTGCTCACCCTCTGAAGGCCTGTAGAGGTACAACACCCGTGGTGGAAACGGAGGGGTCTGCTCACAGAGCGGCAGCTCTGCGCTACATCTTGAAGAATCGTCGTGTATTTATGGGTGCTGATATTGCTCCCCTGTATAAGACGGGAGGGGCAGGGCGATCTGCACCATCCAGAACTAAGTTTCTGCTAAATGGACGATCTCCCATTGTCTTTTTCAGCCCTGATGCGAATCAGGACGCGGATGCACTTTCACCAGAACTCAGGGCATCTAAGAAGCAGATTGTCGGATATCAGAATATCTTGCCGGCTATGGTTGGACTTTATAAAGATGAAGAGCTTGTCTGCCTTATTGTCCAGGAAGAGGCATGCCACTCTTTTATTAATTTACCATTAACAAAACAGCGAACCTTGCGTATAGCCTCACTCGATACTCTTTTGACATTTCTGATAGGCCTTTATTATCGTGAAGATCCTATCTTATTTGCTACGGATTCTCTACTTTGCTGGGTACATCAGTACATTCAGCTTATGAACAGATATAGGGCAGATCCAAATAAACTAGTCCCAGCCTTTTCTATAGAATGTAGCGGCTACCAGACGAGCTATGCCAGCTTATTGAGAGCAAAAGGTGCTAGAATCGAGGCAGAGAGACAGAGAATTGGTAGTGGGATGAAAACAAAAAGGATTAGATCGAGGTCTAAAAATACTTTAGGAACTAGAAGACATTAATATAATGGCCTCTAAAGAATCAAGATATGACTGTACATCTATAGTCATATCCTGGGTGGTATTATATTTATTCTTTACGTTGATCTAGCTCTAGCGATTCTGCTGAACTGAGAAAACGAAGGCTGCAGAGTGATCACCCCCCTTGAATTGTGTGTATGACTTCGCAGGACCCGTCTGTTGCCACTCATAGAGATTACCAGCCTTCAGTTTAATCATATCTGACTGGAGCTTGGTAGCGGCGGCCTGAATCGCTGCACATGATCCCACCGCAGTGGCTAAGGCCTTTGAGTTTAAGATTCTGCTTACACGATCAATCTGAGCATTCAGATCTGGTATACTACAAGTCTCAGCCTCGGCTTCTAGTTGCAACTGTCTCTGTTTTTCCTTACGGATTCTTACAGCATCTGATGAGCAGGTCTTATTCGATCTGAGCTTTTGACTCAATTCTGAGAAATCTTCGAATGCCTCAGGTTTCCAGTTAGCTCCGGGTGCGTCCTTGGGTAAGGTCGTAGGAGGGTGCGCCCCAGCGTCAATGCCTGACTGAAGTTTGTTTATTATTGCTGAATACCACTCAGTCTCCTTTGTAATTCTGGCTGCAAGATCATCTGGAATGGCCGAGAGAGCTAGGGACATTTGACTTGTATCAGATGCAGTATATATAGGAGTTCCAAGATATACTGAGCAGGGAATGAACTCCATTATCTGACCACCCTGTGATAGCATTACAGCACCAGAACAAGACGGCCGGGATTTGGCCAGTTCATCCCTACAGGCATAGGCATCTTCATAAGCCCTCTTCATGTGGTCGGCTGCTTCGGCGGCTGTATCTCCAGGGATAGGTTCTCCGGATTCAGACACTTTCTGAGTCATAAGCATAGTCTTCATCTGATCCTGCATGAAGCTGGCTAGCGAGCAGTAGGGTCCGAGGGTGTTCTTAAGATTCGACTGAAGCTGCTCATACGATTTCTGCTCATCGGGACCTTGGAACCCCTCTTTTGCCAAGTTCGAAAGGTTTAAGATATACAGAAGTCCGCATGAAAGGACAATAGTAATAATGAGGACTAGCGCGAGGCTTTGACGCGGGATCTCAGATGCCATCTCTTAAAATAAGATTAGATAAGAAGATGAATACCCCCAACATATCATCTGGACACACGGATAAACTGAATCAAATGGCTGCCCGGTGTTTCAAGCCTGCATTTATTGAAACTACTAGCTGTTCGAAAACCCCTCCCGGGCCATTAACGGTTCAACTACCGTCCTTGTTATTGACATCGAAAGCATGCCCTCCACCTAGTGCGGCTGATTTTGCCTTGTATCCGAAGGTTGCGGTAGCTTCTTCCGTTCGAACGGAGAGCTTGGCTGCACCTGCATGCGCAGTGTTACCTGATCCGAAAAGCCGGTTTTCCCATTACAGGAGATTTCAACCGGCAGCTCCATGCCAAGCCTTGCCCCAGAGTGCGAATATGGCGGGTATTTCTAAGCCAAGTACAAGGCAATGCAATACGACTAAGTAACCAAATCAAGCAGTTCAACCTAATAAAATTATAAGTTGATATTATAGAATGACTCTGACCAATTTCGATGCCTCTCAGATCTCTCTGAAAAAGAAGCAGAAGGCGCTTTTCGCCTGGAAGTCCATTAACGACGCCTCAGTAAATCTGGGCCGTTCAGTCTTAAAGGAGCAGCCCACCTATCAGAGTGCGGGTGTAGTTGCCGATCGCAGACAGGGTGGCTGCAAGTGTTCTTCTGACGCTTCTACAAGCCCATATCAGTTTAATGGTCTGAGCAAGTGCTGTGGCTTTTCTCAGTAGAGACTATTAGGTTTTAGCATCTTCAATAGCTGGTGCGCATTCCTCAGGATTTACATCATTATACTGCACGTGTTTTGACACGTATGCTGAAAAGAAGATATTCTTTTCCGTATAAACAATGGTAAAAACATCATAGAGCTTTCCACCAATAAAAAGACTATTCGTTAAGACTGCAATAGGTGTTTTATTGTCGAGATAATACATACAGACTATAACGACCGCGGCTATAAAGTTTATTGAATACATTACAAGCGCCCAAAATGCAGCTTGCTTATAAAACTGATTAAATTTCAGAAGAGTCTTCATATTCTCTGGTCTGAGACGCAGGAGTTCTTTGCCAACACTCTCCGAATCATTTGGTTTATATCTAGTTTCTTCTAAAAACTTGATAAGATATGTATCTCGCATTATCTCAGCGATATATAAGACTGCAAAATGTGCTAAGGTTAGAAGATTAATCGAGACCCCGACTAAATAGGGAGTTGTTCCGCGCTGGATATCTTGAATGGGTGTGCAGGGAACACCGTCACACCTTGACTGGACTGCAAGAAGTAATAGAGATCCGGTAAAAACACGATATAGTTCGACTAAGATGTGAATGACTGTAATTAAACGCAGTGAATGTTTG
>Ga0114958_10004236_pt1 | contig 10035 bp, 11 predicted proteins | sample C_130208_EF_Meta_FD_89577 | JGI IMG/M metagenome (GOLD analysis project Ga0114958, IMG submission 89577) | Freshwater microbial communities from Lake Croche, Canada to study carbon cycling - C_130208_EF_MetaG | ecosystem: Environmental > Aquatic > Freshwater > Lake | place: Lake Croche, Canada... | reverse complement strand
TACGACATTCTGGAGGCCTACCGCCTCGCCACGGAGACGGAACTCAAGGGTGCCGTGATGTTTGGTGAAGAGATGATTGACGAGGCCAGTCGAAAGATGGCGACCAAGTTCGTCACGCGCGGCGAGCGCGCTGGGCTGACTCGCTCGGCACAGGCATAGGGATCATGTCCACTTTCGATCGACCCTTCGGCCGCGCACTAGAAGACTTTGAAGTCGGCGATATCTACAAGCACTGGCCAGGCAAAACCATCACCGAAGCTGACGACCACCTTTTTTGCATGATCACGATGAACCACCACCCCTTGCACACCAATGCATGGTTTGCTGAGCAAGACAGCGTGCAGGGCCGCAACGTCGTGGTGGGTAACTTGGTCTACTCACTGGTACTGGGCATGAGCGTGCCGGACGTTTCTGGTGCAGCTATCGCGAACCTCGAGATCGAGACGCTTCAGCACAAGCACCCGACCTTTCATGGGGACACGATTTACGCTGAGACACGGGTCTTGGAAGCCACACCATCAAAGTCACGAGACGACCGAGGCATCGTCACCGTTGAGACCAAAGGTTTTAACCAACATGGCCAAGAGGTGTGCTATTTCCGCCGCAAAGTCATGGTGTGGAAGCGCGACTTCCTGCCTGCACGGCGTCGCCCCTACGCCGACGAAGCCTGGAGCTAACCCAGACCTCGCGTCGGGCTCGAGTCATGGGAATATAGAGCTATGGCGATGCGCGAGGAATGCAAGAACTTCCAATCCCGAACCTACTCATCGGGGGAAGTCGCGCGCTTTTGTCAGTTGGATCTCGCCCCAGAAGCTCCATGGCGCTGTCCTGATGACTGTGCGTCCTATGTCAGACGGCTCGCCGACGTTGGATGGCAGCATGGAACGCTCATAGAGCCTCGGCTCAAAGATAAGCCTGACGTCCCGAGCGAAGACATTATTTCGGTGCTCTCAGCCGCAGAAGAGGCGGTCAACGATGTGGCCGCAGAGGTACTTGCTCAGTTCCGACAAGAGCAGGAAAAAAAGAACGCAAAGCGCTGGAAACGTAAGCGCCGCTAAGTGCCGGTGAAGGCCGGGGGACGCTGCTCGAAGCAGGCAGCCATGGCTTCGACGTTGCCCAAGACGCCTCCGCCTAGGACAGAGCGCCCGCCGTGCTGTGTTTGCGGAGGGCGCCGATAGGCTCTCATTCAACTCGGAAAGGCCGAGGTAGAGAGTACGGAGGGTTTGTGAGCACGTCAGTCTCGCCAGACTTAGTCGCGAGTGGCGGCCCCGCGTGGCTAGAGCAGCGCCGACAAAACGCCCTCGCCTCGCTAGCAACGCTGAGCCCACCGTCAGCCTCTGAAGAGATTTGGCGCTACTCGCCTATCGATAGTCGCGACCTTCTCGCAGCCGAGCGCGGTCGTGACCTCGCTCCTGCGACACCCATCGCCGCTGAAGCAAGCGTGACTATGCGCGGTTCGCAGATTTCGATTGTATCGGTGCCTGACGGTGTCACCATTGAGCGCTTGAGCGAGGCAGATACTGCACCCGATATCGCTGACCTTGAAGACTTCCTCGTCGCATTAAACCAGGCAACCATGCTCGATGGTGTCTGCGTTCGCGTGGGCAGGGGGCAACTCGTAGCAGAACCTATTGTGATTGTTCATGAAGTCACCGCTGGATTCTCGGCCTCGCGGGTGAGCATTGACCTTGGTGAAGGTGCGGCCTGTGAAGTGATCGAAGTCTTTGTCGGTGGGGACGATACGACGATCTCGTTGCCGGTAACCGAGACGGTACTAGGAGCGAGTTCATCGCTCCTGCACAGTTCGATTCAGCTGCTTGAAGCTGGCGCATGGCACCTGGGAACTATCGAGGCCAGCGTGGAGCGCGACGCCAACTTAACGCAGTTCATTGCTGGTATCGGTGCCTCATACGATCGCTGTCGCAATGATGTTGCGCTTGTTGGCGAAGGCGCTTCGAGTACCTTGCGCGCCACCTACCACGGTCAAGCCAGTCAGGTGCATGACCTACGCACCAACCAAGATCACCGAGCCCCTAAGACGATTTCCAACATGCTCTGTAAAGGCGCTGTTCGAGATGAATCGCACTCTATCTACTCGGGCATGATTCGGATGCGCCATGGTGCAATTCGATCAGATGCGGTGCAGACCAATCACAACTTGGTACTTGATGAGGCCGCTCGAGCAGACAGTGTCCCCAACCTCGAGATCGAAGAGAATGACGTTCGCTGTGCCCACGGATCGACGGTGGGTCCTCTCGATGAAGACCAGCGTTTCTACCTTGAAGCACGAGGCATTGATCCTGACCATGTCGAGACGCTTCTCGTGCAGGGTTTTTACGCTTCTCTCCTGAGCGGTGTCAGCAAGACCGCCGCGGCAATTGTTCGCCCCAGTCTCGATACACGCCTGAGCGTGGTGAGCAAACATGGCTGAGTCACAGCTTCTCTGTAGGTTCAGCGATCTCATTGAGGCGCAGCCTCAGCAGTTTGACGTCGCTGGTACCCCCATCGTGGTGGTTCGTATCGGCGAGCAGGTCTATGCGCTCGAAGATCGCTGCAGCCATGAGGATTTCCCACTCTCGGACGGACTCGTCGAGGTCGATGAATGTCAGATCGAGTGCTCCCGACACGGTGCCATGTTCAGCCTTGAAACCGGAGCTGCGTGCTCCTTGCCTGCGATCAAATCAGTGGCAACCATGGGTATTCGTGTCATCGACGGTCATGTGGAGGTGACGCTTCCATGAGCGTGGTTCTAGATATCAGCGATCTCTGCGCAGAAGCAGGGGGCAAGCAAGTCCTCAAAGGCGTGAACCTGCGTGTTGGCGCTGGCGAAACCCACGTCATTATGGGCCCCAACGGATCAGGTAAATCAACCTTGGCACACGCCCTCATGGGTCGGCCAGGAGTAACGATCACGTCGGGCAGGATTATGGTCGATGGCCACGACGTCACCCACGCACCAACCTTTGAACGCGCACGAGCCGGGCTCTACCTCGCCATGCAACAACCCATTGAGGTGCCAGGAGTTTCTTTGGCTGCCACCTTGCAGGCAGCGGGAGTTCCCGAAAGCCAAGTTCGAGGTCGACTCGAACAAGAAGCCACTCGCATTGGTCTGCGTCCCGACCTCTTGGATCGTGCTCTCAACGAAGACCTGTCTGGTGGCGAGGCCAAGCGAACAGAAATTGTTCAGATGGCGGGCCTTCGGCCCAAGGTTGCCATCTTGGACGAAATCGATTCCGGCCTCGACGTCGATGCCCTTGACGCCGTAGCCAAGCGCGTAAAAGAGGCGACGACGGAGTGGAATTTGGGTGTCTTGGCCATCACCCACTTCCGACGACTCCTCGATGGTCTCGAGCCCAACACCATTCACGTGCTCGCCGATGGACAGATACAAGCTACCGGAGGCATGGAACTCGCCGAGCAACTCGAAGCCTCGGGCTACGCCCAGTATCGCTAGTTTGCAAGCGTTGCCAAGGGCGACGCTCAGTAGGCGAATGGCACCGGTAGCCTGATAACCCGTGAGTTACTCCAACGACGATCCCCGAGATGAAGTACGTCCCCGTCGGCCCCGCAGCCAAGGAGACCTTGACGGTCTACGTCGCTTGGGCCAAGACATGAACTCACCCAGAGCTGCGCCGAGGCGCCAATCAAGCGAGCCAAGCAGTCGCTCTCGAAAACCAGCATCGAGCAACAGAGACCGGGTAGCCAACCAAGATGGCCTTGAAGCACTCGGCGCGCGCCCTAATCGCCGCAGATCGGGTGGCGGTGGCAGTGGTAGCGGCGGTGAACCCCCCTTTGAAGGCCCCGGTTCCGGCGCTGATGATCAGCCTCGCTCGCGCAAAGCGCTGCGGCGCAAGGCCAATCGTCGGCGACGCATCATCACCTCTCTGGTGGCGGTAGCGGTCTTGATTGTGGCCATATTTGGAGGAGCGTACCTCTATGCCCAATACCGCTTTGGTCAAATCCACAAACTCAACGTGGCCGCGCTCGATGTCGCTACCGGTGGACCGTTCAACGTGCTTGTCATCGGTTCTGACTCTCGGGTGGGGCTCACGAAAGCAGAGCAGGTAGCAGCTGGGAGCACGGCGCTTGTCCAAGGCCAGCGCAGTGACGTCGACATGGTCTGGCACGTCGACCCGGCCAAGAAGCAGATCTCAGTTTTTTCCATTCCTCGCGACACCGTCGTCAACATGGGTCCCTTGGCGAGCCAAGTGGGAACCTATAACCGGATTAATTCGGCCTATGGGTACGGACCCAACAACCTTGTTCAAATTATTGAACACAACTTTGGTATTCCTATCAACCATGTTGTCCAGGTCGGATTCGGAGGTTTCGTGGGTGCTGTTAATGCGCTCGGTGGTGTGAAGATGAACTTCCCCTTCCGTGCCCGCGACTCATACTCCGCCTTGAGCATTGCGCACCACGGCTGCCAGTTGCTGACCGGCATACAAGCGCTCGCGGTGGCGAGAAGCCGGCACTACTTTTACTTCAACCATGGCGTTTGGAACTACGACGGCATGAGCGACCTGAGTCGCATCAAGCGTCAAGACGCATTCTTGAAGGCACTGATTGACACGGCAAAATCAAAGTACAACCCGCTAACGATTAATGCCTTTATCGGTTCTCTACCTCAAGGTATTGAGATCGATTCAAAGTTCTCGCTGAGTAGTCTCGTGGGCTTGGCGGTAACCTTCCACAACTTCAATCCCAGCAACTTGATTAGCTACACCCTGCCTTGGTCACTCCCCCCCAATAATGTGGGAAGCCTCGGTTCCGTACTCATTGTTAATCAGCCGGCGGCCCAGCAGATGTTGCTTCAGATCTTTGGCAATGAACTCACCACGCCAACGACACCACCACCTGATGCCAACCTTGCGCCGAATCCACCGCCGGCTCTGACGACGTCGAGTTCTTCGACTTCACGCAGCAATGGTGCGTCCTCTTCGTCGCCTACAACACAGGCACCTAAGACGGCGACGTCGTCAACAACAACGACGGTTCCAGGAAACGCCAATGCTGCGGACTTTTGGAATCCCGTACCTTGCTGATCAGCGCTAGCTAAGCGCCGGCTTCTTCAAGCGCTTGGGTAAGCGTGTTCCATCCCAAGGTTGCGCACTTGATGCGAACGGGAAACTTGACGACACCTTGGAGGGCGGCGAGCTCGCCGAGACTCTTAAGATCAACGGCCTCAGGCTCGGCTTCGCCTTCGCCAAGATGGCTCTCGTGAGCGAGCATGAGGCGTTTGAAGGTATCGATGGTGGCGCGCACGTCTCCTACCGTTTTACCCTTGACGGCTGCTGACATAAGCGATGCGGATGACTGGCTAATCGAACAGCCTTGGCCGGCGATCTTGATGTCTTGCAAGACCCCGTCTTCGACTTCGATGGTGACCACAATCTCGTCTCCGCATAGCGGGTTAAAGCCTTCGGTGCGCTGTGCCGGAGGAGACGCCAACTCCCCTCGGTTTCGGGGCGAGCGGTAGTGATCGAGAATAATTTCACGATAGAGCTCTTCAAGGTCAGCCATGGAATGGATCCGTTCTCACGCAAACAACTTAGTTGCGTCGTGTAGTCCTTCGACGAGCACGTCAACATCAGCCATGGTGTTATAGATGCCGAAGGAGGCCCTCGCCGTTGCGGGCACTCCCAACTGGCGCATGAGGGGCTTGGCGCAGTGGTGTCCTGGGCGTACGCATACGGCATGGGCGTCAAGCATTTGCGCGATGTCGTGGGCGTGGATGTCACCTAGGGTGAAGGAGATTACCCCACCACGTCGAGTGGCGTCACGGGGTCCATGGACCCTGAGGGTATCGCCAAAGGCGTCAAAGAGGCTATCGAGGGCATAGGCGGTGAGTGCTTGCTCATGGGCTCGCACCTCATCGAGGTCGATCTCTTTGAGGCATCGGGCAGCTTCAGCGAGACCAACGGCTTCGGCAATGGGTGGTGTTCCCGCTTCGAAGCGGGCCGGACCGTCAGCGGGGGTGAAGCCGTCGGTACGCACATCAAGGATCATGCCGCCACCGGTCAAGAACGGAGGCATGGCAGTAATCAATTCGCGCCGCGCCCAGAGCACGCCGATACCGGTTGGCCCGAGCATCTTGTGAGCAGAGAAACTCATGAGGTCAATATCGAGGGCCGCAACGTCTACACTGAGGTGGGGCACTGACTGACAGCCATCGACGTGGATGATGGCGCCGTGACGGTGGGCGGCGGCGGCGAGTTCGCTGATGGGGTTAATGGTGCCGAGTACGTTCGACATGGCAGTGATGCTTAGGATCTTGGCTCCGGTGAGCAACTCGTCGAGGTTGTCAAGAATTAATTCACCCTGGTCATCAACCTGAATCCAGCGAAGTTCAAAGCCGATGCGCTCTTTCAAGACCAGCCACGGGACGATGTTGGCATGGTGCTCCATGATGGAAACTACGACGGCATCGTCGGGACCCAAATTCGCACCACCCCAGCTACTGACGAAGAGGTTGATGGATTCGGTGGCATTTTTGGTAAAGATGATTTCTTGAGCGGGGTGCTTGGCGCCGATGAGAGCTCCTACGGCGTGTCGAGCACCCTCGTAGAGGCCGGTCGCTTCCTCCGCGGTGCCGTAGACGCCGCGGTGCACATTGGCGTGGCTGTTGGCGTAGTAGTGACTCATGGCGTCAATGACGCGACGAGGCTGCAGTGACGAGGCTGCTGAATCGAGGTAGACGATTGGTTTGCCGTGCAGTTCGCGCTTGAGTAGCGGAAATTGCTCCCGGATGGCGGCTTGGTCAATCACGCTTGCCACTTCGCATAGCCGCTCGCTTCGATCTCGGCAGCGAGTTCTTTGCCACCGCTCTCGACGACCTTTCCATCAATGATCAGGTGGACCACGTCAGGCTCGAGTGCTTTGAGGAGGCGCTGGTAGTGGGTCACCACGAGGCAGGCGAGTTCAGGGCGCCGAGCACGAACTGCGTTGACCCCCTCGGCCACAATCTGCAGCGCGTCGATGTCAAGGCCTGAATCGGTTTCGTCGAGTACCGCGAAGACCGGATCGAGGAGTGCCATCTGGAGGATTTCATTGCGCTTTCGCTCTCCACCAGAGAATCCTTCATTGAGGTGTCGTCCAGCGAAACTTTCGTCCATCCCCAAGGTCCCCATCCACTCCATGAGTTCCATACGGATTTCTAGAACGCTGACTTCAGTGTCACGTCGTGCAGCGACCGCTTGACGCAGGAACTGGGTAACCGAGACGCCACTAATTGATTCTGGGTGTTGGAAGGCAAGGAACATGCCGGCCTTGGCGCGCTGGTCGGTGGGCCATTGGGTGACGTCGACGCCGTTGAGCACGATGGATCCCTCGGTCACCTCGTAGGCGGGGTTGGCAAGCAAGACCGATGCCAAGGTGGATTTGCCTGCGCCATTGGGTCCCATGAGCGCGTGGACTTCGCCCGCGTTGATGCTCAGGCTGAGGCCTTTCAAGATGGCCGCACCTTCTGCGTTGGCGTGGAGGTTGGTAACTTCGATGAGGGGTGTAGCCATGATCTAAAACTCTAGCGTTTTAGTCAAGAATTCAATCCCGGCCTACCAGCCGCGCTCTATCCAGCTTTCTAAATTGGGTCGCTCCGCCCCTATCGTGGTCGCTGTGCCGTGACCGGGCAGAACGACAGTTTCATCCGCGAAACCCTGAAATAGCCGCCCAGAAATAGACGTAATGATGGTTGAGAAGTCGCTCTCGTCGAATCTCGTAGCCCCTGGTCCTCCGGGAAACAGTGTGTCTCCCGAAAGGAGTAGGGGTGTTCCTCGAATAGCAAAGCACATCGAACCTGGCGTGTGACCCGGCGTGGCGATGCTCACTACTTCGAGGTGACCGACTTTGATGACCTGGTCATCGTCAATGGTGAGGTCGTAGCTAGGCAACATGCCAGCATCGCCGGCGGCAATGGCGACGTCGTAGCCCGCTTCTCGCATGGCTGGAACGGCTTGGATGTGGTCATGGTGACCGTGGGTCTCGACAATGGAACGCACCCCCAGCGTCTTAGCGATAGCGAGGAGGTGATCGTGTTCATCAGCGGCGTCGACCAAGAGGGCATCGCCGCTGCGTAAACAGCGAATGACGTAGACGTTGTTGTCGTAGCCGCCAACGATCGTCTGGTGGACTTCGACGAGAGCGTCTTGGTAAATCGCCTTCACAGCAATACTCATACCCTCAGTCTGACCCAAGCTTGGGCCTGAGCGTGGTTCTGGCCGCTAGTGACAAGGCGAGACTAGGGTGATCGTCGTTGGGGCGTAGGCCCTAGGGCTAGTCAGCCGAGCCGGCCAAGCTCTTGGTAAGAGAGGGAGAAGCGTGAACTTCGCGTTCAATGAGGACCAAGAAGAACTCCGTCGCTTGGTAGCCAAATTCCTCGACGACAAATCGCCCGAAACCGAGGTGCGACGCTTGATGGAAACCGACGCCGGATACGATCCCGCCGTGTGGAGCCAGATGGCTGATCAGTTAGGACTTCAGTCGCTCACTATTCCTGAACAATTCGGTGGCTCTGGATTTAGCTACGTCGAGTTGATCGTGGTCCTCGAAGAGATGGGAGCGGCCTTGCTGTGCGCTCCGTACTTTTCGACGGTGGCTCTCGGGGTCAATGCGCTCCTCAACAGTGGTGACGACGAAGCTAAGGCAAGGTACCTCCCAGGCATCGCTGCCGGCGAAATCATCGCCACCTTGGCCGTCACCGAAGACGGGGGTCGAGCCGATCTAGACACGATCACGACCACCGCTACGCAGCGCGATGGCTGTTGGTTTCTCGATGGAGCAAAGTCCTTCGTCATCGACGGCGCGATTGCCCAGATCACCTTGGTGGCGGCAATGACTAAACAGGGTCTCAGCCTCTTTGTGGTTGAGAAGGGGGCGCTCGGCCTTGACGTAGAACGCCTCGCCACTATGGACCAGACCCGTAAGCAAGCTCGCGTGAGCTTTGCGTCAACACCGGCTGAGCTCATCGGTGAGGCCGGAGCTGCGCGAGCGGGCCTGAGTAAGACCCTCGCGTTGGCCGCAGTGGCACTGAGCGCCGAGCAAGTTGGTGGTGCCCAGCGCTGCTTGGCGATGGCGCTTGGCTACGCCAAGGCGCGGACCCAGTTTGGTCGCCCCATTGGTTCGTTCCAGGCGATTAAACACAAGTGTGCTGACATGTTGCTCGACGTTGAGTCTTCCAAGTCTGCTCTCTACTATGCAGCGTGGACCGCTGCGCAAGATAACGAGGAGCTAGCTCAAGCAGCATCGTTGGCCAAGAGTTACTGCTCGGAGGCCTACTCGCGCACGGCGGCTGAAAATATTCAGATCCACGGCGGCATCGGCTTTACCTGGGAGCACCCCGCTCACCTCTACTTCAAGCGCGCCACGTCTTCGGCCCTGCTCTTTGGTGACGCGAACCACCACCGTGAGCTGCTGGCACGCCAGTTAGATATTTAGGGTATTTCCACGTGACGCAAACTACCCTCACCGTTGATGGCCCCGTGGGGGAGTTGCACCTGGTCGTTTCTGATCCACCGCGCGTCATCGATCGCGGACGTACGCTCTTTCTCCTGCACGGCCTTCCCCTCTCGCGCGATGGTGCGGCAACGGCGAGTCGTTTGCTACCAGAGTTAGCCGAACGCGTCGCCCAAGAAGCTGGATGGCAAGCTGTCGCCGTTTCCCTTCGCGGTGTTGGGGGATCGCAGGGTTCTTTTTCTGCTTCTGGTTGGCTCGATGATCTCGGGGTGGTATTCGACGCTCAGCTAGGCGATCGCCGGGGGTACTCCATCGCCGGTTTTGGTCTGGGCGGGGCTATCGCGCTGAGACAAGCAGCCAAGGATGAGCGAGCCCGCGGCATCGTGGCCTTGGCGACACCGTCGAAGATCGATCGATGGTGCGGTGAGGCATCGAGCTTTCTCAAGGCCTGCAAGCACGCTGGGGTCATTGGAGCCCACGACGACATCGACCCCGAGGTGCTGCGTGACGACGTCATCGCCCTCGATCCCTGTGGTGCCATGGCGAGTTTGCCACCGAGGCGAATTCTGGTGGTCCATGGCAGCG
>Ga0114958_10004234_pt1 | contig 10036 bp, 10 predicted proteins | sample C_130208_EF_Meta_FD_89577 | JGI IMG/M metagenome (GOLD analysis project Ga0114958, IMG submission 89577) | Freshwater microbial communities from Lake Croche, Canada to study carbon cycling - C_130208_EF_MetaG | ecosystem: Environmental > Aquatic > Freshwater > Lake | place: Lake Croche, Canada... | reverse complement strand
CTTCCGTGAATCGCATTGTTATTAGATAAGACTGATGCAGCTTCCTTCGATTTATCCGCAGCCGGAGCGGAACTCGAGCCCTTAAACCAAGACATCTATTTATATATTAGATTTTATGCCGTGAATATTGAAGTCAAATTGAGTTCCATTTACAAAAATCAGTTCATAGAAATTACCGAATAATTTCTCTGAAAAGTTTTTCGCAATCATGACATCGCCCAAGAATGGCTTATAATCAGATGGCCTTGATGCTAGAAAGCGGAAATCAAGATCCTTATAGTATTCCATCATACATCCAATGTTCCAGTTATTTTCTATAATATGACGAGACATCTTGAACTCCTTTGTCGAGTCATCGTCTACTAAATAAGAAGATAGTGAAAATATTTCCTTTGAAATCAAGAATGTAAGTGCTTCTAAATCAAGAGAGAAGACATAGCTCTGCAGATAACTAGATACTTCAGGGTCATTTTTTCCCGTATTAATTGTGCAGCCAAATAATTTAACGGAATCCGTTAGACCTTCTATAAAAACATCTGTCCATTTACCCTTGAAATATGATGGCAAATACGGACCCATCGCAGATGAATTCACGAATATGAAAGAATCATAGTCCTTGTATAGGTTATTATATAAAAGCCCCTTTGACCACATATCAAAGTCATTAGGTAAATTGGTAGTCTTAAAATACATGACATAATCTGGCAAAGTTATCGGAACATTGCAGTCATTGTTTATAATCATAAAATCAATATTCCGATCTAGAAAAATAGCATTCTTTATGAAATTACGAACTCTATCATTATACGTGTGGTATACATATATAACAAGAGTTTTCATCTGTTGATGGAACCTATATTTTGAAAATTTAACAGACGCGTAAAGAATTACTAGAACCTCTATGTATATTCTCTAGATGGCAGCTCCTCTCGATTCTATTTTTCAGACAAAATATGAAGAGTTTGCTGCAAGTCTATCTGAGGCATTCCCTGAACTCTCAGAGGTTATCAAGATCTCTATGGGGGCTGATAAGAATCTGAGGGAGTCAATGTACAAGCAACTCGTGATGCCAACTGCTGGAAATCCTAAGAGGGATAATACAAAACCCCCTGGCATGGTTCTTCCGGGCGTATATATAAATGATGAAATGTGGAATTCCTCGTCCGAAGGAACAAAGAAGGCGATAAATCAGTTTTTGAGCCTCCTAACGTTTTCTGTGGTAATGAAGGAGGGAGGTTCTGATGATTTTGGTGTAGGTGGAGATGCATTTAAGGATTGGGCCGATACATTCATGAATCAGTGGCGTGGTAAGATGGACCGTGGAGAGTTTAATTCTTTCACGGAACGCTTTGCAGATCTCTTTGGTTCAGACGGTGGACGCCTCCCTCCATTTCCTGAGAAGCTTCGTAAGGGTAAGCTTGTTAAACTAGCAGAGGAGATTGTCCGTGAACTAAAGCCTGAGGAGTTTGGCCTAGACCCCGAGACGATAAAGCAGTGCGAGACAGACCCCAGCAAGGCCTTTGAAGTTATCATGAATTCAACAATGAGGAATCCCGATAAACTCCAGGGTGCTATGAAGCGAATCATGAAGCGCCTTCAGGAAAAGTTTCAGAGAGGTGAATTTAAGCCTCAGGAACTCGCTGCAGAGGCCGAGGAAATGATGAAGGAATTCTCTGAGAACCCGGCCTTTGTTCAGATGATGGATTCGATGCGCAAGGCATTCAGTTTTGAAGGTAACATGGAAGGGGCCAAGGCTGCTGGAATGGAACAGTCTGTCCGCATGAATATTGTTAAGGAACGCCTCCGACGCAAACAGGCTGAGAATGCCGCCCGCAATGGTAGTGTGCATGTGTCCACTACGCATGTGCCCACTACGCATGTGCCTAGCACGCATGTGCCAAAAAATACGGTAAGCCAGACAAATGACGAAGACGAGTTTCCTTCAATTCTCATGAGTGGAAACAAGGGGGGAAAGAATAAGAACCCATCTAAGAAGTAGGATGAACAAGGTGCCTTTATGTACACCAGTTTGGTGGGAAGACCCGACTGTGCTATTAACAGATTCATGGCTTGCTATATGGAAGCGTAGGTCAACGCCTCATATTCCATGCTTTAGCGAACGTGTAAATGCCTTAACAAGAACTGCCATTGCAGTATTAATAGTTGCACTGTTGTTTTCTCTGTATAGCCACGAGATAGTAACAACAATGACATATTCTATTATACTAGGACTGATAATAACACTACCAGATATAATTGATATGATAAAAGCCCCTTACATCCAAGAGCAGTTTGTTGCCCGTATCACACCCGACGAGCCCTCTAAACTTTCATGGAAAACACCACCTGTAGGAGGATCCGATAATACATACGACGATGGAGTGAATATGACTCTACCAAGTCCCAGAAATCCTTTCATGAATGTATTGATTGATGAAATTAAATACAATCCGACACGGGCTGAGGCAAAGTCTGTAGAAGACCCCGTTGTTAAATCAAATATGGACGACTACTTCCGAGTGAATTGGTTCTCAGATCCTACCGATGTTTTCGGTAAATCTCAGAATCAAAGACAATTCGTTACAATGCCTTCTACCACTATACCAAATGATAGAGAGAGTTTACAGAATTGGCTATACAAGATACCCGGTAAGACTTGCAAGGAGGGTGGTCGCAATGCCTGTGTTGGCGGGTCAGAGGGATCTATCATACCATGGCTTAACTCTTCAAATGTTGGGTGATTAGCTTGGCACCCTTCCGGCAATGGAATTTCTTAAGAGTTCTACCCCTAGTTTGTAAAACAGATTTGACGCAAATTGCAATGGCAGCCTTTTCTCTTGCCACATCGCCACGACCAGATCGCAGTTTAACAGTTTTCTTAACCGACTTAATACATCGGCATAAACGATCCGCTTGTTTCATTTACTACTTATGTGTTTTCTTTTTTCCTGAAAGAGAACAGATATGGATATCAACCGTCTAACAAAGACTCGCGACGACCTCTGTGGAATCCAGCAGTATTATGCCCAGAGCCTAGGCCCGGGCAAGTATACAACTATGAATCTAGTTCCTGATGCAAGAAAGGTCAACCCCCTTGCATCTGAGCAGCAACTCATGTATCCCCGTGAAGGCTATGGTCTGAATAACGCCCAAGTGGATTCTGATTCCATGTTACGCAATGAGTCATCATTCAAGAGCAATAGATGCCAGATTAGAGCCCAGGCTCGCCCCTTCCTAACTGTGCCTTATATGGCGGGTGGTCGTGGCAATCCTGATGTGGAGAGCAATCTGCTTCATGCTGAGCAGGTAAAGCAGATGAAAGAGTGCGGCACAGTAACTGAGACGCAGTTCCAGGGTGTCTTTACACCTTTAGTGCCTTCTCTAGCTGATAACATCCAGAATCCTAAGAACTTGATACCTGAGGTAGCTGCTGCAGGCTGGATGCGCGCTGGAATCCCCAGTCGCTCTTATATGCGTGATATCAATTGCTAGGCTCGCCTAACAATAGATAACGACTTTCCTTCAGAAAGGTGATATCAAAAGTGTTGAAAAACATAATGGTATAATAGATGCCAGGTGTTAGCTATATGGGTTCTCAAGCTTCTGCTGCTCATAATATAAGAACCATATTAAATAAGACTCGCAAGCGCGTAAATGCAGGCACCAAGACGATTCACCGCAGCATTGTTCCGGCGTCTGTATCGGCCTCACAGGAGCACGCAGCAAAAGAGCTACAAAAGATGCTATCCCATGTTAAGAGCCACAGCCTTTTCAAGTCTAGCCCTCCTAAAGTTCCATCGCATGGTGGCAAAAAGAAAAAGACACACAGAAGGTCCCGTAAATAAGTATTCTTAGACTTTTTCCTAAAAAGCCTATAGAATGGACGACCCCTTTACAATTCTAAAACATCCCTTTGAAAAGTCGGAGAATCCTCAGACATATTCTGAAAACGTGTGGACCAAGGTACATAAGGAACCTGCTCGTCACATGCTAGGGCTAGTCGGTGGAAATGCCGTATCATTGCCTCAAGGAAATATGGTAGACGTAGAATCAGATTTAAGAAGATTGAATTATCCATTAACCGCCAGTCCCGCCCGCCAATATCAGGCACCCCCCGTGAAACAATCTGTTCTAAACAGAAAGTCAACAAAGGGTTCTGTTTCTATTAACGTGGAACCTAGACACTTACCTGCTATTCAGATGTGGCCTTATGCAGCAACTTTTGCACCCGTGCCCATGAATATTAAACAGTGTGGTAGACCAGAGAAATATTAAGATGCTTTTTATAAAAAGCATAGCAAAAAGAGGATTGGTATACTCTTTATAAAAAAGCATAGCAAAAAGAGGATTGGTATACTCTTTATAAAAAAGCATGGGGAAAAGAGATTTTGTTTGCTTTTTCAAAAAGCATAAGAAAACTTCTATAAAGCCTTTAGAGGATGTCATCCACAAGAGCAAAATACGATAATTTTCATCAGGAAGACGATATGAGAATTACTTCTTATGCTATCCGTTACCAACTTGACAAGCCTGAGCATAACTGCCCTTCTTCCTTTCCGGCTGAACCTTCTATTCGCCTTCAGCGCTCAGGCGCTTCTTGGCCCCAAGGCCAGTGGAAGACAGATATTGAATCCGACTTATTTAACATAAACAGGCTCGGTAACCGTGTTAAGAACAATGATATCCAGTATAATCCAGAGACAAATAAGATAAATAACAAGACCCTTGTAAATGCACCTGACCTTACTTTGGGAGTTACATACCAGAGACTCTATAATCCTCCCTGCACATTAAGAGCTACTGGGTGGAATCGCTGGGATAGTCTACATCACAATCCCCAAGACAATTTTGAAACACCCTTTGATTTCTTTGTTCCTTCTCGCACTCAATCGAAGGATAATTGGGTAAAGCAGTCTTGTATAAAGAGAATCGAACAGTCTATTCATAAGGCATAATGGCATTTACAAAGCCTGTGGCATTTATAAAGCCTGTGGCGTTTACAAAGCCTTAATGAAAAAACACTTCATCATGGTAGTATGGAGTTAGCAGCCCTTTCGGGATTAGTAGCTATTGGATATGCTGTTTCACGACTTGCATCAGCACCTCCAAGACAAGTTGAACCACTTCACCCAGGTCGTTATCCTCAAAAAGAAGGATTTCGTACACTTGGTCTAGGAATTTTACCCCAGAACCAAGCTCCTTCCGATCCCGCCATGCCTGTGCCAAGCGAATACTATACAATTGGTATCCAACAATACATGACACAAGAGGAGGCATCAACCGTAACGGATCTAAATAACCGCTTGAATTCCATGGCTTCTACCGGTTCACGTGAAGGTGTCCAAGCAATGAAGGCACAGATTCAGACAATTTTAGAAAAGGCGGCAACCCGTAAATCTCAAGTTCGTGGGGAACCAGGCAAGAGGGCTGCCTCTAATATGGCAATGGCAGGAACTGAACTCGATATGATGTATAAGACACCCGGCGGCCCAGCTCAGGCAACCGCCGGCCCTAAATACGGCTCACCTCTAGCCTATGCGACATCTCTTCCACCTCTAAGAAATCCCAATGTTGCTCAGGGCCGTGAGGGATTCGTGGGCCAGGGGCCTATGCCTGAGCCAATTACATCTTCGACCGCCCAGGTTCGCATGGTAAGTTCAGGAGTAGAAGCATCTGCAGCATGGATTAAGGGTGATAGTGTAGTCAGTGGCTTGAGCGGACAAGCTATCAAGGCAGAGGATTTCAAACACAGTAATATGCAGCCCTTCTTTGGAGGTCGCATGAAGCAAAACATGACATCGAGCGTCAATACGAGCAAACTAGATATGTTCACGGGCGCTGGAACTACGCAAATTCAGAAACAGGAAATTGCCCCTATGTTCAACCACAACCAACCCTTTGGCCAGCCTTTTGGTAATGAACCCAATGCGGACTTCATCAAGAGTCGTATTGTAGAACCTGGACGTCGTAATAATGAGAAGCCTTTTGAACCTACCCGTGTGGGTCCCTCTCTAGGACAGAAGGGTGGTATCACTGGTCAGGGTGGCTTCCAGCAGATGGAAGTGAATGAAATCATGAAGCGTGCTATGCCTTCTACAGACAAGTTACGTGTTGCGACAAACCCCAAGTTGTCTTACAATAACCAGGTGATTCCTGGTGCTCATTTTATTGGGAATGCCGCTCTAGATTCAGGTGAAGTTAGAAAATACAGACCTGATACATTCTTCTTAAATGAAAACGGTGAGCGTAATGGTGTTGCTACTGGTGAAGTATTGAAAGAGTCATCCCGACCCACACAGGTTCTCAAATACACCACCCGTACTGACACGACAGAGGAACTCCTGGGAACACCTGCATCTCAGGAAGCATTCAAGTCCTACGTGGCTGGAGATTACAGAACTCCTATGGGTCAGCAGTTTGGTGGCGCTGGATACCGTAACACCGATGCTTCTACATATGGTGCTGGACCCCGTGATGACTACGGTGCTTCCGCAATTGAAATCCGTCCTAATGAGCGTGAGGGAACACAGGATCGTGTGATGGGTTTGAACTTGGCCCCCGCAGACACGGGTCTAGTAGCAGTTCACTACGAAGACGATGCTCGCCCCACCCGCCGTGGAGAGACCGTTGGCAATATCAGACAAACAGGAACCCCCGTTGGCTATGCTGGTGGTGCACCATCGATTACCACCTGGGATCCTTCCGATATAGCACGCACAACAATCAAGGAGACTACCGTTGACTTTGATTACCGTGGTATCTCTGGTCCAGGCGCCGGCCCTGAGCGCTTGAAGGTATATGACCCGAATGATGTGGCAAAGCCTACCCAGAAGTCCCAGCTATCCAATGACAGTCGTATTGCCGGCCCGGCTATTTCTGTAAACAAGGATTTCTTGTCGCATGAGTCCGCATTTAATATGCGCAAAAATGAATCTAAGACGACAGTTGCCAAGCTACGTAAGCCTCTTGCGGGCAATGGAAATATCGCCGTATTCCAAGGTGATATCAGACAAACGGCAAAGCGTTTAACCGCCGATGACATGAATGACAGGTCCATGGCAGTTAACCGTGTTTCTGGTCTAACACCTGGTGCGGCTGAACTTGGTCGTGTTCAATATAGATTACCTCTGAAGCTAGACGTGAGTATGGAGCGCAATATGCAATCTGTTGTCGATGCCGTTGAAAATAATCCATTGAATCAGTCTTTGCGCAAGAATGCTATTCGTGATTCCATGGTTCTTGAGGAGATGCAAAAAGCCAGACGTTAATAAATATGGAGGTAAAGAAACGCACTTAAGCATAAAAAACAATATATCTCAGATGGAGCAAGTGAAAACACGTGGCACAAGTTATTTAATTGTTGGCCCACCAGGATGTGGTAAATCCCGATGGATCAGACAAGCAGCAGCAAATGCAGGGCATACCTTATTCAGATGGAATTGTAGAGATGATCGTGCCCTAAGACAAGGGCGTGAACTTTTACACGGCCTTGTAAGAACAAGAGAGCCAACCTGGGTATGGTTAGAAGGTGCCGATGACATTACATTGGATGCCCAGGCATTTTTGAGACGAATTTTAGAAACAGCATCTGCACATGTGACATGTGCGCTAGAAGTTCGCAGGCTAGAATGCATGGCAGAACCAATTCAATCCAGATGTATCTTAAAACGTCTTACATTGTCTATTACACCAACATGGAGGCAGAAACAAATTAAGTCACAGTGGTCTCAGCCTGATGACTATAAGGCGCCACTTATTGAAACGCCAATAACACTGGATGATCTACGTTCCGCCAGGCTTCAAGGAGCAGACCCCTATGAAACAATGCTTCAAATTGCAAAAGGACATCCTATGGAAAATGAAATTCTAAAACGTTCTACTATGGGAATGAGTCCATGGATTTTGAGCGCATGGCTATTGTCACATAATTAATACGCAATATAATAGATGAGTACTGCGGCCCCGGTAAATTTCCATCGTAAATCATTTCTAGGCAGACATGTCTTAAATAAGATATCACCGCTCCATCATGCCCCAGAAAGAAAATTAAGATTATTGAAGGCTATAGAGCGATCTGACGTGAAGGAAATAGAAAAACTAATAAATGAAGGCGTAGATCTCAATAAGGTTGTATCAGAACATCATACAGATGGTGATTTTTTCGCAGGGCTTCCACTTATAAATGCAGTTAGAAGAAATTCACTAGAAATCGTTAAATTACTTCTAAATTCAGGTGCAAATCCAAATGTACTTGATTCCATTAACTCGGTACTTGAAATATCTATTATGAACAATCAAACTGATATCGTAAGAGAACTAATAAAACACCACGCAGTTATAAGAACAAAAACTACAACCGAAACCAGGCCACAGTTTCCACCAGTTACAACATCAATCGAGAAAGGTAACATCGATATATTCCGCATATTGTTAAATTCTGGTCAAGAAATAAGCCCGCTTTATCCCGATGACACTATATTTGCTTGTATAAGACACGGTCGTATAGAAATACTAAAAGAACTTCTAAAATATGACATTGATTATAATTATGATGCATACATAAAATATGCTGAAAGCGAACATCGTCCAGAAATAATTACTCTATTAGAATCACACAAGAATCGGCCCAAAATAGTGCCACTATTTGATGCATGTGAGAGTAATGACATAGAACAGGTAACAATTCTATTAGATACTGGTATTGATGTAAATTCTCGCATTAAATACTCCGTAACACCATTGTATGAAGCGAGTAAGGCTGGTAATGTAGATATAGTAAAATTGTTAATAGAAAAGGGTGCTGACGTGAACGCAGCCAAACGTGGTGGCTGGACAGCATTGTATGCTGCAAGTTTTTATGGACACTTGGATGTAGTACGCCTGTTATTAGATAAGGGTGCTGAAATAGAAGGTGGTATATCAGAAGATGATACTACACCACTTTACATAGCAATGTTACATGGATACCGTGATGTAATGCAAGAGTTATATAATAGAGGTGCTGTAATAACACCTATTATAACGGCGAGGGCCGAAGAAATGACTAAGTCAGTAAAGAAGGGTGGTAGATATTCTAGGCGAAAACCAAATAATAGAAAGCGCAAGACGATTCGTAATATCTAATGTTTAGCGTTTTTTACGCTATTTTAATCTGACTTGTTCGGGTAGCATATGGAACTTCAAGATTCTCCCGCCGCAATTTACAGTGAGGCTAAATCGGAATATACGAAACAATTGGTCTATAATTTTCAGCCAGTCTTACTTCGGTATTTTCTAGATAGGTTTACAGCTGCAAAAGCATCAGCGCCAGTTGTATCTTTATCTAGGTCTGCCCTCTCTGAATTCCAGGAGTCTCTGAGCCAGATACCTGAATGGAACCTTGATAAAGTTCAATCAGAAACCTCTACATTATTACAAGCAGTACACTGTGATTATATAGAAGATCTTATAACTGCTGTTTTCATTGCACATACCAAGATTTTATCAGCCATCAGACTCCATTCAAAGCCCCGGCGAAAGATAAATATCACGGTGCCCAAGCCCGATCATTTTATGCATCGCACAATGTCTGAGTGTAGTCGTATTCTATGGTCAAATGTCTATTTATTCGATGATTCAATGCCATCCGTTGTAAGACAGAAAAATACAAACGAAGTAAATCAGTTTCTCGAAGAGGGAATTTTACAAGCCATTCGCAATCTACTCCCGGTAAAGTCAATCTTACGTGATAGTCTACAGGAAGACGATGATGATGTTATACAAGTAAATTCTCCCGAGGCTTCAAAGGAGGAAGTGAACCTCGAGACTCCTAAGGAACTCGAAGCCCCTAAGGAACTCGAGACTCCTGAGGAACTCGAAGCCCCTAAGGAACTCGAGACTCCTAAGGAACTTGTAGTGATAAAGTCTCCCGAAACTCTTGTTATCGACACAGAAAAGTCGGTCGGATTTACTGGTATTGATTCTGTATTTGGAACTGTTGGAGACGCCGAATTTAAGCCCATGGTGGAAGAAGGAGATGATGAACTTAAGATAATAG
>Ga0114958_10004233_pt1 | contig 10037 bp, 8 predicted proteins | sample C_130208_EF_Meta_FD_89577 | JGI IMG/M metagenome (GOLD analysis project Ga0114958, IMG submission 89577) | Freshwater microbial communities from Lake Croche, Canada to study carbon cycling - C_130208_EF_MetaG | ecosystem: Environmental > Aquatic > Freshwater > Lake | place: Lake Croche, Canada... | reverse complement strand
GATGAAACCCCACCTGTATTTTTCGTGCGAAGCTGTAGGTGCCGACGGCACGATTACGACAACTCTGGCCGCCGTTGCTCCCAGACACTACGTAATCGCTGGCTGGACAGGGCGAGATGCGGCGGCGATCGAGCACCATATTCATGAACTTGGTTTAATTGGTGTGCCGGCACCGTCGACTGTGCCGCTTTACTACCGCGGTAGTGCGTTATTGCTCACGCAAGCCGAAACGATCGAGGTCGTGGGCCCTGATAGCTCGGGCGAAGTTGAGCCGGTGTTGTTTTATGCTGAGGGTGAATGGTGGCTGACGGTGGGTTCTGATCACACTGACCGTCGGGTTGAAACGTATTCGATTGCCGTGTCTAAACAGCTATGCCCGAAGCCAACGGGTACCGCGGCTTGGCGTTGGTCTGACATCTCGGCGTATCAAGACGAGCTTGAACTGATCTCGCGAATTTTTGAAGACGGAAAGTGGGTCGAATATCAAAATGGTACGTTTGCCGCGATTCGACCGCTTGAATCCTTGCGCAATGGCTGTTTTTCGGGCGCGCACACTGACGAGGGTAGCTTTGTATCGTGCGGCACGCTTGGAGCAATCCCAAACGCAAAGGGTGAGGGCATTCGGGCAGCAGCTCAAATGGAGCTCGAAATTCGTGATCCCCGGCGCAAGCGCAGCATCAAACATCGTTATTCGGTTGATGTATTACCACTGGTGGCTTGAGGCGATGCCACAACGTCACGTGAGCGTGTTTTTTTAGACCTCTCGGTACACATAGTTTTTTCTAACATTTTGTTTATTCATCATGACTCATATCACTGACACAATCGATCAACTGAACGCCCGCCTCGCGCGTGGTGAAACAACCCGTGAAGCACTTGTTTCGCAGGCCTTAGAAAACGCGGCCAAGGCGTCGGCTAAAAGTGTTTTTACAAAACTGTACCCAGAGGCGGCCCTTGCGGTCGCGCGTCAAGCGGATGCGGCTCAAGCGGCTGGTCTTGAGCAACCCGCTCTAGCCGGTTTGCCTGTTTCGATCAAAGACCTTTACGGCGTAGCCGGTGAAACGACGATGGCTGGATCAATCGTGTGCGAGGGTGAGCCAGCGCAAACGCATGATGCCCCGGTTATTGCGCGCTTGCGTGCTGCCGGATCGGCCATTATTGGCAAAACCAATATGACCGAATTCGCGTTTTCAGGGATCGGCATCAATCCTCATTACGGGACGCCAGTGAATCCTACCGATACCAAGGTTGCGCGCGTGCCCGGCGGCTCGTCCTCGGGTGCTGCTGTGTCGGTCGCGTTGGGTTTAGCGGTTGCTGGTTTGGGTTCGGATACGGGCGGCTCGATTCGTGTGCCTGCCGCACTGTGTGGCATCGTTGGATTTAAAAACTCTCAGTTTCGCGTGCCGCGGACAGGGGCGCTTGAGCTTGCTCGGTCACTCGACACCGTGTGTGCCATGACGCGCAGTGTGCAAGATTGCCTGATTGTCGACGGGGTGCTGTCGGGGGCAATGTTAAAAGTTAAGCGACGCCCACTCGCCGGTATGCGCTTTGCGCTGGCACAGACGACTTTGCTTGACGGCCTGGACGATACCGTGTCAAAGGCCTTCGCACGTAGCGTCTCGATACTTTCGGCAGCGGGTGCGCAGATCATTGAGATCCCTTTGGCTGAGTTGGCTGAAATCCCTAAGCTCAATTCGCCCGGCGGGTTATCGCCGATTGAGGCCTATGCGGTGCATCATGCACGTCTTGCCAAGTCTAAAGAAGGCTTTGACCGCCGCGTGGCGGCCCGTATTGCGCTTGGGGCGCCGATCACCGCTCAGCAATACCTTGCCATGCTCGACAACCGACTGGCCTGGATTGCAAGCGTTGAGCATGCGCTTGAAGGGTTCGACGCGGTACTTTGCCCAACCGCGCCGATTATTGCGCCAGAGATCGCCAAGCTTGAAGCCTCAGACGAAGCGTTTTTTAAGGCGAACGGGCAGATGTTGCGCAACACGTTTGCGTTTAACTTTTTGGACGGCTGCTCGTTTAGCTTGCCTTGTCACAGCGCCGGAGAGCAGGCGGTCGGTTTGATGCTGTCTTCGGTGAGAGGCGACGATGCAGCGTTGGCGGCGGTGGCGCTGGCGGTTGAAGCGGCACTGGCCTTGCGCTAACCATTCGACTCGAGTCGCAAGCGGCAAAATAGGCGTATCAGGTGTTTGAGCTTAGGTGAAAGAGGGGTGTGAAAACTCGTTGAAAGCCCCTGAAATCGATCGAAACAGTTTGCACTGCCTGTCCCTCTTACCGCAGGCGAACAACGGTTCTAAGCTAGAGCCGTTGTTTAACTAAAAAGAGGAGTCCTGAAATGAGAAGCTTACGTGGTGTGGTTGTTGGGGTATTTTTCTTGCTAACGGGCTGTGTGGCCTACGGCCATCAACCTGCGGCGTATGGTTATGGGTACGGTCCTCGTTATTCTTACACGCCCGCCTACGTTGCCCCATTTCCGACGGTCGTTGTGCCCTATGCGAGGGCACCGCGTTACTACCACCAAGGGCATCGCCGTTGGCGCGGTTAGGCGCTGCGCCTGATAAAGGCGCACGCTTTGGCTCACAAAGCTGTAAAGTGTGAGCACTTGCCCAGTTTGGAGACTGTTTGACGGTCTCCGTCCCTGAAGGGGCATGATTACACGGAGCAGCTATTGAAAGTCCCGCAACGTCTCGCGCCGCTTGTCGAAGAGGGTTTAGTCGACGAAGTTCTTAGTCAACTCATGAGCGGCAAAGAGGCCACTGTTTATGTGGTTCGTTGCGGAGCCTCGGTGCGCTGTGCCAAAGTTTACAAAGACGCCAAGCAGCGCAGCTTCAAAAATGCGGTGTCTTACACCGAGGGGCGCAAAGTCAAAAATAGCCGTCAGGCGCGGGCGATGGAAAAAGGCACACGTTATGGCCGGCAAATGCAAGAGGAAGCCTGGCAGAATGCTGAGGTCGATGCGCTGTTTCGCTTGGCCAATGCAGGGGTGCGCGTACCGCAACCTTATATTTGTACCGACGGCGTACTCTTAATGGAGCTGGTGACCGACGCAGAGGGCCAAGTTGCGCCCCGACTGAACGACGTAGAGCTCACTGCAGAATCAGCGCTTGAGCATCACGCCTATTTGATTAATCAGGTGGTACGGATGCTGTGCGCTGGAGTGATTCATGGCGATCTGTCTGAATACAATATTCTGATGGCGGCGAGCGGGCCTGTGATTATTGATTTGCCGCAGGCAGTCGACGCGGCGGGTAATAATGAAGCCGCGGCCATGTTGGCGCGCGACGTACAAAATCTGGCTGTTTATTTCGGTCAATTTGCCCCCCAGTTGCTGATCACGGCCTACGCCAAAGAAATCTGGCAGCACTACGTTGCTGGCACCTTAACGCCAGAAACTCCTTTGACGGGTTTTGTGGCGGCTGACACGACTCCGGTTGACATGGCCGGCCTGCTGCAAGAGATCGAAGATACACGCCGCGAAGAGCAAGAGCGCAGGCTGCGCCTGCAAGAGCGCGATTAAGGCAATCGGCAGTCACATGGCTATAATCAAGTCAGAATATATCCAATTACTTGAACCTCGCCATGACTGCACAACCTTCTCTTGCTTTTCGCTCGACCAAGTCTGCTCATCCCACGCCTCAGGCCGAACGTGAAGCGATCGTAGCAAACCCCGGTTTCGGCAAGTACTTTACCGATCATATGGTGTCGATTGATTGGACCTTAGAGCAGGGTTGGCACGATGCCATGCTCAAGCCTTACGGTCCCTTGATGCTTGACCCAGCTTCGTCTGTTTTGCATTATGCCCAAGAGATTTTTGAAGGACTAAAAGCCTATCGCCATCCCGATGGCTCTGTCTGGACCTTCCGTCCTGAAGAAAATGCAGCCCGGATGCAACGCTCGGCGATACGGCTGGCCTTGCCACCGCTCCCAACAGATTTATTTCTTGAGTCGATCAAGCAACTCGTCAACGCAGACGTCAACTGGGTACCGGGTGCGGGCGAAATGAGTATGTATCTTCGCCCTTTTATGATTGCCAACGAAAGCTTTTTGGGCGTACGCTCGGCCCATCGCGCGGCTTACTACGTGATCGCGAGTCCTGCAGGCCCTTACTTTGCCAAGGGTGTTGCGCCAGTCATGATCTGGTTGGCTGAAGATCACTCTCGGGCGGCATATGGTGGCACGGGTGCTGCCAAGTGTGGTGGTAACTATGCCGCTTCGCTGTTGCCTCAGCAAGAGGCCTACGAAAATGGCTGCCCTCAGGTTCTGTTTTTAGATTCACAAGAAGGCAAGTACGTCGAAGAGCTCGGTGGAATGAACGTATTTTTGGTGCTCAAAGATGGCACGCTCGTGACGCCTGAATTGACAGGCAGCATTCTTGAAGGCGTAACGCGCAAAAGCATTATCCAGTTGGCTCGTGATCGCGGTCATCAGGTTCAAGAACGCAAAATTACCATTGATGAGTGGCGTGATGGTATTGCTTCGGGTGAAGTGGCCGAGGCGTTTGCCTGTGGCACGGCTGCGGTGGTGACGCCGATTGCGGCACTCAAGGGCAGAGGCTTTATTGCGGGTGACGAACATGCACCCGCCGGTAAGCTCACGATGTCTTTGCGGCAAGAGCTCACCGATATTCAATCAGGTCGCTTGCCTGATCGGCACGGTTGGATGCTGCGCCTGGTGTAGTGCTCAGAGGCGTCACTCAGCTGGGCTTGAGTAGTAGTGAAAGCATCAGTTGATATTGCTCGGCTTCGAGGTAAGGCTGCTTATTCATTAAATCCATTAAAAGCTGGTCGGCTAAAATGACCTGCTCAACGGGTAGCTCTTTCATGACTGCCGAATACACCGCAAAGCGTCCGCCATTTGCCCAGGTTTGAATCGATTGCTCGTGCGCTTGAGCCTGTTGCAGCTTTTGGTGGGCGCGCTTGAGGCGCTGTCGGTCAGCTTCGACCTTACCGTAATCGGTGCGGGTGTCTGTTTGACCTGAGCCCCTCAGCACTCTGAGGCGTGCCGCTGTGCGAATAGTGAGGTAATCGGCCTGGGTCGTGAGGCCAGCACGTTCAAGCTTTTGGATGTGCTCCAAGAGCAACTCAGGCTGAGCATCGACTTGCGTGGCCAGCTTCTTTAAGCTTGTAGGCACGCGCTGGCCGCGCTGCTCAAGCAGCGTTCGATAGCGTTGAGCGACGAACTGCGCTTGGCCTGCAGGGATTGAACGCGGGAGTGGCATCTATTAGTCACCTCGATGATGCATAGTATATTTTAGTGCGTGAAATTAGTACATCTGTGTCCGGTTAAGCTAGGGGTTTTTTCGCTTAAAGCCAATGTTGGCGCGGCTAAGAGGCCGATTTTATTTGGTGCCGATTTGAATTCAAAATATATCCAGATTTGTTGCATAGCGCTCGGCGGTTTATTTTTACTATGGCCAGCTTTTTACAACGGCTATCCATTGGCTTACAGCGACTCGCACGTATTCATCTCGCAGCCCGTCGCCGGCTTCATGAATTGGGATAAACCATTCGTTTACGGACCTTTGATCCTGTTGTTTCATGCCTGGCAAACGCTTTGGTTGGTAATCGCTGCGCAGGCATTATTGGTATCTCATCTACTTTGGCTGGTTGTTGTTGCCCTGACCCCCGAGCAAACACCTGTTGTTGCGGCAGATTCGCACGTAACGGTGGCGCCCACAGCATTCTGGCAGGTGGGTAAGCGTCATCTTTTAACGTGCGCCGCACTGGCATTGGTCAGTGCCGCTCCGTGGTTCGTTAGTTTTCTAATGCCTGACATTTTTGCAGCAATGACGGTGCTGTGTATCTTTTTGCTGGGGTTTTCGACGCGCTTAAAGCGTAGTGAAGTTGTCTGGTTGATATTGCTTGGTGCAGTGGCCATCGCGGTTCACCTCTCGCATTTGGTCATAGCTGCAGCGTGTTTGGTGGGCGTGCTGTGTCTGGGTGTGCGTCGTCTAAAAATTGCAGTGTTACCGATGATTTTTGCCATTGTCATTTTGCTTGGTACCAATTTTTATGCATTTCAAAAAGCAGCGATCTCGCCCCATGGGTCGGTTTTTATGCTGGCGCGTTTGTCGGGTGATGGCAACACCAAAGAGGTTCTTGAAAAATATTGCGCACAAAAAAACTGGTACCTCTGCGCGTGGGTTGATCGCTTACCGAAAGACAGTGACGATTTTTTATGGAATGGTCAAGGCCCTGTCTGGAGCCACCCAGGCGGGCCGATCGGGCTGGCCCCAGAGGCCTCTGAAATTGTTTCCTATGTGCTTCGCACCAGGCCTTGGCCGGTCATGTTGTCGGGTTTAAAAAACATGACAGAGCAGCTGTGGATGATTGAGTTGGGCGACACCTTGCATCCTGATCATCTTGATGTGACGGTTGCTAAAAGTGTTCGCCAATATTTCTCGGCTAAAGAGCTTGAGCAGTTCAATGGCTCACGACAGATGAAAGATACGCTAGCCGCAGACGCTGTCTGGTTTAGTCGTGTGAGCGTGTTGACGTTTTATTGTTCTGTGTTGTTTGGGTTTTATATACTCTGGTGTGCTTGGCGTAAGCGCCGCGCAGGGATTGACGATCAGCAAAATCGAGTCGCGCTCGGCGTTGAGACATCGAACGCTGAGCTTGACCGTCAAAAAACTCACTTAGCGCTTGACCGACAGCATACAAAAGTAGTGATCAGTTTTATCTTGGTTCTTTGGCTTGGCGTCGCGGCAAATGCCTTTGCGACTGGTGCGCTTTCAAAGCCGCACCACCGGTATCAGGCCCGTATCGCTTGGGTGCTGGTGTTGCCACCACTGATATTGTGGCGCAGGCACGCGCCTTACCAGCAACTCAACGTAGGACAAACAGGCGTTCATCAACGGGCTTGACGAAGCAAGAATTTCTACCTTCGATACTACTCGCGCTGAATATTGCTAGCCTTGATCACGTTGGCCCATTTGGCGATTTCGCCATCCACAAAGGCGGCGAGTGCCTGAGGTGTGCTGCCTTCAATTTCAATTGCCTGTTGCGCCAACTTAGCGTTGAGTTCAGGGTCAAGCAGCACCGTGTTGATCTCGCGATTTAAGCGTTCGATGATTGCAGGCGGCGTACCGGTTGGCGCAAAGAAGCCGTAACTCGCAACGGACTCGAAACCTGGATAGCCCGATTCGGCAACGGTGGGCAAAGCAGGCATCAGGGCAGAGCGTTTGGCCGTGGTAATTGCAAGTGCGCGCACTTTGCCGTCTTTGAGCATTGGCAAGTAGGGTGGCAAGGTATCGAGCGCCATGGCGACTCGCCCAGAAATCAGATCGGGCATTAAAAGCGACGTACCCTTGTAGGGAATATGCAAGACGTCAATGCCTGCCGCAACTTTGAACATCTCACAAGTTAAGTGGATCAAGCCGCCCGTACCCGAGGATCCGCAGGTGAGTTTGCCCGGATCCTGTTTGGCCAGCGCCACGAGTTCAGCCAAATTCTTGACTGGCAATTCGTTACCCACGACAACGATATTGCTCAAGGTGCCGGCCGTTGAAATTGCAATCAGATCTTTTTTGAAGTGGTAACCAGGGTCTTTGTAATAACTCACGGCAATCGAGTGTGAGCCGATTGAACCCATCAGGATGGTGTAACCGTCGGGCGCGGCCTTGGCAACATACGCGGCACCGATATTGGCGCCCGCGCCTGGTTTGTTTTCGATCACCACCGACTGACCAAGTTTTACAGCAAGTTTCTCTGTGATGGCACGTGTCAAGATGTCGGTGGCTCCGCCGGCCGGAAAGGGCACAACGACCTTGAGTGGCTTGGAGGGATATGTGTCTTGCGCTTGAGCGGGTGACAACACGCCTACGCTTAACGTAACGATCGCGAGCAAAGAGTTTAAATAACGATTCAAGTGCATGAGGTTTTATCCAAAAAAATAACCAAAAAAATTAAAGCAAGAACTATGCCGGCACTCTGGCACAAAGAGGATATAGTGTCATCACAAAATATAGAATCCACTTGGCTTGAACGCTTAGTGAATCACAGGAGACACAGATGTTCAACACAAAAGTCGACAGACTTGCGTCGCCCCACGCAACGCCCTCTGGCCCCAATGCAACGCGAAGAGCCCTTTTAACCGCCGCAGGTGGGGCGCTGATTGCTCAAGCCGCTTTTGCTCAGGCCAAGTTTCCAAGTCGACCGATTCGCATCATCGTGCCGTGGTTGCCCAGCGCTGCCGCGGATCTTGAGCTGCGTGCTTTGGCCCAGGCCGCTTCGGGCTACTTTGGCGAAGCGGTTGTGATTGAAAATAAAGCAGGAGCGAGCGGCACGTTGGGTGCTCAATTATTGGCGAGCGAAACAAAAAGTGACGGTTATCTGTTGACGCAGATGCATTCAACTATTTTTCGTGTTGCAGGGATGGTCGACAAGCCGAGTTATGACGTGATGAATGATTACAGTTGGATTTTGCAACTGGTTGGGTATTCGTATGGGGTTGTGGTGCGTGCCGATGCGCCCTGGCAAACCTTTGGCGAATTACTGGCGTATGTGAAAGCGAACCCTGGCAAGTTAACGCTGGGTACAGCAGGCGTGGGTACGACCCAGCACATCACGATGGCACAGGTTGCTACCCAGCAAGGTCTTGACTGGTTGCACGTACCCTTTCGTGGGGGGGGCGACGATGTACAGGCCCTGTTGGGCGGTCAAATCATGGCGGTCGCGTCTTCGACCCTTTGGGGTGAGTTGGTGCAGGCCGGTAAGTTGCGCTTGTTGGTGACCTTCGGGCAAGAGCGCATTAAGCGGTTTCCTGAGGCGCCAACCTTGCTCGAGTGCGGCATCAATATTGCACAGACTTCGCCGTATGGTTTGGTCGCACCTAAAAATCTTGATCCCAATATCAAACAAATTTTGCATGATGGTTTTAAAAAGGCGCTTTATACCCAGTCGCATCTTGATGCGATCGCGCGCTTAGATATGCCAGTGCAATACATGGACAGCGCTGAGTATGAAGTGAAGGGCAAAGAGCTTTTTCAAAAAGAGATGGCGGCGGTGCGTCAACTTGGTATTCGTTTGAACTAATCCACGCACTTTTAGATCGTAATCAATCCACGTGAAGATCGAAATTTTATGACACACCCCAAAGCAGAAAGTCACTTTCCACCCCCGCATATCCCTGTGCGCACCGACTGGATTGAACAGTCGAACGAAGAAATTCTTGAGCCGACTTTGCCGATTGTTGATCCGCACCATCATTTATGGGATCGCCCGGGCCAGCGCTATCTATTTGAAGACCTACTGGTTGATGTACAAAGCGGCCACAACATCGAAGCAACGGTATTTATTCAGTGCCGTTCAATGTATCGCTCAAGTGGCCCCGTTGAAATGCGCCCAGTGGGCGAGGTCGAGTACGTCAACGGTGTTGCGGCACAAAGTGCAAGCGGGTTATACGGGCCCACCGAAATTTGCGCCGGCATTGTCGGTTTTGCTGATCTGATGTTGGGTGCGCGTGTGCGTCCTGTACTTGAGGCTGAGTTGGCAGCGGCTCCAGAGCGTTTTCGCGGCATCCGCGTCATGACGGCAGCGAGCCCCCATCCAGAGATTGCACCAGGTTTTGGTAAGGTGCCTGAGGGCGTGATGATGAACTCAACATTTCGCGAGGGCTTCGCCCAGCTCGCACCGCTGGGCTTGTCGTATGACATGTGGGCGTTTCATCCGCAGATGGGTGAGGTGGTCGATCTGGCACGTCGTTTTCCCGAAACCTCAATGATTGTGAATCATGCCGGCGGGCCACTTGCCATCGGGCCTTATAAGGGGCGGCGCGACGAGGTGTTTAAAGATTGGTCAAAGAGTATGCAAGAATTGGCTGCTTGCCCAAACATCACAATGAAAATCGGTGGCTTAGGCATGCACATTGCTGGCCTTGATTTTCATGCGCGCCCGAAGCCACCGAGTTCAACAGACTTGGCTCAAGCTTGGCAGCCTTTTGTGCAAGGCTGCATTGAGGCCTTTGGGCCATCGCGCTGTATGTTTGAAAGTAATTTTTGTGTCGATAAGGGAACAGCCAGCTACGCG
>Ga0114958_10004229_pt1 | contig 10041 bp, 9 predicted proteins | sample C_130208_EF_Meta_FD_89577 | JGI IMG/M metagenome (GOLD analysis project Ga0114958, IMG submission 89577) | Freshwater microbial communities from Lake Croche, Canada to study carbon cycling - C_130208_EF_MetaG | ecosystem: Environmental > Aquatic > Freshwater > Lake | place: Lake Croche, Canada... | reverse complement strand
GATTCACCTATAATTTTAATATTTTCAAATATTGGTTTTAGTTCATCTGGAACTACTTCTTTGAAAATAATTTTAGGTTCATTACTATAAATTATGTATAAATCATGTACAACAAAAAAATTTGCTGGTATATTAAGTAATTTTAAACAACCATTTATAACCATCATACTTTTTACATTAAATATATCAAATACATCATTTAAATCAATAAAAAGTCCTCCTGGTTTTTTTCCTCCATCTTCATTACTAGAAGAAATAATATTATCTAAATCCATAACATTACTAGACTTATAATCAAATCCTCTTTTATTGTGAAGCAATTTAATATTATAATTATTTGGCATATCTACAAAATCAATAATTAAATTTATTTTTGGAATTACACCTACAATTGGAAAATTATTTAGTTTTATTAATTCATTCAATTTTATTTTAATTTCTCTAAAATCAATTTTTGCTACATTAGGATCTAAACGACCACTTTTTTCAAAAAATTCTTTCAAATTATTTTTATGTTTTGAATCAATATTTGCACCAAATGATGCTTCTGTAATAATAATTTTAGATTTTTTGTCATCAATCACTTTTACACAAGGTACTTCAGTACACGCTACTTTTGCACACGGTACTTCAGTGCACGCTACTTTTTCACACGGTACTGGAGTGCTTGGTATACTTTGATTTTGTCCCATTTATTAAAATATTTTAGATTAAAATATTTTAATTAATATTTATTTATTGAAATACACCTTTCATATGTAAAACAATGGCAATGATTAATAATCCTATAACTAAATTTAAATAGCAATAATCATCTTGTAAATTAATAAAAGTTTCAGTAAAAGGTTCTGATTTATTAGATTGTTTCTTACCTGCTAACATTTGATTTATTACATCTTTTTGGGCTACTTTAGGTAATATTTTTTTGCTTGATTTCTTAGATTTCTTAGATTTCTTCTTCTTTTTCTTTGGTATATTTACTTTAATATTATCTTGAGATGTCTCTGATTTTGTACAAGAAGAATAAGATTTTTCACAAGGAGAACAAGTTACGTCTACAGGTGGGCATTCAAGCGGTTTTTCTGGAAAATTACTTCCAATTGGTCTACATTCCCATTCTCTATTATCATTACTTTTAACAGTAGTTAATTGAACAGTTGATGCATTATCTAATTGTACAGGTGCTATTGTATTAGCACTTTTAACAACTTGAGATTGTGCTACTGCATCATTACCTTGATTTATTTTTACACCTGATCCATCAGCTGATATAACTGCATTTCTTACAGCATTTTGTGCTGTTGTATCATTACCTTGATTTATTTTTACACCTGATCCATTAGCTGCTACAACTACATTATTATTTACAACTGGACAATTTCTAGCACTTGCTTGATACATAGGTGGTATACCATTTGGATATTTTTTAGGCCAATAATCACATAATTTTTGATCACAACTGGCATCTTGTTTATCTGGTGGTGTTGAACCCCAAGTAACTGTTGGAATAAAACCTTTATTTTCTACTGAATATATACATTCTTCGTAAGTTGAAGAAACTGGTACTATTTTTGGTACTGGTGCTGCAGTAACATTAACAGTCCACATTTTATTACCCCCTACTAAATTAGGTATTTGTAAAGGAGGACCTTGAAATGCATTAACTATAGTATCTTGACCAGTTACATTTTTTAAACTAATTGAAACATCTTTACCATATTTAATAGAATTAACGTTGAATACTTGAACATCTTTTGCCCCAATATTTAAAATTGTTACATTTCCTAAATAATTAGGAAGTGTAAAAAAAGCTGCTTGATTATTAGCTACAACCATTCCTGGTCTATAGCTCTCTAATGGCCCTTGTATATCTTTCATTGCGTTATTAGCTTCTTTTACTTGATTTTCTAAATCTACTTTTTCTTTAGCTTGTTTAACAGCTGCTTCTATAGGATTAAATACTTGTTGTTGACCCATATGTGTTTATATAATATTACTTATTTTTAAATATTTAATAAATTAAATAATTTAATTTATTAATATATTATTTGCTTATAATTTTCATAATTTTTTCACGATTATTAAACAAAACTACAAGAAGTACTAAAACTAATAAATATATCCAATATCTATGTCCGTTATTACTTTCACTATTTTCAAAACCAGAAATTTGTTCTATCAAAATACTAGATGTATTTTTACTTACGTTTGTACCTGTATTAAATTTAGCTAAAGCACCCCACCCACAATAATTTGCTTCTGCTGCACCACCAGTACCATCAATTACAATCTGACCACCTTGAAATCCACCATGTTCAAATAATGTTACCTTGTACCCTTTTGGTACTTTAACACTTTGAATGCTATCATTTGGTAAACCTATTTGATTTAAATCATATTTACCAGCTGATAAAGTGGCGATTACACCAGTAAAACTACAACCTGTATAAAATGTCGGAAGATTATTTCCCATATAATTTATAGTATTTTTTAATTTTTAGTATCTTTCTGTGACAATACAAATTTAACCTCACCTAATGCTGCTACAGAATATTTAATAATTAAAGGATAATCATTCTTCAAATATAAAACAACTTGAGGTGATAAATTTGTACATTTAGTAAATACATTTAACCATTTTAATGAGAATACACCTTGAACAATTTCATTTTTATTATCAGTATTAATATCTATTGATAAACCACCATTTGTTTCTGATATTTCAAAATCAGCATCACAAATATCTGCTCCTTTAACCCCAAATGATACCTTATTATTTGTACATTTAATTTCTATTTTTTCTGTTATTAAAGATATGTCTTTACAGTATTTATGAAAATCAGATGAAGGAAAATATGCAGCATAAGGAAATTGAATTGGATCTACTTCAAGTTTTTCATCATCTAAATCAGAAAGATTTAATCTAAAAATCTTCTTTTCTTTTTTGTCAGTGTTTTCTAATATAATAATTAACTTGTTAATATCTTCATCATCTAATGCCCAAGTCATTTTATCTAAATTTGACATACATTTAAGAATAATTAATAAGTTATCTAAATTTACACCAATTGTTATCTTCTTTTTTGTTGAATTATATTTATATTTATCAAATTTATCTGCATCTAATCTGCTATATACTAAAATAGTACCAGATTTATTAATTTCTTTTATTATTAAACCACCAACTTGTTTCGTTTTCGGATCATTAGTTTCAGTAACTAATTCGCTATCATTATTTTCTTCTTCTGTTTCCATATTTTTATCAATATAAAAGGGGCAAAAAGTAAATTTAACATCTGTCGTGACACTGCTGATAGTATCTATTAAAATTCTTATGGCGTTGGTTTGAGACGTTTCTAATTCTAAAATATAGACCATTATTAAAATTAATGGTTTAAAGTCTTTAAAATGTTTTTAAAAATCTATAAAAAAAATATCTAATTTAATATAATGTCAAATAGCTATACACTTGTAAATCCTTTCATCCAAGGTGATTTTAAAAGCACAATCAAATCTAAAAATTCTGTTAACGCTGCCAAAAGTTTCTATAAAAACTTATCAGAACATTTTAATAATAATATTCCTAAATTTTATTTCACTATCCAAAAAGGAGGCTCTGGAAATGGTAAATATTACCATTTTTTAGTTAAAGAAACAAAAGGTGCTAATGATGAAGTAAAATTTAAAGTTGAATCTTACAATATCTCTAATGAAGAAGCTAATTTAAAAATATTTAAAAATAAATTAGTAAATTTCAAATCCAAATTTGAACAAGCTGGTGGTAAGAAAGCTGCTAAAAAGGGTTCAAAGAAAGGTTCTAAAGCAAAGAGAAGTCTTGATGATGATTCTGACTTAGATTCTTCTGAAGACTTTTACAGAAGAGCACAAACATATAGACCCGTAGTAACACCCCCTTTATACTATTGGTGGTATGACCCTGGCGTTTATGGATTAGAATCTGTTTACGTTCCTACATTTTATTCATATGTAACACCTTATATCCAATACAGCTTAGGTGGTTATATATTTTAATAAAAATTTTTAAAACAAATATTTTCAAGCATAAAGAGCTCTCTCTTTATAAAGTATTTCATAACTATTAATTAATTCATGAGTTATCTGATAATATAACTCATTAATTTGTTCCTTTATTAACCATTGATCTAAATATTTTACTTCCAAATTTAGTAGAAATTTATTTAAACCTTCAAAATTAGTCATATATTCTCCATCAATAACTTTAACTATATTTTTATATTTAAAAATGAAAAAATCCAAATATTCATTTTTCAAACTAACATTTTTCCAAGTAATTAATTCAGTTAAACCTTTCAAAGGTGTTTGATAATCATTTTTAATTAAATAAGATTGAACTGCCATTTTAGAGAATTCTAAATTACCAGTTACTTTTTCCAAATTATTAATTAAGAAATCTTCTGGGTTATCCATTAATAGTGATTTCTTATGATATTCATATAATGAATCATAATTTATTTCACCAACATATGCAATAGTACCATCTTTTTGTTCAGTATCATTATCAAATGTAATGTAAAGTGGAGCACCCATTTTCTTATTAAATTTTACACAATACATATCAAATTTAGAATCAACTAATTCGCCATTAAATAATCCATTGCTAAACATTATACTTTTAATAAAAATACTAAATTGATCACCAATATTTTCTAAATATTCAATATAGTTATCAATTGTATTAAATATATTAAAATATTTATGGTCAGTATTATGTTGTTTAAAATTTTTATAATAATTGTAAGGCATATGTAATTCTCCTTTTTGTGTTTCAATTAATTCTAAATAGTTAGATACTTTATTAAGAAGTAAGTAATATTCATTATTTATTTGTTTAATTATACCTGCATTTATTAAAAGGAATTTTTCTATTGTGCAAAAAGATTCAGCTTTTCCGAATAATATTTTATTAAATCTTGTTAAAGAAATAACTTTACCATAATCAATGTTTAATTGAGATTCCGTTGTTAAATAATCCATTAATTTAAGAAATTATTCATAAATTAAAAGTTTATCAATTTTTTATTCTTTCTTTTGAAAGATATAATACCTGTTCAAAAATGAATAGGATTTGCTCTCTTTATCGGCTCCTTTTAAGTTTTCATAAAACTTAGCTACATCTTCATAATATTTCTTATTTTTAAAGTTTTCTTCAGTAGGAACAACATCTTTGAACCAAGATTTATTAATATTATAAATATTTTCAAATAAATCAGTCTCTATTAAACTACATCCAGCTCTTTCCATTGTTTTACACATTAATTTAGATGTAACTACATTTTCTGGTAATTCATTTTGATTTAACCATTTCATAAATACACCTATTGTTTGCCCAGGTTCATCTTTAATTGGTCCAGTAAACTTTTTAGTAATTTCAAATAATTTAGTTTTTTGTCCATTATCATCAGTAAAATATGATGCATATGATTCACCACCATTTAATAATTTTGTCAATTGATTTGCATCAAATAATGTTAAAACTATAAAACCTCCTACTTTTAAATACAAATTAATATTATTAACTAAATTATCAATTGATTCAGATGTATTGAATAAATAGTGAATTGCAAACATACTTGTTATAATATCATATTTTGTTTTACCATTAAAATATTTATCAATGTTATTTTTATTATCTTGTGTCATATTATTCAATCTCTTAGATTGAACTTCTGATTTTAATGGTAAAGAACCATCTGCTTGAATATAAGTCATTTTACCATAATCAGGGAATTTAGATTTCAAATAATTGTAACGACTGACAGCACTATCTGTTGAAGCAAATAAACCTTCATAATCTACATCAATACCAAGATAATCACCTACACGAGCGTGGTAAAATTTTTGAATATCACCACCTCTACCACAACCTATATCCAATACTGTAGATTTACGAAATTTACCATCTCTATTTTCTCTAATACCAACACAATAAGTATATAATAAAATTGATTTAACCCAACCGTGAAAACTTCTCATGGGTTTACATAAATTAGAAATTTCTTGATAGTATTTATCTTGTGCTCTATCAGAAGTAATTAATGTTGTATCAATTCTTGATTTTAATAATGCAAGTTGAGAATCATATGTACTAATATGTGATAATTTTTTAATTTCATCTATTGTAACTGCTTCTTTCATAGATTTCCAAGTTTTAATAGCAACATCTTTAAAATTACCATATTTCTTTTGATCTCTTATTACACTTTCTGTTTTATCCCAACGTGTTCTGAGAATAGACCATCTGTATTGATGAGGAATATTCTGATTATTTACATAAATAACTTCTATAACCGTATTATCTTGAACAAAATTTCCTTCTACATCTCTGACTTCTCCTCTATCTAATGGGAAAAATACTTCGTGATTATTTTCTTCCTTCATAAAAGGAACGGGTACTTCTTTATTACCAATTAAATCACCAACTAAAAACTTAGATACTCTAAATGATTGACTTGCACCCATTTTAAGTTGTAATGAATTATCAAATACTTCTAAATAACGTCCAGTTTCTGTATTAATATCAAATTGTAAATAAACATCAATAGAGTTATTCTCTGGTGGTTTATATTTATAAATAGGTAATACGTGTTCTCTTTTATCGCGAGTATACTTTTGCTGTAAACCTGTAAAAATAATACCATCTAAATAATATGGACAGGCTACTTTATTCGATTGTGTACATCCATACCAAAGTAAATATGCATACAAAAATACTTCACTATTATTAGCACCTGTAGGAAAAATAAATAATTTACTATGAAATAAATAATCTCCTTTTTCACTACTTGATATCAATTTATTTAAAAATTCAAAATATTTTTCTATTTCATTTGTGTAATGTTTCTCTTGTTTATCCATATCAAATTTTCCATCGTATGGTTTTGATACATAACTTTTACCATTTTGTAAAGCTGTTAATGTATCATTCACATATTTCAAACGATTTGATAATAAAACATCATTTCTTACATCTTTACCATTAAAGATTAAACAATCAAAACCCATGAACAAATAAATATTTTTACTTGTCAAATGAATTAATTCACCTTCAATAATTGTGTTATTAAATCCCTTAATTGTTTTATTAATTTTTTTTACATTTAAGTTAGTAGAAATTAAATATACATTTTCTTCAAAAATAAATAATTGATATTTTTCACCATCTGCTTTATCCGTCACACTATATTTATTTGGAATTTTATCTATAACGTGATTAACTTCGGCTGATATAGGTTGCATAGAGTATAAATTTAATGAGGAATCACTTGATAAACCATATGTAATCTTTTTATAGTTTTCAATAATGTTTTTCATTTCATCTTTTGAAATTAATTTATTTGTTCCTTCCATTACTTGTTTAATTTTTTCTATTTCTTTCATTAACATATCAAAATGTTTATCTGTTGGTTTAGTTCCCATAAAATCTATTTCTAATTCATAACTTTTTGATACAAATTGTAAATCATTTGGATTTTTAGAACTCTTTACTATAGTTAAATCTATTTGTGCTTTCTCATCTTTATCATCTAATAATATCAAACTAAATCTTTGTTTGTATCTATATAATATTTTATCCGAATCACCTATTGGTACATTAGATAATTCTTTTAATTTCTTTTCATTAATTGGTTCTTCTACTGATTTTCTTATTCTTATATCAAACGAATCAATATCTACTATATTTTTAGGGTCTTTCATTTTATTGATAAATTTGAAATTTTCATCTTTTGAAAATTGTGTTACTAATATTGAAAAAATTATATTATTTTGTCTAGTATGTACTAAATTCAAAATTTTATTAATTGATTCCATTCCTGTTATAGTAATTCTATAATTTTTTTGATTTTCATAACTATAACTAATATCTAATGATTTTTCTTCAACTAATTTTAATTTTTCATCGTCACTCCTCCAACGTAAATACTTAATAACATCCATCCATTTTACAATAGATAATGTATTGTCTGATTTATAATTGTTGAACATAATTTCAAACTCTTCATTTTTCGCTACTTTATTGAAAATTGACTTAACTTGTGTAAGGACACCTGATGAGAACATTATATTTATTAAGATTATAATTCCTTAGATTGAATTATATTTTGTGTCAATTTTTATTTGTAAAATTTTTATTTGGAACAAATACAAATTAGTTATACTAATTTTTTAAATTTTTTCTAAGTGAACATAATGATAACCTATTTAAAATATTTAGAATTATTAGATGAGAAAAATATAGTATTATATGATTTTCAGAAAAGAATATCATATTTTAGATTAAATAATTTTAAAAATATTCAAAACGGTGGAGGAACAGAAAATAATATTATTAAAATAAATAATTTAGAAACATATCAATTAGAAAAAGTAATATTTGATTTATTAGAAAATAAAACAGATATGATTAACTATTATTTAAAATAGGGTATTAATTTATTAATTTTTTCCAGGCATCAATTCTAACTTGATAAATTTTTCTCATTTCATTATTTATTTTATCATATTCTTGTTTATTACCTAAGAACTTAGTATATAAATCATCTTTTTCATTTTGAATTTTATCTATTAAAGTATTAATATCATCGTTAATTGTTTCATTACTATTAAAATTATACCCAAAAAAGTAAAAAGTATTTTTTGTTCCCCATGTGTTTAATGATTTCCACAATTTATAATTTTTAAAATAATTTCCTAATATATTTATTAAATTAAATGCTAAATTAATGTTTTTCATTGTCATATTTATAATTAAACTACCGTCTTCATTTAAATTACCTAATATTAAATATAAACTTTTTAATATTAGTTCAATATTCAATTTGAAAGCTTTTTTTGCATCTTGTTGATACGAAACACAAGAAGCAATACCTAAATCAACTTTCTTTTTTATTTCTAATTTATATTTTTTTTCTAAAATGTTTTTATATATTTTTTTAAATTTATCATTATCTAATTCAAATTCTACACCACCTTCATCGGGTGGTAAACTAATACCAATACCAGTTGTAATTGGAAATGTATCCATTATAATTTTGGAATAAACACCAGGTGCTGAACAAATATCTAAGAAAAAATTTATTTTTAAACTTTTACCTTTATTAAAATTATCTATAATTTCTTGTCCAATTAATTCTAATTCTTTTGTATTTTCTACAAACTTACCGTCATTTACTCTTTCAAAAGTATCTAATTTATAATTTTTCTTCGCAAGATTTCTCATATAATTAAAACCTTTATCTTTGGAAGGATCCATTATAATTAAATTACATTTTAATTAAAGTAAGTTTATAAAATTTTTAAAAATTAGTATAAATAATGGAAATAACAGATTATTATTATAAAATTCTTGATTTAGACTATAATGCTTCTTTACAAAATATCTATGATGCATATAATTCTAAAATTGAAAAATATCGCAATTTACCTTTTTTAAATGTAACACAAAAAGCCGAAGTTAAAGAATTAAAAAAGGCAAAATTTTTATTAGCTAATGAAGATTTTAGAAAAGTATACGATTCTGCTATTAATAAAAAAAATAAAGAAACTACTAAGATGAAAGAATGGGAAAAAACTTATTCTAAAAAAGAAAAAGTAAATTCTCAGTTAGTAAGTGATAGGATATTTAGTATGGCTGGTATTACGAATGTCCCTCAAAAAAATTTAGATCATGATAGATCATTTTTTACAGGTGCAAATGATAATGAAAATTTGGCTCCCTTTTAAAATTATATAATTTTTATCTAAAATTATATAATGAAATGCGATATTTTAAAAAATAATACAATAAATGATAAAGATTTTTTAAAATTAATGACAGTTCACCATAAAGCTGCTGTTGATATGAGTAAATTAATTAGTAAAACATCAAAGAATGATATAATTTTAGATTTTTCTAGAAAAATTATATTTAATCAATCTAAAGAAATTTATCTAATGAATACTTTATTAACTGATACGGAGCTTTTAATAAATAATAATAAAACTATAAATAAACCATTAAAT
>Ga0114958_10004227_pt1 | contig 10044 bp, 2 predicted proteins | sample C_130208_EF_Meta_FD_89577 | JGI IMG/M metagenome (GOLD analysis project Ga0114958, IMG submission 89577) | Freshwater microbial communities from Lake Croche, Canada to study carbon cycling - C_130208_EF_MetaG | ecosystem: Environmental > Aquatic > Freshwater > Lake | place: Lake Croche, Canada... | reverse complement strand
GCATTTGCTGTTCCATTAAATGTAATTACCGCAGTTGAACCTGAACAAATTGATGTAGTGCCAGATATACTTGCAGTCGGTAATGCCTTAACTTGAATAGTTATAGGAACACGTGGCCCTTCACAACCACTGCCATCAACTGCGCATACATAAAACACTTGTGAATTACCAATCACATTTGTTAATGGTGTTGGAGCTGAAGTACTTCCAGAACTTGCTGTTAAATCTGAATACCATTTAATAGAATTTCCAGATGAAACGGAAGCAGTTAATGGTAAAGCGGTATCATTCAAACAATATTTTACAGGAGTAACGACAACTGGAATATCTTCTAACCCCAGATGAGTAATTGTAATTGTTTTGTCACAATATCGGGTAATCCAATGATAAATATATGTTCCAGGGGTGTTTAATCCCGAAATAGTTGTCGTAGTTGCGTTTGGTGTCGCAATATTGGTAACCGTTGGGTTGGCTTCGTCAGCAGTCCAATGCCCTACTCCTTGTGCAGTAACAGACATTGAGGTTGTTAAACAAGCTAACGTAGTATTTTGAGTAATAATATCGGTATTTGCTTTAAAATTGGCGGCATCTAAAAGATGTCCAATTATATAATTTTTTACACGGAATATAAAACGAGTCGTCGTTTGACCGGGCGGAACCATATAACTGCCTTGAATTAATTGCCATACTAAACTAGTCGCAGTGTGTTCTGTAACTAAAGTAAATGGTCCTGATGGAGGTCCTGCAAATAATTGTAATGTAGTTGAACTAGTTCTTGTAGCACTAGCAAAGCTATAATCCATTTTAAGAATTTCAGACGTATCAAAATCTTTGTATAGCCCTTTGATGTTTGGATCACTCGGATTCCACAATGATTCATTATCATGGATTAATTGTACACATTGTCCACCCGTATAAGGAGTTACATTTAATGAATTGCTTTGTTCTTGAAAGAATAATTGACCAACTACGGTATTAACCCTCCAACCCGGCACTACGGTTGCATTAATAATAGTTGGTACTCCTGTTACGTATTGCATTGGTAATTTCTCGAAATCATTATTAAATGCATTCAGGTCGCACAAATCTGTTGGTGTTGTAATACAAATGTGGAATTTTTTGTTATTTGAAATAGCGCTATCTAATTTCAAGCGAATTTTATAGGTATGACCTACTACCAATTCTGTTGAATAACTAGCAACAAATGAATTGTTGTCACTACATCCTTTTTCAACAAGCGAACCATTAGGTAATACTTCATACAATGACATCATTATTTTTGGCCATGGCCCTTCATAAGAAGATGTGTAATAATTTCCGGGTGCAAAATCACTTAATTCGATCGTATGAATTTTTGATGTTGCTACAAAATCAAACCAAACATCTCCACCATTAATTCCTCCACAAGAAGTTGGAGTTGCCGATGGTGTTGCTCCTATAAAAGAAACATCAACACCAGAAACATCACATACGGGTCCTGTATTTACTTGTAAACTAACTGCGGTAGTTGGTTCATCATTTCTAACAAACACTTTAGGGCCAGACCAGTAGCTTTTGTTTGTTGGTCCACAAACAGCACGAACAAAATATTCATAGGTACTAGATGTAGCATTTATGAAATCGGAAGCTACAGGTGTGTAGGTTGGAGAATTTACAATAGTTCCTGATTGAGGTAGTGTACCATTATTAACTGGCTGTACAAATACTTCCCATTGTGTTTCTGTTCCCCCTGGAGTCCAGGACAAAACACCTTGATTGCTCACGGTTGTGTTTGTGGGTTGCGGACAAGTAATAACGCCACAACTTGCAAATCCGCTATATATATTTGTATTTACAGTACCTAATCCTAATGGACTTGTCCAAACTACATTATTCGATTCGTCTTTAATTATAATTTGCGCTTTAGAATATTGGATTCCGCTACCCAATCCATCCCAATATAAATCAAAAGCAACACCACTACATAAAAACACGGTATAATCAATCGTTGTTTGACGATATCCTGGAAATTCTAATTCTTGAACAACTACACCATTTTGCATTACATTAACACTTCGAGTAACTTGACCTGTATTTCCACTTATTGTGGTGATGGTGTATTGACAAACGTTGGCAAAATCACAACGAGTAGTAAATTCAAATGGACCCACCCATTCGCTTTGCGACGACCCATTACAAATAGCTCTAATATAATATTGATATTTTGTTGCTGGAATTAAACCTGTTATTGTTTTTGGATGTGTTGTTGTAGTTGTAAGATATTGTGGTAATGTATTTCCAACAGGAGCAGGTGTTCCAAAAGGTTGTAGAGAAATTTCCCAAGAAGTTGCTGTTCCTACTTCTTGCCAATTTAAGGTTATTGAAGTATCGATTAAATTAGTCGAGGTAGCATTTATAACTGATGCACATGCTGGAATATCTTCTACTATTACATTATCAATAAAAGTATATTGACTTCTATAAGCCCATGGATTAGGGGGGAAGGAAGGAGTGTGGAAAGCAAGATTGATATTCGTAGGAGTAGTTATATTAGTTAAATTAATAATCATTTCTTTAACTTCTTCATTATTAATAGCTTCATGCTCAAATTGAACATTTTGAACGCCAGTTTGAGTAATCGTAGCGGTTGTGTTCATTGTTATTAAAGTACCCGATACATTGGCAACATAAGTAGGATAGGGAAATGGAAATCCTGGAATATATATGAAATCACCTGGTTTAACTCTAGCTGCTTCCTGTGCTGATCCTAGTGTTATGGTATTTGAACCTGCAACTACTCCATTTGCATCTGTATATGAATTTAATGAATTTTCATATAAAATAGTCGAAAATTGATCTGTAGCTATTCCATTTGTAGAAAGCATTACTTTTAAATCTTCTTCAAAAAATTTATCATATACTTTATAATAAAAACGTAATCTTTGATTAGGTTGTACCGAAAGTGTTGGTGTAATCAACCAATCATAGTTATTTCCGTTACTTCCGGTAAACAAGCCCGCCATTTGATCACCAAAAATTGGGTTAACAGTTGAGTTAAGATTCCAATCATTTGTATCCCCGTTGCCATTAACAATTGTCCAACACGTTTCTGTTGTGGAATTACTGTCAAATGTTTCTTTAAATGGCGTTGGTAAAGGATTACACTTTGTTCTAAATGTAAGCGGACCTACCCATGTACTATTCCCATTTCCACTACAAACCGCTCTAACATAATATTCATATAGCGTGTCTGGTGTTAAACCTGCTGCGCTGTATGTTGGAGTAATATTCACGATTGCTCCTGAACCTGATGGTATTCCACTACCAATTGGCTGAACAACAACTTGCCATTGTGTTTCGTTGTAACCTAGTTTCCAACTAAAATTAGCAGACGAACTAGTTACATTTGTAACATTTAAATCGGTAGGATTTGAACAGGCTGGTGCGTCTTCAACATACACATCATCAATCATAATAATACCACTACTTCCGGGATTTTCCATGGTTGGTGGAACCCTAAAAGCAATGTAAACAGTGCCTGTACCTGTAAACAAGACTGACTTTTCTTCGTATGCTAAATTCGTAAAATCAAATGAAGGTATCAAAGTAGTATAGGAACTAAAATCGGGTGTTGAAGAAAGTAAAACTTCAACATTCCCTCTTGGAGTTGGGTTAAAAATACCATTTACTGCTCTGTGACTAAAACGAAGTCTTTTTAATCCAACGGCATTTATAGGAGCACTTACTAACCAATCATCAAAGGAAACAAAAGGTTGAAACATAGTTGATGCGGCACGAATTTGTGCTTCAGTTGCTTCTATTCTCCATCTTGTCAATTCATCATTATTATTAATTACAGACCAACAGAATTTCTTTGTGTTCGGATCGTCAGTATTTAAACTTTCGTAATAAGGTGTAGGTTGCGCAATACACAACGTATTAAAGTTTATTGGACCAACCCAAATACTTTGAACTGTAGCAGAACAAACCGCTCTCATATAGAACTCGTAGCGTGTAGAAGGATTTAATCCTGTTAAAGTAAAGGGATTGATAATCACATTATTGAACACTAAAGCTCCTGGAGCAGGGGTTGTAGTTGGAGTACCTGTCCCTAGTGGTTGGGCTACTAACTCCCATTGGGTATTATTATAACCATTAGTCCAAGAAATGGTAGCTGAAGTACTTGTTATGGAACCCGATGTAACTACAGGATAACTTGGCTCAGAACATGCTGGTAAATCCTCAATATATACATCATCTACATAAAACCAATTCCCTTCTTGTAAAGCCCCGGGTGGTAATATCCATGCAATATTAACATTTCCAACTACATTTGGGATTGGTACAAGTATTTCAACAAAATTATACGCTGTTGTATATTGTGCCATAGGAAGTACTACTGTAGTAAAGTTATTGGGTCCCACTCCAGTAGTAGAAAGTCTTACCTCAAAAGTACATTTTCCACCAGCTGGGTTATTTACAATAAGCCCCCAATTACCATAATTATTAAATTTGAATCGCAATCTTTTTTGAGTAATACCATCAAGTTGAAATTGTGGTGATACTAATATGTCATTTGAATTTTGCGAACGGCATTTAGCTACAGGTTCACTAAAGGCATTATTCCCAAACGTAAAAAAGTTTAAATCGTTATTTAAGTTTAATTGTGACCAACATGAAACGCTGGCATCCCCTGGAGTGAAACCAGTATAATATGGCGGTGTTAAAACGTTACAAGGTGTTCTAAAAGGCACAGGTGCTGCCCATGCCCCTGGAGTTCCATTACAAACTGAGCGGACGTATATATTGTAATCTGTTGCAGGTGTAAGTACTGGTGATGGATTGTTAAGATTAGTGTTTGTTGATGTTAGCACAGTTGAACCATTAGGTGCTCCACTAGCAACTGGTAAAACTACATACTGCCAAGAACTGATTAAATTAGCAACATTACTCCATGAAAAACTAGCGCTTGTTTGTGTTAAATTGTTATAGGTTGTCCCTGTTGGTGCAGGAGCAGGACAACTTGACCCGCTAACCGTAAAAGTAAAACAAAGACTGGCACCCGGATTGGTGTGTTGATAAGGAGAGGACATTACAATTACATAGGTATGTCCAGCTTCTACATAAAAATTAGAAATTTGACTTGTTGTGTTGTTACTACTTGTTGTTATGGCTGCAATACAATTTCCACCTACATCTGCACAACTATTGTAAACCATTACACTAGAAAGTGCGTTGTAACAAGCATTTGGTCCTCCGCCTGATACAACAGAAACGGCTTGAGTAATATCAATTAACCCAGAAGTAGTTGGGGTGTAATTAAAAAAGATTCTATTCCCTAACAATTGGTTATATGCATAGGGATCTGGCGGAAAACAATTACTTCCAACTGTAGTTAACGCTGGATAATCTGAACTATAAAATTGATTTAGATTAGAATTTAAAATATAAGGTGTTGTAGTTATATTGGAGGGAATTACAATTGGAGCAGTACAATTCAATCCAGCTTGATTGGTTGTAAAAGAAAAAGGTCCTGCCCATGAACTTGAAGTATCTGCATCACAATTAGTTATTATATAAAAATCATATTTAGTATTTGAAAGTAGACCAGTTGCAGTATATGTAGTTCCAGTTACTGACGTTCCATTAGGACTATGACCAGCACCATTTGCAACTACTTCAACGCCAAAGGTTGTCGCTGTTGGGTGTGTCCAATTTATTGTAGCACTATTAGAGGTTAAAGAAGTGGTTATACCAGTGACTGCTGGACAAGCTGTTATTACTCTTACGTTATCCACAAACCATGAATCACCTGAAGTGCCTGATGTACCTGTTTGATTCGTAATCGCTACCAAAGCAAAATAAACATTTAATCCAGCAATTGTTGGAACTGGAACAATTTTTTGCTCGTAGGTTGTAGCATTAGTATTCATCGGATTAACCCCAGCTTCTGTCCACGTTTGTAAAACAACATTAAAACTACTGAGATCTGGTTGATTAGCCGTTGAAACCCTTAGTTGATAGACAGTTCCTTTATTAGAAAAAGAACCTTGTTTAGCATAAAACCTAAATTCACCATCTGTAGGCACGGTAACTTGTGGGGTTATTAAGAAATACTCAGCCGTCTTTCCCACTGTATTATTTGAAGCTGGATTCACTGTGGCAGCTCCTGTGGACTGCAAACCTCCAGTGAGAGATGGCACCCAATTATTCGTAACTGTCTGATTACTTACTACAGCCCATGATGAAGGTATTCCGCTATTAAAATTTTCGGTAGACAGCTGACCGTAACTAAAATTAGCAAGAAATAAAATAAAAGTTCCTAAAGCGCTACGAAGCATTTTATAATTGAATGAAAAACTTAAATTGGTATTAAAATTTTGAGCGGAATTGTTTAGAAAATAGTTTAGCATTTTAATAAAAAAATATTGTTTAAGTTTCATTATTATGATGTTATTTTATTTTATGAAAGAGAAAATAGATTATTAAACCAGTTGATAAAAATCTGATCCTCAAATAGTAAAATATAGAAAAAATAGATTTTAATTTTTAAAGCAACTAATATAATCTAATGTGAAAATAAAATAGTGAATAACACTTTATAATTTACTGAATTTATAAAGTGAAATATAAAGAATTAACCACTTTTTTAAAGAAAAATATTATTTCATTTTATCATTTTGCAACAAGTGAATTTTATTTTTCATTGCAACTATTTCTTTATTTTTTCTTTTACTATATAAAAAATAAAATAATAAAATCAGCAGGAATAAAATTGACAAAAACAATAGCGTGTAATAAAAATTAGAGTTTTCTATTGCTATTTTTGATTTTAATTCTAATTCTTTAACCCCTAAAGATTCACTTACAGAAATTCTTTCGCGGGCTTTCAGTAATTTTTGTACGTTCAGTTCTTTTTCATGGTATTTTTTAAACTCATCCCATTCATTATCGGCTAAATAATTTTCTGATAAGGCAAAATACAATTCATCATTAAGTATTAAATCATTAACATCACGAGATAATACCAATGCTGTTTTTAAGGATGAAATAGCTTCTTTATAATTTCCTTCTATTGTATAAACTTCCGCTAACCCTTTTAAACCAAATGCCCATAAACTTTTACCATTAATTATTTTGGCATTTTCAATGGATTGAAGAAAATTTTCTTTTGCCAATTTATTTTTTGATAAACTAATATAGCAATTCCCTTTATTGTATTTAGCAATACTAATAATAGCATTATTAGATTTATTTTTTTCTTTTGATAGCTCAACAATTCCTCTATTGAAGAAGTCTATAGCAATTTCGCAACTGAATTTATCTTTATAAATAAAACCTCTAACAATGAAATTTTTACCAAGATCTGCATGAATAGAATCTGGGTAGGGATATTTCATAATAAGCTCTTCTGCTTGGTCTAAATATTGAATAGATTTATCATAAATCTTTAACTGATGGAATTGTATTCCAAGCTTATTTATAATAACAATTTTTAATAATTTATTAGTAGACAAATTCAATAATTTACTTGCCTTCATTACATACTCCAAAGACTTTTGATAATCTCTTTTGGAGGAATAGCCGTCAGCTATTAATTTATAACCTTTTATTTTATAATCTATATTATTATTAGAATGTGCAACAATTTTTTTTCCTTCAATAATAACCTTGTCAGGATTTGCATACATTTCAATGGAACAAGTTTTAATAATACTGTCATTCAATTTACTTTTTTGAGAATACAAGCTACTAGTCATTGCATACGCAACAATAAAAAATAAATTACTATATTTTTTACAAATCATCATTTAAGTAGTGTATTTTCGTTTTCGTTGTTAAGTAACTCAATAAACTTTACAGGTGATATCCCAGTTATAGACTTAAATACCGTTGCAAAGCTGCTATGAGAGGAAAATCCACAATTTTCTGCTAGGTAACTAATTTTGTAATTAATAAAATTAGGATCGTTTTTTAATTTTTCGATGATATAATTAATGCGTAGTTTGTTGATATAAGTATTAAAATTAACTTGGTAGTGATTATTAATAATTTCAGATAAATACTTAGTATTAGAATCTAATTGACCGGCTAAAACAGCTAATGAAATATCTTTATTTATAAATCTTTTAGAGTTTTCAAATTTTTTCAACTTCATTAATATAATATCTTCCGTTTCTTTTAATATTATATTTTTTTTAGATTCCTGTTTTTTTTCTATTAAATTATTTGCGAAGTTACTTCGTGTAATATTTATATAATTAATTATCTCTTTTAGATTTTTTTTCCGCTGTAAAATAATTAACGTATGGGCACTTAAAGTTACTAAAACAATTAAAAAAAAGCCCAAAACAAAGTAAACTATTGTTGAATAATAATTTTTCTTGTCCAAATACTTTTGATTATACTCATTGGAGATTAAATTAAATGCAGTATTTATGGCTTCTTGGTCTTGCCCTTCAGTTTGAAGATGAATTTTTGAAAAATTTGAATTTGAAATTTTATAATTACTAGTGTCATTTAATGCTAAATAATTTACATTTTGAAGCCGTATTATTTTTTCTTCCAAAAAAATATTGGTAAGTTTTTGAGAGTTTAAAAGTGCTGCTTCAAGAAGTTTTATAGCTTCATGATGTTCCTTTTTTAAAAAAAGTATATTAGCGAGTCCTATTTGAGATTGAACTATTTCATAAAGATTTGATTCATTTTGTTTACCAATATGAGTAATTAAAGTAGTAAAAATTTCTTCAGCTTTTGCTAAATCTTTTTTTTGCAGATAAAAATAAGCTAGCACTATGTTGTAATCTATTTGACTATTTTGTGTGACTTTATTTTTATCTTTTACTAAATATTTTTTTCTTAAAAGCAAACTAAGTCCTTCATCTATATGATCTTCTTTTAATAAAAATTGAGCGGTTTCTAAAGCAACTTTAGTCTGAAAATAATCCTGCAGCCCCTTGTCAGTGATTGTTGAAATAGGACCTTCTAATTCGCTTAAGATTTTTCTTGCTTGCTGGTCTAATGATAATTCTCGGAGTAAAGAAATTTTTTCAATTTCAATAATTATTTTCTCTTTTTTAGACAAATAATCTGAGTAATTTTTTTCTTCATACAAAAAAATTAATGCACTACTATAATCTCCTTTAATCCTATATGCCTTAGCTATCAGAAAATTAATCTTAGCTTTTTCAATATTTGTTACATTGGTTTTACTTAACAAATGCTGTGCAATCTTGAGCGCTTGCTCAGGGTTAGAATAGATTAACTTTTCAATATCGTTTGAAAGATAATTTTGATTCAATAAGGATTGTGCTTTACTATTTGTTTGAAAAAAAACAAATAATAAAACAAAACAAAAATATTTAGACACTAAAGAATAATATTTTTCACCCATACTGTATACTGTATTTTATATTTAAATACAAAAATATAATTATTTTATTTTAAAGTTTCAAAAATGAAAATTAACTAAGCTATTCAATACATTCAGAAAATCAAATATATTATATTTTTAAAAAATAATATATAATTATGTCATTTTTCATTTATACTATAGCTTGACATTTTTATATTTCTTACAAACGTATCATTTTTTTATGGTAATAAGTATTTAATAATAAAGTAAATTAAATCAAAAGTTATAGTAAAAAGCAAGAGAATAATTAAATTGAAAAAAGCCCTTCAATAAAAATTGAAGGGCTTAGTTATCTAAAGTAAATTTATTTTACTTGTTATCTCTTAATCACTCGAAGCGTTTTCATGTTTTCCCCTTGTGTTACAATAACATTGTAAATACCCGATGGATAATTGTTACCCACTTCTTGATTATTCATTTCAGCGGTGCTGAATTGACGCGTTTCTATAAGTTTTCCAATCATATCATATACTTTAATCTCAACTCGATTTTCACTCGATGTGGTGAAATCTAATTGGAATGCTGAGGTATATGGATTTGGATAGGCTTTCACCTCAAACGCTGCAACACTAGGTGATGCTATTGTTGGGTTGTTCACTACAACTCGACATGATGATTTAAACCATACATTAACTGGAGTACTATAAGCT
>Ga0114958_10004225_pt1 | contig 10045 bp, 9 predicted proteins | sample C_130208_EF_Meta_FD_89577 | JGI IMG/M metagenome (GOLD analysis project Ga0114958, IMG submission 89577) | Freshwater microbial communities from Lake Croche, Canada to study carbon cycling - C_130208_EF_MetaG | ecosystem: Environmental > Aquatic > Freshwater > Lake | place: Lake Croche, Canada... | reverse complement strand
GTTGAGCAGAGTCAGAGCCATCACCTTCTCCCTCTTTCTTTTTTTCACCTCCGAAATTAGGAATTACACCAAATGAATCGGCTACATTTAATAATTTACCAATATTTAAATTACTACTTTCTTTAATTTTTCCAACTTCCACATTAGAAGTTGAAAAATTTTCATCAATAATTACTGTTTCTTTTTTCTGTTCACCTTTACCAAATAATCCACCCATCATACCACCCAAACCGCCTGCACCACCCATCATACCACCCATCATAGATTCTAAACCACCCAAACCACCTTTTCCATCACCTTTTAATACTTGGTCCATTCCTGGTATAGTTTTTTGAATACCTTCCATTAATTTATCTAATTGAATATCACCTTGATTAATTTTTTCTTGATATTTTTCTGAAATCTTTTTACTTATTTCTAAAATCCCTGATAATGGATTTGCATTTGCACCACCTTGTAAAGTTGATTCAAATGATTTCACTATGTCTGCAATCATATCATTTGTTTGGTCATTTACATCAACACCTAACATATCTTTAATCATATTTTTAGGGTCTCTTCCAAAAGTAGTCTTTACATTTTGTTTGCATTTTTCTAATTCTGGTGCATATTCTTCCATAACTTTTGATAATCTTTTAATTTTATCCTTGTTCTTCTTTTTTTGTGCAAATTCAATCATTAATACCATTGAATGTAAATAAGACCAAAGTACAAATTTAACATTATCATCACGATTATTAAATATTTTTTTTAATGTAATAACATCACCAAATAATTCTTCTGAAATTTTTTTATTGGATTCTTCTTTATGAGAAAAAAGTTTAACTTTGCTTTCTAGAAATAACTCAAAATTGGTTTCATCTAATAATTTTGAAAAATTAACTCCACGTAACCATTTTTTATCTTTTGATTCTACGCTTAGTTCTAATAATGTATTTTTTTCTGATTCATTATTTAATAAAAATACTAGTTGTTCAAGTAGTAAATCATAATTTTCTAGATAACTTTTTACAAGATAATCAATATCCATTAAACAAAATAGCAGAAAACTCTTTAAATATAATTTAATAAAATTTTTATTATTTTATATAAAGAAAAATTAATTAGATATTTCACTAACATTTTCTATTTCACTAGTTTCTTCCATTGCTTGAATTAATTTGTTTTTGTTCTTTTTACGTTCTTTTACATCATAGTAACGATATAATAAAAGTACTACTATACATATTATAATTGAAATAGACGCAATATGTTTTTTCAATATTGGATAAACAATTGGCCAAATATTTAAATTTAATTTAAATGGTTTGGTTAATTCTTGTACTTTCATTACTTTATCAAATACTTTTTGCTCAATTAATTTTGGTTTAATGGCATCGTCTATAAAACTCATTATTATAAGCTATAAATTAAATTTAATTTAAAATTATAAAAAAATTGATTTAAAATTTATTAAAAAATAGTTTGGTATATTAATGGAACCCCTCTTATCCCCCGAAAATAATCGCATGACTGTATACCCTATTAAATTTCCAGTTATATGGGATGCGTATAAAAAACAAGTAGCATCATTTTGGACTGCCGAAGAAATAGATTTCTCCCGCGATTATGATGATTTTCAAAAAATGAATGAAAATGAACAACATTTTATTAAAATGGTCCTTTCATTTTTCGCTGCTTCAGATACTATAGTTAACATAAACTTGGGTGAAAGATTTAGTCAAGAAGTTCAAATTAGAGAAGCTATTATTGCATATAATTTTCAAATGTTTATCGAAAATATTCATTCTGAAGTATATTCATTACAAATTGATAATATTATTCGCGATACAAATGAAAAAGAGAAAGCTTTAAACGCACTAGTTAATTATCCTTGCATTCAAAAGAAAGCTCAATGGGCATATAAATGGATTAATTCACGTGACTCATTTGCACAAAGATTAATTGCATTTGCAATTGTAGAAGGTGTATTCTTTTCTGGTGCTTTCTGTGCTATTTTCTGGTTGAAAAAGAGAAATTTAATGCCTGGTCTATGCGATTCAAATGAATTAATTTCTAGAGATGAAGGTATGCATACTTCGTTTGCATGTTTGTTATATGGTATGGTAAATAATAAATTAGAAGAATCCGTTGTTCATGAAATGTTTGCTGAAGCATATGAAATTGAGAGAGAGTTTATTTGTGAAAGTTTACCTTGTTCAATGCTTGGTATGAATAGTGATTTGATGTCAAAATATATTAAATTTGTTAGCGACCGTTTGCTTCTTTCATTAGGTTATTCTAAATTATGGAAAGAGGCAAACCCATTTGATTTTATGGAAAGTCTTTCTATGGAAGGAAAAACAAATTTCTTTGAATCAAGACCTACACAATATCAAAAAGCATCAGTACAAAACACTGGTAGAGATAATAGTTTTGTAGCTACAGATGATTTTTAATGGTTAAAAAAAAAATTTATTTTATAAAATATAATATATGACTGATTTCAAAAGAAAATATAAAAGCTATAAGAAAAAATATAAAAAACTTAGAAGAGAACTTGAAAGACAAAAATATTCAAATCAAAGGTCTTCTCCTTTTTTAGTTAGACCACCTTCATCTTTACCAATGGTAATGCCTATTCCAATAAGACCCTCTCCTTTAGTACAAACATTATCTCCTTTACAAACATTATCTCCTTTACAAACATTATCTCCTTTACCAATTATGATGCCTCCTGTTTTAAGACCATTTTCAACTAATGTATTTACAGCTCCAATTAGAATAGTTTCTGAAATGAAAAATTATTTAGTAGTTGCTACATTTAATGATATATATAAATTTAAATTTACCGAAGCAATTAAATTATTAAGAAAAATATATTTTCCAGATTATTTTATTAAAGAAGACAAATACGAACCTCATTTAACTTTAGCTTATGGACCAAAAGTAACATATTCTGAAGAATTACAATATAATGATTCCGATAGAATAAATCAAATATTAGGTGGTTTTATAAATAGATATAGAGGTAATTTTTTAACAGATAGATTTATGGCTAGATTTAATAATATTAATTTTTCTGACAAACCTGAAGAAATTGAGATTTATGCATCTATTGAATCCCCTATTTTATCAGAAATGAGTACTTATCTAGGAAATAATATTTTAAAAGTTCCTCTTATATATTTGAAACCTAATATTCAAAATAAAAGTATAATTATTACAAATGCTATTGAAGATGCTAAAAATATGTTAAATAGAAATGGTATTAAAGAAGGTGATTATATTCCGATACAATCCATTCAATTAATAACACCATTTAGAAATAATGTATTTACAATTTTATAATCTATTTTAAATAATAATGGAAAGTTATTATTTAAAATATTTAAAGTATAAGTCTAAATATTTAAATTTATTAAATGTTTTAAAAGGTGGTAAAGAAATAGGTAAAGGTGGATATGGTATAGTATTTAGACCACCTTTAAATTGTGAACCCAGAAAGGAAGAATTTGAAAATGATAACTATGTAGGAAAAATTATGAGTTATAAAGATGCACAAGAAGAATTAATAAATTCCAATAAAGTTAGATTATTAGACCCAACTGGTGAATGGAGTATAACAGTAGTTCACGAGTCTTATTATAATGATAAACAACCTCAAGAGAATGATTATAAACAAGAATATAAAACAAGACACCCTTATCAATTAATTTCAAAATTTGGAGGAAAATCTTTAAAAAAATTAATTTCATATGATGCAGATGAACCTTCAAAATTAGATGTAAGTAAAATACCATTATTTATTAAATTAGTTAAAGATACTGTGATAGCAATAGATGCTCTTAATGCTGGTGGTTATAGTCATGGAGATCTTCATATAGATAATATTATATATGATGAAATTGATGGGAAAATACGTTTAATAGATTTTGGTAGATTAAAAAAGCTTGATGATGATTCTAATGCATTTTTTTCAAATGATTTTGTAATATTACATTGTAATATTGAATACATCATAGGGAAAAATATAGTAAAATTAAATTTTGAAAAACTCAACGAATGGTTAAGTAAGTATAGATTGAATAATATGATGTCAAAAACATTTTTAGAATTTAGAGATGCTATTTTATCTTTGCCTGATGTACTATTACCTGAAATTATATTAACTAAATTTCCACCAATTTACTGGTCTAGAGCCAGAAGAAAACCTGATTTACCATTACCTGATTCACCACCTGCCACCATTCAGTAGAAAATAATGTATTTACAATATTATAATCTATTAAATAATAATGGTAAGTTATTATTTAAAATATTTAAAATATAAGTCTAAATATTTAAATTTATTAAATGTTTTAAAAGGTGGTGAAGAAATTGGTAGAGGTTTATTTGGAATAGTATTTAGACCACCTTTACATTGTGAACCCAGAAAGGAAGAATTTGAAAATGATAAATATGTAGGAAAAATTATGACTGCTGAAGAAGCAGAAAAAGAATTAATTAATTCCAATATAGTTAGAGGATTAGATCCATCAGGTGAATGGAGTATAACAGTAGCTTCTATTTGTAATTTTAATAAAAAGCAACCTCAAGAACCTGATTTTGAAAAAAATAAATTTCAAATTGAAAAAGATAATTTTACTATACAATTAATTTCAAAATTTGGAGGAAAAACTATAAAAAAATTAATTTCATGGAATGAAGATGAACCTTTAAAATTAGATGTAAGTAAAATACCATTATTTATTAAATTAGTTAAAGAAAGTGTGAAAGCAATCGATGCTCTTAATGCTGGTGGTTATTGTCATGATGATATTCATTTAGATAATATAATGTATAATGAAGAAGATAAAAAAGTACGTTTAATAGATTTTGGTAAATTAAAAGTTAAAGATGAAAGTAATCAAGATTTTCAGTTATTTTTTGATGATATAAAACAAGTTTTAAGATCAAATCTAGTAAAAAAACACGAAGATTTTAGTAAAAAATTTAATAAATATACGTCTACTTACCCAAACACAGAACAAGAATGTAAAGATGCTATTTTATCTTTACCTGATTTACCTGAATAATATATATAAAATAGTCTACATTTATAATTTATCCATCAAATAAAACTTTTAATAAATTATTTTAGTAATAATTTATTAATGGATTCCTTTATAACTTTATATCTGTAATTAAAAATTTATTAGTTTTTGAAAAAAATTGTTTAAAAGATATTATATATTGATATGTCAAATATAGCAATGTTTGTAACGAAAAGAAATGGTACCCAAGAAGTAGTTAAATTCGATAACATAACTAATAGAATCAAAAAATTAATGGATCACGACGAAAATGAAAAAGTTAATTCATTTTTGGTCACACAAAAAGTTATCGCCACTATTTATCCTGGAATTAACACAAAAGAATTAGATTTACAGTCTGCAGAAATTTGTGTCAATATGTCTACACTCCATCCATTTTATAGTAATTTAGCTGGAAGAATTCTAGTTAGTAATTTACATAAAACAACATCCAATCATTTTGTTGATAAAATGATTACAATTCAAAAAAATTTAAATATATTAGATGAAAAATGGTTGTCTTGGATTAAGAAAAATAAAAAAGAGATTAACTCAATTATAAATTATGATAGAGATTTCATGTTTGATTATTTTGGATTTAAAACCTTAGAGAGAGCTTATTTACTGAAAATAGGAAATGAAATTATAGAAAGACCACAAGATATGTTTCTTCGTGTTGCTTCATTTCTGAATCAAGGTAATATTGAAAATACTAAGAAAACATATGATTTAATTAGTCAAGGGTTGTATACACATGCAACACCTACATTATTTAACGCGGGTAATAAAAGAGCGCAATGCAGTTCATGCTATTTACTCGGTACTAATGATTCCATAGAAGGCATTACTCATACATGGGAATCAGTTTCTAAAATTTCAAAATGGGGTGGTGGAATTGGTTTACATGTTTCTAATATCAGAGCGAAAGATAGTTTAATTAGAGGGACCAATGGCCCAAGCTCAGGTATTATTCCGATGCTTAAGGTCTATAATGAAATAGCCCGCTACATAAATCAGGGCGGTAAAAGGAAGGGTAGCATCGCAATTTATCTAGAACCATGGCACCCTGACATTCTTGCATTCCTAGATTTAAGAAAAAATTTTGGTGCAGAAACAGAAAGAGCTCGTGATTTATTCTTAGCTCTTTGGATACCAGACTTATTTATGAAGAAGGTTGAAGAAGATGGAGAATGGTATACAATGTGTCCTGATGAATGTCCTGGTTTAACTGATGTATGGGGTGAGGCTTTTGAAAAATTATATAATAAATATGTTGAAGAAGGTAAATTCAGAGTTAAAATGGAAGCTAGAAAAGTAATGAAAGCTATTTTAGAATCTCAATTAGAAACAGGAACACCATATATATTATTTAAAGATGCTGCAAATAGAAAATCAAATCAACAAAATATTGGTACAATTAAATCAAGTAATTTATGTAGTGAGATTTTACTGTATTCTGACGACAAAGAATACGCTGTATGCAACTTATGCAGCATAGCAATCAATAACTTTGTCGTACCCTTTGAAACAAAAGATAAATTTATTATTTATACTAAACCACTCTGTAAAAATTCTAGATTTGTTAGAAATACATTAAAGTATCGTAAGTTTGAATTTGAAGAGAAATTCCAAGCTGATTTAGAAACAGTTTTACAAAGACCAGTTAAACCAGAAGAATTACCTATAATATTTTGTGGAGAAAAACAAATAGGAAATTATATGGATATGTTAAATTTTATAAAACCAATTTATAATTTTAATAAATTAGAAGAAGTTGCATATACAGCAACAATTAATTTGGATAGAGTAATTGATGTAAATTATTATCCAACTATTGAAACTAAATTTTCTAATATAAGACATCGTCCAATTGGTATGGGTATTCAAGGGTTAGCTGATGCATTAGTTATGTTAAAAATACCTTTTGATACTGAAGAATCAATTAATTTTAATAGTAGATATATGGAGTCTATTTATTATGGCTGTATGAAAGCTTCCAAAGATATTGCAAAACAAAGACATGATAAAATGAAAAAACTAATGGAATCCAAAGTATCTTTTCCAGTATATTATGATTATAATTTTGAAATAAAAGATAAAGAATTAAATACTTTATATCATGAAATGCTACCATCTAAATATGAACTTGAAAGAGATACTAAATTTTATGGTTCGTATTCAAGCTTTGATGGAAGTCCTTTCTCTAAAGGTATATTTCAATTTGATATGTGGAACGTGAAACCTTCAATGACTGAGAAATGGGATGAATTAAAGAAAGAGATTGCTATTTACGGTGTAAGAAATTCTCAATTAACATCATTAATGCCAACAGCATCAACCAGTCAAATTTTAGGAAACAATGAATGTTTTGAATTCTTTACAAATAATATTTATACCAGAAGAACGTTAGCTGGAGATTTCCCTCTTGTGAATGGTTATTTAGTAGATGATTTAATCGAATTGGGCTTATGGTCTACTGATATGAAGGATTTAATTTTATCATATAATGGTTCTATTGCGGAAATTAACGGAATTCCTGACCACATTAAAAAACTATATCCTACAATTTGGGAAATTAAACAAAGTTGGGTTCTTAAAAATGCACTAGCACGCGGACCTTTTGTTGACCAAACTCAAAGTATGAATATCTTCATGCCTGTACCAGATTATCAAAAATTATTCTCGTCTCATTTATGGTCATGGAAAAATGGTCTTAAAACTGGTATTTATTATTTGAGAAGTAAACCAGCACAAGATGCTACTAAATTTACAGTTGATCCAAATATTCAACAAAAAATAAATAATGGTGATACTAATACAATAACATCGTCTAGGAAAATTAAAAAGCCAGAAGAAGGTCAAGTATGTGATACTTGTTCATCTTAAATATAATTGGTAATTAGGACTATAAATCTATATCTTTCTTCTTTTCTTTTATAGTCACACTTTCATTATTTAAATTCTTTGGTAATATAGTACTGATTGATTCTCTATTATTATATAAAATTAATTTTATTTCTTCTTTTTTAAGATCTTTTAAACAATCATCATCATTCTTCATCCTATCTATAAATTTTTTTATTCTAGTTGCTTTCTCTGGTTCAAATTTTGTCTGTAATTTATCATAAAATTTCTCTATATCGTACATTCTGGAATCTACCAAATCATTTAACAATTCATTCTTATTTACAGCAATAAAATTATTCTGTTTTTCATCGTACATATAACCGATGGTATTTTGAAGGTTTGTTATATAAACATTCATACACTTTTGATATTTACCCGATGTATGAACGAGTTTTACAAGATCGTTTATTCCCATGGCTTGCCTATTTAGAATACTAATTTTTTCATCCATAGTTAACATTTTTATTAAATTTTCTTTTCCTAATTGAATTATATTTACTGTATTATTTATAGTTCCATTATTAATATTATTTAATTGATTATTTATTTTTTGAAGAGTTTTTGGATGAATTTTTAATGATTTTTGTATTATTATTTTTAATTTTTCCATTTCAGCTTTATATTCTATCATCTCCTTTTTCATTTCTAAATTTTCTTTTTTTATTTCTTCTATTTCATTTTTTTCAACAGGAATATTATCATTTTTGCATCTATTCTTATTAATATGTCTCAATAAAGAATCTTTTCTTGAAAATATGATATTACAAAAAACACATTTATTTTTTGGTGTATTTTGGTGTTCTTTTGGTGTAACTGTTGGTGGTAAAGGTGGTATTTCGGTGGTTATTGATTTATGATATCTTCTAATGTGATTACATCTAGATTGATAACTAGCGTAATATTTACTACAATGATTACATTTATATTCCATAAATACTTATTAATATATATTATATTATATTTTTTTTTTCTTATATGATTTTTATAGTTTACTAAACTTAGTTTAGTAAACTTTTTATGGGAGAGAGAGAATCCATAAAAAAAATTTCATGAAAAAATAAATAATTTAACTTTGAAAATAGTATGTAAAATATTTAATTTTTTTATTTATATAAAAATATATTTTTTTACATCCAAAATTAAAATTAAATAAAATAAAAAATCTTAATAAATTTTAGTTTAAAAAATAATAATAATCTTTAATTGAATAATGGCAGTAATATGTATTTTCAAACAAAAAGAAGAAAAATATTTTGTTTTACGATTTGAAGGTGAAAGATTAAAGAAAATAAATAATTTTGTTTTCGAAACAGATAGTCATGAATTGCACGAGTTTTTACCAAAAGATGTTCTAGAAAATGAATGGATTAAAAGATATCCAATTGTTAGAATAGAATTAATTGAATATTCAAAAGACGAATCTGATGAAGATGAAATTACTATAAAATTAATGAAAAAACATGGTATTAATAATGTACGGGGCGGTAGTTATAATAATATAGTTCTTTCTAATGATATAATAAATCAGATAAAAAATAATTAAAAAAAATTGAAAAAAAATTTTTTTAACGTATAATATAAGTATTTATGGCAACACACACAAAGAAACATACTCAAATTAGGGGACTTGTTGAACTAGTCAAAATTACTGATCCTAAAAAGCAGTTTTACGCTGTAATTAAGGCACCAAGCGGAGATTGTCGCTTTATTGCAACTCTTTTGAATGGTGATGAAAAACAAGTAACTCTTCCTGGACGTCTAAAAGGACGAAATAAAAATAAGATGATTAATATTGGTGATTTTGTCCTTGTTGAGAAGGACAGTATTAGTAGTATAGATCCAACTTATTATGTCTTGGCAAAATATACTCGTGATGAGAAAAATAAGCTTCGAAAGTTAGGACAAATTGTTGATAGCTCAGCAGATGCCGAAGATGACCTATTTGAACAAGAACCAACAGAAGATGCAGATGACGAGATTGATATTGATGACATCTGAGATTCAGTAGGATGTTTAAATACATCCTTAGATTTCCTAAAAGAAATTAAAAAAATGAAATAATCATTACTTTATTTTATTTTATT
>Ga0114958_10004224_pt1 | contig 10049 bp, 7 predicted proteins | sample C_130208_EF_Meta_FD_89577 | JGI IMG/M metagenome (GOLD analysis project Ga0114958, IMG submission 89577) | Freshwater microbial communities from Lake Croche, Canada to study carbon cycling - C_130208_EF_MetaG | ecosystem: Environmental > Aquatic > Freshwater > Lake | place: Lake Croche, Canada... | reverse complement strand
CCATGCCAGGAACGTCGCTCATGGCTGAGCAGCTCATGCTTGCCCAGGGGGTGCTCGCCCGACGCGTGGCCGACGTCCGCCAGGGCTTCGAGGTCCTGGCCGGAACGGATCCTCGCGACCCCTACTGCATCGCTGCACCGTTCGACGGACCGACTACCCCAAGGCGTGCCGCCCTCGTCCCTGATCCCGACGGCGGCTCGACCGACCCAAGAATCTCTGCCGCCGTCCAGGCTGCAGGCTCGATCCTCGAGGCCGATGGGTGGCAGGTCGATGAGATTCAGCCACCGAGGCTCGAGGAGGCCTACCTCGCCTGGACGATGCTGATGACCGGCGACCTCGCGCACATGCGCCCGGCTCTTGAACTGGCACTCACTCCTGAGTCGCTCTCGTTCCTCGACGCCGGCGGAGAGTTGATCCCCGCCCCCACTCCCGAGTCCATCCACGCCACTCACCAACTCCGGCTCGAGATCGCCGTCGCGTGGGCCACCTTCATGGAGCAATACCCAGTCATTATCGGCCCCACGTGGACCCAGCAGCCCTTCACCCACGGCTTCGACATCACCTCACCGGAGACTTCGATGGAGGTGCTCGAGATGATGCGGTTCGTCCTGCCTCAGAACCTCCTCGGCATCCCCGCCGTGTGCGTTCCGAGCGGCATCGCTGATGGGCTTCCGACCGGGGTTCAGATCACCGGTCGACGCTTCCGGGAGGATGACTGCCTCGCCGTTGGGGCCCTGCTCGAGGATGCCTTCGGCATCCTCACCCCCATCGACCCCCGCTAGGCCGACTCCATGGTCGATCCATCACGCGACACACACTGGCTCCACGAGGGCGCTCGCTCCGATCTCGTCCGGCCTAAGCCCAAGGGGCGGCCTCATGTCCTAGCGATCGTCCTCGACGACACCGGGTTCGGCCATCTCGGCTGTTTCGGTTCGACCATCTCGACACCCAACATCGATCGACTCGCCGCCGAGGGCCTCCGGTACTCGCGGTTCCACGTCACCGCCATGTGTTCGCCCACCCGGGCGTCGTTCTTCACCGGCCGCAATGCTCATCGCGTGGGCATGGGCTTCGTGGCCGACATCCCCCTCGACCACCCTGGCTACACCGGCCGCATCCATCCCAGCGCGGCCACCACGGCTCGGATCCTGCGCGATGCCGGTTGGGCCACGCGCGCCATTGGAAAGTGGCATCTGGTCCCGCGCTATGAGCGATCGGATGCCGGACCCTTCTCGAGCTGGCCTCTCGGCCTCGGCTTCGAGCGCTATTACGGGTTCCTCCAGGGTGATACCAACCAGTACCAGCCGAACCTCGTCGAGGACAACCATTACCTCGAGCTCGATCCAGCCAAGCCTGATGGCTACCACCTGTCCGAGGATCTGGTCGACCGAGCCCTGTCCGACATTGCCACAGTCGCACAGTCAGCTCCCGGCAAGCCCACCTATACCTATCTCGCCTTCGGGGCCATGCACGCCCCCCACCAGGTTCCCGCCGAATGGTCGGATCGCTACGCCGGCGCCTTCGACCACGGTTGGGATGCCTGGCGAGACGAGGTGATCGCCAACCAACGCGCCATGGGCCTGATCCCCGAGGATCACCCTGCCTCCGAGCGTCCCCCTTGGGTCACCGCTTGGACCGACCTCGGCGAGGACGAGCGACGCATGCATGCTCGCCAGCAGGAGGTGTTCGCCGGTTTCCTCTCGCACACCGACCTCCAGATCGGTCGCCTGCTCGACGGTCTCGAGGCGTCTGGCCTGCTCGATGACACCGTCGTGATGCTGTTCTCCGACAATGGTGCCAGCGCCGAGGGTGGTGCCGAGGGAAGCGTCAACGAGCATCGCTTCACTGCCAAGGTGCGCGAGAGTCGAGCCGACAACCTCGCAGCACTCGACGACTGGGGCGGCCCCTCGACCTACAACCACTACTCGTGGGCTTGGGCTTGGGCCGGCAATGCCCCCTTCAAACTCTGGAAGCGCTTCACGTGGCTCGGGGGGACCAGGACTCCACTCATCATTCGCCATCCTGCGTCCATCCCCGACCCCGGAGCGATCCGCGATCAGGTGATCCACGTGAGTGATCTGGCACCAACACTGCTCGACTTGGCCGGCGTTGAGGCCCCCGACGAGGTCGACGGTATCGTCCAGATGTCCTTCGACGGCGTCTCGATCGTCGGAACGCTCAACAGCGCCGATGCCCCGAGCCCACGCCAGACCCAGTACTTTGAGCTCCTTGGCTCACGGTCCATCATCCACGATGGGTGGAAAGCGACCACCAATCACGTGCCCGAAGGCCTGCTCGACGAGGAGGAGCTGCTCGAGGGTTCGCGTGACTTCGCCGAGGACGTCTGGCACCTCTACCGCATGAGCGATGATGTGGCCGAGGTGGTCGATCTTGCGCGAACACACCCTGAGGTGGTCGCCGATCTCGAAGATGTCTGGCGATCTGAAGCCGAGCGCAACCATGTGCTGCCGCTCTTCGACACCCTCTCATCTCGCTTCGGGGCAATGCTCGGTCCACGCTGGCCGACAGGGCAATCGCTCGAGATCACTCCTCCGGCCGGACCCCTCAGCGACGAGGTGATCCCCTTGCTCTTCGGAGGCTTCACGATGACCGCCGAGGTCTCAGGCCAGCCGAGCAGCGGCGTGCTCATGGCCGTCGGTGATTGCTTCGGCGGCATGGCGCTGTTTCTCGACGATGGACACCTCGTCTTCACTCTCGTGACCCCCGAAACGACCTTTGAACTCGCCTCGCCAAGGCAGATCTCCCCACAGACCGGCTCTCTCGGCGTGGCGTACACACCTGCCGAGGGTGGGTTCCTCGGTCTTCTCATCGATACCGAGGTCGTGGCGACGATTCCATTCGGAGGCGATGTCCCGGTGGCCTTCCAACATGGTGGAGCGCAAGTTCGGCTCGGCCGCGACACCGGGTTCCCGGTCTCCAAGCGCTACGAGGTCCCGGCCATTCTCGATGGATCCGTCGATCGGCTCAGCATCGACGCCTCCGCCGACACCGTGGCTTCTCTGGCCATGCTGGTGGCTGCCGCGCTCCACGCCGACTGAACGATCGATAGGTTCGATGCATGGGGCTACTCGAACACATCGGCGAGGCCAGGACCACAGGAGCCCTCGTCACGTCCTCGGCTGAGCAGCGGCTCCGGGTATCGATGCAGGCCTCGCTCCGCCGACGGATCGGGATCACCGACAACCCCCCGCCTCCATGCGATGACCCTGCGCTGGCATATGTCGACCCCGCCTCCATTGTGCGGGTGATCCACAGTGACTTCGCCTCCATGCTCATTGGAGGCATGGCGTCACTCCTCCTCCAGAGCCTCCACCCGTTGGCCATGGCGGGGGTGTCCGATCACTCTCGATACCGTGAGGATCCATTGGGCCGCCTTGAGCGCACGGCCATGTTCGTCGGGACGACCACCTTCCGCACCCGCGATGAGGCTGCCGACGCCATCCGCCGAGTGCGCAAGATCCACAGCACCGTGTCGGGAACCACCGCGGAGGGAGCGACCTACGACGCCACCGATCCCCACCTCGTGGCGTGGGTTCACATCGCCGAGGTCCGCTCGTTCCTCTCTTCCTATCAGCGTTATGGGGCCCGCACCCTGACCGACGATGAGGCTGACTGCTACGTCGCCGACATGGCACAGGTGGCGCTCGACCTCGGTGCGACCCTTGTTCCGCGATCCGTCGCAGAGCTCGATGCTCACCTCGATGCATTTCGACCGGAGCTGTCGCTGAGTGCCCCCGCTCGAGAGGCTCGCAACTTCGTCCTCAAGGGCGTTCGTCGAGCCCCACACGAGATGGCGACCTACTCAGTGCTCAGTGCGGCGGCACAAGGTGTCCTGCCCCCCTGGGCGCGCCGCCAGCTGCACCTCCCTCTCCTCCCGCTGGCTGATCGGCTGAGTGTTCAGCCAGTCGCCCGCCTGGTGGCTACTGGGATCCGATGGGTGATGCCACCGCTCAGCTGACGCCAGCATCAGGTGGCCAGGGTGAGCCCCCCGTCGACCGTGACCACTTGGCCGGTCACAAAGCTCGCCACTGCAAGGTCCACGATCACCTCGGCGATGTCCTCAGGGGTCGCCGAGCGCCGAAGTGGTGCCACCGCAGTGACGAATTCACGGATCACGTCCCAGTCCTTCGTCCACGGAGTGTCGACCAGGCCTGGGGCTACTGCGTTGACTCGGACCTGCGGACCGACAACCTTGGCGAGAAGTGTCGTCATGTGATTCAGAGCCGCCTTCGAGGCGGCGTAGGGAATCGAGCTCCCCGTCGGTCGGAGCCCGGCGATCGAAGAGACGTTCACAATCGAACCCTCGGTTGATCGCAGTGCCGGGAGCGCAGCGGCGGTGACCGCCCACGTCCCGAACACGTTCACCTCAAAGATCCGGCGCCAGACTTCGAGATCTGCCGCCTCGATGTCGGCATGAGGAATCACCGCCGTCGTCCCGGCATTGTTCACAAGGACATCGAGGCGGCCATGGCGATCGAGCACTGCGGAGATGAGCGCCGCCGCAGACTCCTCGGAGCCCACCGCCGACTGGACATAGGAACCGTCGCGCAACGAGGCTGCGATCGCCTCGCCGGCATCCACTGAGCTTGACGAGTTGATGACCACCGAGGCCCCCATCGCATCGAACTGTCGAGCGGTCGCCTCTCCGATGCCGCTCGACGATCCCGTCACTAAGACGACGCTGCCGTTCAGATCCCTGTTTCCCATCGCTCGCTCCTCGGTTCACCGGCGCCGTCCGGCGCTGTTCTAGGGTACGCAGGTGCGAATCCTTGTGACCAATGACGACGGTATCAACGGACCAGGCCTCCACGCCCTCGTGCGAGCCCTCTCACTCTGGGCGGAGCGCCGTCGAGACCTCTCCCCTGAGATCGTTGTGGTCGCCCCACATGACAATCAATCCGGAGCCTCTTCGGCCGTGGGCGACGTCTTCTCTCGCGATGCCATCCCCTACACCCGCGCCGCCATTCCAGGTGCCGAGCACATCGAGGCCTACGGCATCGAGGCTGCACCGGCCCTGTGCACGATCGTGGCCTGCCGTGGCGCCTTTGGGGCGGCGCCCGATCTGGTGCTCTCGGGAATCAACCTCGGCGTCAACGTCGGCCGATCGGTCCTCCACTCGGGCACCGTCGGTGCCGTCCTGACCGGCGGCCAGCTCGGGCTGTCGGGACTTGCAGTGTCCATGCAGGCCATCAAGGGTGTCCCACTCGATGACGGAGCCTCGGTGGCGATCTCAGTCCTCGACGAGCTCGTCGGAGCCCCCCCGCGGACGCTCCTGAACCTGAACATCCCCGCCCTCACCCTCGGGGAGATCAAGGGGGTCAAGCGCGGCCGGATTTCGAATGCGGGGATCATCAAGAGCTCGAGTGCCGCGGCGTCTCATGCTCCAAGTGCCCTCGCCGTCGGAGAGTCCAGCCAGATCTCGCTCAGCCTCGGAGCCGCCGTGCCGCAGCTCGGCGACACCAGCGACGAAGACGCCGACGACGATGGGGCCATCGTCAATGCAGGCTTTGCGTCACTCACGGCGCTCCGTGGAATCTCAGAGGCCGTCGATGACGCCTCTGATGTCCTCATGCGCGCCGCTGTGGCCGCTATCGATGCCCACCTATCAACCGATCATCACTGACCGGTCCACGACCCTCAGCGGGGCTCGTCACCGCGGAGCGTCACCCGCTGGATGATCCTTGGCTGATCGCCGTAGTCGCCCACGACCGAGTGCTGGGTCGCTCGGTTGTCCCAGAACCCCACGTCACCTTGGGTCCAGTGATATCGCACCGTGAACTCTGGACGCACCGCATGGCGGTAGAGGAAGCCCAGCAGCATCTCGCTCTCGCTCGGATCGAGCTCAACGATGCGCTTGGTGAAGCCTGGGTTGACGAACAAGCTCCGCTCTCCGGTCTCAGGGTGGGTCCGAACCACCGGATGGATGACTTGCTTGAGTGATGTCACCTCTTGGCCCTCCCAGGTCCCTGCCCCGATGAAATCGAGGGCGTACTGGAAGGCCTGCTGGCCATCGTGGACGGCGGTGAGCCCCTCAAGGAAGTCCTGCATCCTCGAGCTGAGTGCAGCGAATGCTGCCCCTTGATCTGAGAACATCGTGTCGCCACCCGAGGGTGGGATGGCCACCGCGCTCAGGATCGAGCCCATCGGCGGCCGCTCCACGAAGGTCACATCGGTGTGCCAGTCAAGACCGGCCGTTCGGGCCGTATCGCCATAACTTGCAAAGACCTCCCGATCGTCGGAGTAGTCGATCTGAAAGATCCGGGGGTTCCCCGGGATGCCTGGGATGACGGGGTGGCCCTCCGAAATCTCACCGAAGTGAGCAGCGAAGGCGAGGTGGCTGTCGGCATCAAGGTGCTGGCCTGGGAAGAAGAGCACCTTTCGCTCGAGCCAGAGTTGCCGAATGGCATCTATCTCGATCGGCGAGAGCTGACGAAGGTCCACCCCATCGACGATCGTCCCGATCGAATAGGAGAGTGCCCGGGTCCTGAGTTCGCTGCACACCTGCATCTCCGACATGGTGACATCTCCCTCGATCAGTGAACTCATCGAACTGCGGCTTGGGATGATCCTATGGTCGCCAGACCACCTTGACCGGTCAGGGAGTGGCTGAGCACCACGGGATTGCGGGGGCTACGTTTGAATCTCAGTGACCCGTTGAGACCCATCACACCTTGGAGGATTCATGGCACAACGATTTGATCGTCGGACGCTGCTGTCGACCGGAGTCCTGGCCACCGCCGGCGCTGTCGGGGCGACCTCGCTCGCCGACATGCTGGTGCCCACCGAGGCCGGGGCGGTCACCACCAACGGACCCGGTCGAAATGGCCTCACCCGAGCCAAGGCCCGACGTGGCGGTCACCTGACCATCGGTGTCAGTGCTGAGGAGCAAGGGTTCAACCCCACCACCGGGCGCTTTGACGGGACGGGGTTCCTCTATGGACGCACGGTCTTCGATCCCCTGATGGCCATCACGGCCACCGGCAAGGTCGTCCCGTATCTCGCCGAGTCGCTGACCGCCAACAAGGACTTCACCAAGTGGACCATCACTGTGCGGCCGAACATCAAGTTCCATGACGGCACGCCGTGCGATGGTGCCGCCTTGCTGATGAACATCGACAAGCAGTACACGAGCGCACTGGTCGGCATCGCAGTGCGGCCCCTCGTGGCCAGCTACGAACAGACCGGGCCGAGATCGATCACCTTGACGATGCGGCGACCCTGGGTGTCCTTCCCCTACACCCTTGCGTCCCAGCAGATCTGCTTTACCGCTGCACCGTCGATGTTGTCTGCGCCCAATGGTGGATCCGATCACCCAGTCGGCACCGGACCCTTCATCTTCGAGTCCTGGCAGCCCAATGACCACTTCACGGCAAAGGCCAACCCGCACTATTGGCGGCCCGGACTCCCCCACCTCGACACCATCACCTTCAAGCCCATCGCCGATGAGAATGCTCGCTCACAGGCCCTGCGTTCCGGAACCATCGATATCATGCATGCCTTTGGCGCCCAGGCCCTTCTCGAATTCCGCGGCAACCGACAATTCTCCTACGCCGACGATTCCGGTCACATGGTTGGGAGCCCCAACTGCAACTCACTGATGCTCAACTGTGCCGCTGCACCCTTCAATGACCCTGAGGTCCGCAGAATCGTCGCCACGGGAACCAGCTCAGCCATCTTCTCCAAGGCCATCGACCGAGGGCTCAGTGGGGCCGTCAACGGCATCTTCCAACCGGGCTCGCCCTACTACTCTCGACACAACCCGTACCCGACCTACAACAAGGCCAAGGCGGCAGCAATGGTCAAGGCCTACAACGCCAAGCACGCGACCAAACTCTCCTTCTCGCTCAACACCGTCGCCGCCCCAGCCACCCTGCGAGCGGCTCAGCTCAATCAGCAGATGATGCGCGACATCGGGATTCCCGTGGCGATCAAGACCATGCAGCAGAACGAGCTGATCAACGATGCCCTCTACGGCACCTTCCAAGCCACCCAGTGGAGCCAGTTCGGAACGATCAGCCCTGAGCTCAACTACATATGGTTCTCGACGACGACATCCCAGAAGTCCGGGATCTCAATCAACATGGCCCGCAACTCCGACCCTCGGATCGAGGCAGCGATGGTCGCTGGCATGTCGTCGCCCAAGGCCTCAGTTCGAACAGCATCGTGGCGCCGCGTCAACGAGCTCCTCGGACAGGACGTGCCCTATGTCTGGACGGACCGACTCACCGCCGGAATCATCTCTCGCCCCAATGTCGAGAACTGGGCAGGCCCGACATCGCCGGCCGGCGTCCCACTGCTTGGCAATGCTCAGGGCGTCTTCTGGCCCACGCAGATCTGGCGGAGCTAACCAGTAGCGACGTCGACCCGCGATCATTCTTCGCTCTGACAGTTGACCAATTTGCCCGCTCAACTGTCACGCGGTGATGGGAGCGAGCGGAGACGATTTCTGCACACGTCAACCAAGAACCTCCCGATTTCTCGATGGCGACAGCGAGCGCAGCCGACCAATCCATCTTGGAGGGAGTCGGAAGTCCGTGGATGTTCTCGGGAGGCTTTTCGCTCCGCGCAACAGGCCATCGGCTGCGACGGTGTGCACCAACAATGGCTTCGGTTCCTCCGCCACGCTGATTTCCTGAGTGAATCTCAACCGAGGTCGATTGTCCTGCAGATCCATGGCGCCATAATCTCGGCGTCTGGACTCAGCCTCTCGCATCCTCCGTCGGGATCAGGTTGCGGGCCGCCCTCGCTTCATCGACGCGTCGAACTGGTGTGGTCCTTGGGGCGGCGATCACCTCGTCGGGATGCTCGTGCGCCTCGATTGCGATTCGATCAAGGGCCTCGGCGAGTGCCTCGAGCGTCTGCAGGCTCTCGGTTTCGGTCGGCTCGAACATCAGGGCCTCATCGACGATCAGGGGGAAGTAGACCGTCGGTGAGTGGAATCCCTCCTCCAAGAGGCGCTTAGCAACATCAAGTGCTCGGACACCAGTGGCACGCTTGAGCGCCGTCCCGGTCACCACCACCTCATGCATGCAGATGCGGTCATGGGCCGTGGGATAGTGCTCGGCGATACGGTGACGCAGCCAGTTGGCGTTCAGCACCGCACGCTCCGCCACCAATCGGAGCCCTTCGCCGCCGTGGACCTTGATGTAGGTCAGGGCGCGAGCCAACACCAGAGCGCTGCCATGCCAGCCATGGACCCGCCCGATCGACTTCGACGGTGTCGACCACCCAAAGGTGCCGTCCTCGAGCTTCGTTGGCTTCGGACCCGGAAGGAAATCGACTACCCGCTGGCTGACCGCCACCGGCCCAGCTCCTGGACCACCACCACCATGAGGAGTGGCGAAGGTCTTGTGCAGGTTCATGTGGATGATGTCAAAGCCCATATCACCGGGGCGAACCACGCCCAAGATGGCGTTGAGGTTCGCGCCGTCGTAGTAGAGCAGTCCGCCGATCTTGTGAACCTCGGCCGCGATCTCTGCGATGTCTTCTTCGAAGAGCCCTGCCGTGTTGGGGTTCGTCAGCATGATCCCCGCCACATCTGTGTCGAGTGCAGCTCGCAAGGCATCAAGGTCGACGAGACCTCGCTCATCGGTCGGGATCGTCGTGACCTCGTAGCCGCTGAGGGCCGCTGAGGCGGGGTTGGTGCCATGGGCCGAGTCAGGAATGAGCACTCGTCGGCGACGATCGCCGTTGGCTTCGTGATACGCAGCCATGAGCAAGAGGCCCGTGAGCTCGCCAGCCGCCCCAGCGGAGGGCTGCAAGGTCGCCGCCGCCATGCCGGTGATCTCACACAGTGCATCTTCGAGTTCAACCATCAGCTCGAGCCATCCCTGGATCATGCTGGTGGGGGCGGCGGGATGGACATCGGCGAGCCCCGGCATTGCCGCGACCATGTCGCAAACCTTGGGGTTGTACTTCATGGTGCATGACCCGAGGGGATAGGCCCCCAGATCCACAGAGAACTGCCGATGGCTGAGGCGGGTGAAGTGCGCCACGAGATCGCGCTCGGACACTTCGGCAAGGTCGGT
>Ga0114958_10004221_pt1 | contig 10055 bp, 7 predicted proteins | sample C_130208_EF_Meta_FD_89577 | JGI IMG/M metagenome (GOLD analysis project Ga0114958, IMG submission 89577) | Freshwater microbial communities from Lake Croche, Canada to study carbon cycling - C_130208_EF_MetaG | ecosystem: Environmental > Aquatic > Freshwater > Lake | place: Lake Croche, Canada... | reverse complement strand
GGTGCCCTTTACCCCTTTTGTTGTCGAACCCATTGCGTTTGACGCGGACAGTCAACTCAATACCACGCGATTCTTTGCCTCGTTCCCCCCCCACGTAAAGGCACTAATGGATAGCACAACATTGACAATCGACGGTGCTCAAGTAAAACCGCTTGAACTCTTATTTGAATTACAAGGGTTGCAGCAGATTGAACGTGTCTACGCAGCGTCTTTAAATCAAACGACCTTGGCACACAACGCGTGGCGAACTGCCTACGACAACACTGCGATTGCTAACGCAATGCGCATTGCCGAACTGGACGGCCCATTGGCAGAGGATCTTAAAGCACGGCTCGACAAACATTTAAAGTTTTACATTAACGAATACGACTTGATTCCGGAAAGACGAATGATTCGCAAATTTGTAGAGTTGCTGCGAGAAAATCCGGGTGACTCGCACCACGTGGCAGAGATTCGAAAAGCAATGGCAGGACGCAAGGGGAAGGAAGAATCTGTCAAGAAGTTTTCAAAATGGCAGATTCTGTCTCACCTTATTTCAACGCCTTTCTATTACACACCTATGGACTGGGGTGCAACGGCCACATTCGTGGGAGGCACAACTCTCATTATAGGGGTGCTCCTCTCCATTTGTCAACCGTGTTCGTGTTGCCGCAGGTGTCAAGACATGGCGTGTTGCTGCGATTGCTGCGAAATCCAGTCAATGCCGGAAGTCCAAGCCGCAATGGATAGAACCTCCGCGGGTGTTCCAGCCAGTGCACTACAATTAACAGGAGGAACGTCAGTGGGACAGATTCTCGATGTTCTCGGAGAGGACGGAGAACTAACCATAAGTAACGGAGTTTTAACGATAAGAAAAGGTAGGGCAGGTAGCCCAGGTCCTTCTCGTGCCCTAGCAAACAGGGCACCAGCGGCAGCAGCGGCAGCAGCAGCAGCAGCAGCACCGCGTTTGACGAATGGACCGCCGACGAATGGACCGCCGACGAATGCTCCGACTGAAAGTGCGTCGGCTGCCCCTATCTTTTTACCAGCACCGCCGCCACAGACAGCAAGAACGTTGTTGGGAGCGGCGGCCAGCAACCCTGCTTACAATCCTCCTACGAACGCGACGGCGATGGGAGGTGCAGGAGGGCCTCGAGGCAGGGGCTCTTCCCCAGGTCCAGGCCGAGGCGGTGGTACCACATTAGGCGCTCTTTTACAGAAAGCCCAAGAACTAAAGCCACCTAGTTATTTGTCGAAAATGGAAGGTGCAGAACCAGAGGCGTATGTAAGAGCCTTGGAGATCTTGAAGGCACGGACGAATCCTGAAGAGCTCGCTCGTCTTGGTCTAACGGCGGATAAGGGTTTCACACCGGAAAATATGAGAATCGCTCTGAGAAACTTAAATTCCGCTCTTCAAGGACAAGGTGGAGCCGGCCAACAATTGAAAACGTCTATCTATCCGATGATACAAGGAAATCCTGGACTAAAAAAGCGATTTATTGATGCCATCAGACCTGAGGGAGGAGGGGGCGGTTCTGGTCGAAAGAACCGCACCTACAGGAAGCGCAAAGCCTCTCGCAAGTTCTCTCGCAAGTCCCGTATCCTATAAACTTCTACCGTCTAGTATAAATTTACGCCCCCTCCCGAAGGGAGGAGAGGCGTAAATTTTACGACGGATCACAGTCAAGAATTAATAAAGCCCTCACCAAAGGTGGGGGCTTAGACCCGTGAAGATTATAAATGTTCGCCGGTCTAAATTGATTCTAGACGGTACACGTTTCTCCCAGAGAAACTAATAGAATCATCGGCCACCTCTTCGTCGGCCTAGAGACACCCGTCTTCTTGGTTTCAGAATGGCGGCAACCAAATGGACTGCGACCGACGGCCTCGGCTCCATCGAAGTGTTGGAAGTCTTTGGAAACGACTTGACGGTCGTGAATGCGGCGCGCGTCTCCTTTGCCAAGGAATCCGCCGAGTTTTCCGAGAGAGACGCGGGCCTCATCAAATACTTGGCGACCCACAAGCACACAAGCCCCTTTTTTCACCCGCAGATTCGGCTGCGACTAAAGATGCCCATCTTTTTGGCGAGGGAATGGTATCGGCACACGGTAGGGTTTTCGAGAAACGAAGTGAGCCGTCGCTACGTTGACGCGACGCCCGAGTGCTGGACTCCCTCGGCCGATTCGATAAGGGAACGCGACCCCAAGGCAAAGCAAGGGTCCAAGGAGACGCCGGTTCCCGACGCAGCCGCCGTGGCTGCCGAAATGGCCGCCAAGAATGCAGATTCCGTTGCCTTTTACACGTCGTTGTTGACGAGAGGAGTGGCCCCCGAAGTCGCGCGCAGCGTCTTGCCGCAGGGAATGTACACGGAGTTTATTGAAACGGCGAGTCTCGCGGGGTACGCGCGGCTCGTCGGTTTACGCAAGGATCCGAGTGCTCAACGGGAAATTCAAATCTACGCGGAGGCGTTGGAGCGTCTGCTCCTTCCCTATTTTCCCGTGTCGTGGGCCTCCTTGACCGGGCTTCCTTAGACCGGGCTTCCTTAGACCGGGCCTTAGACCTGGTCCTGAAAGCCCGCATTGATTTAGCAAACCTACACCACATACCAAAAAAAGACCACCATCCCTCCCACAATGACGCTCAAGCACGCGACCGTGTAGAAGATCCAACACACGTCGCACGACGGAACGCATTCCGTGTGCGACAAGGGGAGGTCCTGTATTTCAGTAAAAGCCGTTGACGTCACTGACTGAGTACTAGGAATCCAGAATTTCCTACACACGGGACACGTGCTTTGATTCTTGGTCATGAGCACGTGGCACGACGGATGAAGCGGAAGACGACAGCCGCAGCCGCACAGAATCAGAGGCTCGACGAGCATCACGTGACATGCGTGGCAAACAGGAGGGGGAGGAGGAGAGACAAGAAACGCCGGCAGAGGAGCGTACGCACCATGATTCATTGATCCTACTTGTACAAGGTATTTTAGGCCGCTATGCGACCTAGAAGGGCGTCGAGGCGCTCGGGGTCACAATCGACCCCGCGCTCGCGCCCGACCCAAACTTGAAATCCGGTGCCTGCTGCGGCGTCGGCAGCACCGTCGGCGTATAGCGAAGTTCCGCCGGTTTCAAGACAAAACTGTCCTTTGCGAATTGCGTAGCAACAGCAGCCGGCAGTCGGACGGGATTCATATTCATCGCGCAGCAATGAACACCGAGACTCTGGGACCCCGCCGCATCCCACGCATTCGTAAAGGCCTCTCCGTCTTCTCCCAACGGTGCGACGAAAGACAAGTTCTGCTTGATGGTCGCAATGGCACTGTTCTTTGCGTCCATTGTCCCCCCTGCGGCCGTAGGAATGATGGATTTCGCGTAGCCCTTTTCATATTCCACGGGCACACCCGATTGCGGTGAAATGTTAATATAATCGACGAGGGAGGATCCAACACCCGTCGTATTGCTCACGACAATCACCTTTTGCTTAAAGGCCCCGAGAGGAAGCATTGGAATCGTGGCCTGAGCACGGCATCGGTTAAAGGCGGCGTCGAGCCGGTAGGGCTGAATCGCCGACTGGAGAGTTCGGGCCGTCATGTCCATCGTGTCCACACGGGGTCCGGTCCTTCCAGCAGGATAGCGGAATCGAAGATAGATAATCAAGGCATCGTTGGAAGACGACTTGTATCCGCTCTGAAACGCCACATAGACGAGCTGCGACAGGGCCGTCACAAAGGGAACCGAATTGTAGCTGGTTCGTCGCCACATGCTGCCCGGTTCCATTGTGAGGAGGACAGGGCCGTGCTGTCCGTTCCCCGGCTCCGTGTCCGGCCACAAGTCAAAGACAAAGGCCCGTGCTCCCCCCAAGACCGCGAAGCGAATCGCGTCCATGTTTACGACGCTGCGAGTGTCGGGTTTCGCTTCGGGCAACAGAATGCCCGTCACATTGGCCGTTTGAATGTAGAAATTCGTGAGGAGCAGGCTGTCCTTGGAAGTGCCGGATGCAAGCGTCGTGATTGTTTGGTCCATCGAGTTTCTACCGCCTTCGTTGTTTCCATAGGCCAACCAGGGCTTCAAGGCCGACTGTCCCTTCCTTGCGATATTGCCGGATGTTTCAAAATCAAAACTACACGTGACGGCCGCAATAATAAAGGCGAGCACTGCGACAGCCAACGCATATCCGGGAATGCCCGTTTCCGCGATTTTCTGTGGATTGATTTTTTCCGTGTAGCTTTCCAACATTTTATTGACCGGACCTGCTTTTCCTGTTGCCGTTGCGACTAACCCGCTCACTCCAGACTTGAATGTGCTGAAATAGCCGGATCCTGCGGCGGCAGTCGCAGAAGAAGCAGTCGCAGTCGCAGAAGAAGCAGCAGGATTTCCCGCAGCAGGAACAGACAATGCAGCGCCCATCTACCTCTACAGTGTGTTTTTTGTGCTCCCCGTTCATCGCGACAAGGAAAAGACGAGGGCGAGTTTGTCCTGCGAAGAAATGCGTGGTTTGGCCACGGGCTCCGCCGACTTTGTCAATCCAACGAGTTTCGGTGCTTCCAACATAAATCGTCTCGCCTCCTCGCCAATATTGGAATACATTATGTCGAGCATTGTGATGGCGGAACGGACGGCCCCCAGCGGAGGGCCTGCGGTGGGCGCCGAGAGACCGAAGGATGCCCCCGAGGCCCCGCCCCTGATTAGCATGTGGTCTTGGAGGGCGACGGCAATGGCCGCAATCACGTCGCGGCGTCCCTTGACGCCTAACTTGGGCCACGTCGTTTCCAGGGCACCAAAGAGGCCGGCGCGCTCTTCGACCGACAGATAGGCGGCGTCGTCGGCGAGTCCCTTGAGTAGGGCCACGAGGAACCAGAGGATGCTCTTGCGAGCCTTGACCGACAGGTGGGCCGGGCCCCGTTCCTTGGCCACCGGGCAGTCGGGCTGTGCGTCGAGCGTAAAGAACCACGTGATCCAAAAAAGGAGTCGGGACGTCTGGGCCGTACGGAGGGCGGCCTCCAACTCGTTGCCGATCGTCCGCAGGTCCCCTCCGTCTGTACCGGACGCATAGAGTCGCCGCGTCACGACTTGGTCTCCGACGCCCCCGCCGGCGCGAAGCCGGGCCCGCATTCCCTCGGCTTCGCGAAAGCAATCGGCGGCGGTGGGGAGGGTCGGGAGGGGTTTCTTGGCCGCCAGGACGAGGCTCGCCACGGCCTCTCCGACGAATTGACGCACCGTCGGCGTGTTGCGAATGGTTTTGGTGTCCCCGCCGCTGCGTTGCCACAGTTGTCGCAATTGCTGGATGGAAATGTACCACGTCCGACACCACCCCGGGTGGGCCGACCCCACGTGAAGTGCCCAGGCGTGAAGGAGCACGGCCTCCAAGCGCCCGAGGCCGAGCTCCGAGCACACGAGCTCCGCGCCCCAGCGTTGGGCCCGCGGCATATCGGCCGTTCCGACTGCCCGGGTCAACGCCGCTTGTACGTCGCCCCATCCGTAGCCACACAGGGTGTGTTTTGTGGTGGCGACGGGGTCTGCTGTCAGAGGGAGCGATGTCATCCTGGAGGGCTCGTAGTTTTTTGACGCAGGAATTTACCTTGTTCAAGGTAGAAGTAGTTATGCAGTCGATGGAAAGTACGTGGCAGGGATGGGATATCTGTCAAGTCATCATCACGGTGGTCCTCGGCTTTCTCGTCGCCCATTACATTTACGTGCGATACACGATGAACAGGATTCGGTCCATTGAACTCGATGACAGCACTGTGGAGCAGGAGGGCTTTGCAAACCAAGGCCAAAACGGGGATCAAGACAAGGACATTGTCGTGCTGAGCAACAATCACCTATTTGACGCCTTTTACGCCAAAGTCTACGACCAAGTGGTTGATGGGGCCGTGCGGGAGCAGACGGAGGTCGGGATGACGCTCGGGTGGGCCAAGACCTTTCGGCCCGAGGCCTCGATGCTTCAAATCTTGGACGTCGGGTCCGGGACGGGCGGGGCGGTCGACAAGATGCGCAAGGAGGGTGCCGCCAAGGTGGTCGGGCTGGACAGCAGCGACGCAATGGTGGCCCACAGTCGCAAGACCTACCCCAAGTCCGATTACCGCGTGGGGGACGTGGAGCAGATGGGTCTCTTTGCCGCGGGTGAATTCAATCTCGTCACAATGTTTTACTTTACCATCTATTACTTGCGGGACCGTACGGCGGCCTTTAAAAACATGTATCAGTGGCTCCAACCGGGCGGCTGCCTCGTCCTTCACGGCGTCAATCGCGAAAAATTCGACCCCATTCTCGAGGCCGCGTCACCCTTTGTGGCCTTTAGCGTTCAAAAATACAGCAAGGAGCGCGTCACCAAGTCCAAGGTCGTCTTTGACAAGTTCACGTACGAGGCCGACTTCCAGCACGAAGGGGGGAACGCCGAGTTTCGCGAGGAATTCAAGTTCAAGAACGGCAAGGTGCGTCGGCAAGTCCATACAATGCGTATGCCGACGATGGAAGAATTGGTGGCGGAGGCGGAGCAGAGCGGCTTTGTCTTCAAGCAATTCATTGACCTCACAGGAATCGGCTACGAGTATCAGTACCTGTTTTGCTTTGTGCGGTGACGACGCCGCGTGTTTTTGCGTCGGGTTTTCCTATTTTTGCGATTTTTCCGTGTGTTGCGGCGTTTGCGCTCACTTTTGCGAGCTGGGTTCTCGGCAACTTCTTTCTCTTCCTCTTCAAACACAAAAGGAGGCGAATTGGCTCTACCCCCCGGTTTAGGATTTTCTTCCATAAGGGGCACAGGTGCTGGAACGGCACCTGGACCTCCTGCACCTCCCACTGCTGCTCCTACGACGGGTACGACGGGTACGACGGGTGCACCGCATCCATTGCCATCGACATCAGATACGTGTTGGAAAATAACATCTTCAATTGACTTTGACGGATCGCCAAATCTTTTTTTGATTGCGGTAGAAGCCACTCCTTCGCTCGAATAAATCAGGGCACCCGTGTCGTGTTTTATTGTTATAGTTATAACCTCTACGCCGTAACGAACAGTAATAGAGTTTATTGTTCTGCTTGTCTGATTCTTGTCAAACAATGGTGGAACACCAAGTCTTTGCCGGTTATTATACTTATGAAGTTCAGCATTCAACACCTCTTGTGTGAGCGAAGGTTTGAAACATCGCGGCATCCCTTGCTTTCACCGCACAAAAAAGTAAACGACGCCCTCTAAATCCGTACCACCTTGTCATTGACGCACCCTCCGTTTCCTAAATTCTTCTTTCCCTCCCCCTTCCAATCAAACGTACACTTGTGATCCTCCGCGGCCCGATGGGTCACGCAGAATCGCGTCCCGCAGCGGCACGCAAAGTCCGAAAACACGAGCTTCTTTTTGCAGTCCGAGACGCAGCATCGCGTCTGCGGTTTCGGCTCCCTTTGTTCAATCGGCGTCGTAAGAAGAAGAGCAGGAATCACGTGGGAAGACAGGACGGACATTGTGGAAAGAATCGGACTGGAAGAAAAGGGGTTGGAAGGAAAGGACGGCGTCATTTGCTGTTGTTGCGACAGAATCTTCAATTTTTTTCCGTGCTTGTGTTCTAATGGGCTTCTGGGGGACAACGGCGGCAGCACCCTCGTGGTTCTCGGTTCAGCTGAGTGCCGTGGTTCCGACCAAGCCGGGGTATTTACGACCCGAGTGTCCATCGCTTCCCCACATTCCTCCTCCCTTCCTTCTCTCTCATTTGAAGCCGGAAGACGCCGGGGCCCTCACGGCCCTGTGGCGGAGTGAGTACGGGGGAGAGGATTGGACGTGGGTCGGGGAGGAGTCGGCGATTCTACCGTATCTTACGGACAGGCGTGTGGTGGGGCTGGGGCTTACAGAGGGGGGGCGACTAGTGGCCACTATCTTTGCTGTTCCCTTTGGGAAGACGACGTGTATGAACCACGGACCTTCGCGGGCACCCGGAGGAGGGGGAGCCACCTTTGACAACCACGGCTTTCACGTGGTCGAGGGCCTCGTCGTCCATCGCTCACTCCGAGGCCGGGGCGTCGCGGCCTGGATGATTGCGGCCATTGACGGTACGATGAGTCGTCTGTATGCCCCGCGTCCCTTTGCGTGCCTGTGGGCCCGGGAGGTTTCAAGGGTGCCGGCGTTTCCCACATTTGTCTCGTGTCGTCCTTATGCGTGGAAGTCGTGCGTGGCGTCGGCGTTGCCGGAGGGCTGGGCTTCTTTGCCTTCGGTTTCTTTGCCTTCGGTTTCAGCAGCGGCAACAGCCTTTGGACCGCGGTGGGCCTCCCTTGTATCCGTCGCCCTTGAATCCGACCGGCCCGTCATCGCGACGGCGTCCATTGACGCACGTCGCGGTGGCTTACAGTTTTTCACAAATACGCGGGGCGAATGCGTCGTCGTGTCCGACACGTGCCGTGCCACGCTCAAAGGACTCCGCATCTACGAAGTCGTGTGGGCTTCTTCAACGTCTGCGTTGGACGCGGCGTCACGGGCCGTATCGGGCCTTCTCTTTACGACGGCCGATGTACGGGAAGCAGACGGGTGGACGACGGGTACCTCGGGCTACCACGCCTACTCTATTTACAATTATTGGCCACCGGCGTTTGGGGACTGCGAGATTCTCGTGCTGCGCGAAGAGCTCTAGAGGGTTGCCCGCAGTGCCCTATCGTACACCTGTTCGACGCGAAGATAGTGAGCCATTAAGGTTTTGCGGGCCGCACGAATCACCGATTCCATCATTCTCGACGCCGACAGCTTGGCCGGATTCGCCATCAAATACGGCGTGAATTGAATCTTGACGTCGTTTTCGGTGGTCCGCAGGTCAACCACGACGAGTTTCTTCAGCAACCAATAGACCCAGTTGAGGTGTTTGTCGTACATGTCTCGAAGCTCTGCGTAGGCTGACAGCAACCTGGCCGCCTTATCACCCTTCACAGATTCGCATTGATTTGGCCCAAACGTCTCCCTTTTGAACTTGAAGTCTTGTAGAAATGTGGGAGAAGGCGGGTCAAATGGAAGGGGGGTCACAAACGACTGCCCGTGCTGCACGTAGAGGGGGGCGAGAATGTCAGCGTTTGGCGTCAATGCTAATAGTTCCGGCAATTCATTGTAATCCAGTAGCTGCCTGGTTTTGGAGTCGTACTCGTAGCCATCGAGGTGTAGCGACTGAAGCGTTGCGTATCCGGGGGTGTGTACGATTGTTTGGCTGGACGGCAACTTGTCGTTACAAAAGTCAGTTTCCACCGCAACGGACGGTTTGCCGTCGGCATCCTTTGCAACCGACTTGGACTTTGCCAACAAATAGGCGCGGTAGGACGCCAAGGAGGGTCCCGCTTTGCTTCTTGTGATTTGATTAAAGATTTCTTGGAGGCGTTCCCACGTCTTGTCGTCTTCGACCCGCAGGGGATTCATCGGGAGCGACTGGCCGACGCCGGCTGTAGCAGTGTTGTCGTACTTCCAGTTATTGACGACGTCTTCGATGAGCGTGGGAGTGCGGGCCCCTACGGCCTTTATCGGCGGCCATCCCTGTCCGTCCACCGAGAGGAGGAACTGGGTGGGGTTGCGAGACGGCATGCTGTCAATTGTGCAGGCAAAGGACGGCACCGTGTCCGCATCATCCCCCAGTAAGGAAGCGCCGCCTCGTTGTTTCCGGCCGCGACGCATCGTCTTGCGGCGGCGGTTTTGTTTGCGTCGGCGCGTCCTTCCAAAGACAGAAGGAGCCCTGGTCGCTCCTGAGCCCAAGGTGCTGGTGCTTCCGCCGTTTCCAAAAACTCCCATGCTGGACCCGGTCCCTCCCCCCCCACTGGGTAGGCTTATTGGTAGTTTTGGGCCTCCACCCCCTCCCCCTCCCCCTGGACCGGGCCGATTGTCGTTTCCTAAAAGAAATGGGCCGGCAATTGGTTTTGGGTTGTTTAGCAATGCGTGTGTGCCTGTTCTGACGCCCCCTTCTTCTGGAGGCCCTTCAATGCGACCTCCTTGAAACCCACCCCTTCCTTCTGGAGGCCCTCCATTGCGACCCCCTGGAAACCCCCCCCCCCCCCCCCCGCACCCCCCCCCCCCCCCCCCCGCACCCCCCCCCCCCCCCCCACACAACCCCCCCCCCCCCC
>Ga0114958_10004220_pt1 | contig 10060 bp, 9 predicted proteins | sample C_130208_EF_Meta_FD_89577 | JGI IMG/M metagenome (GOLD analysis project Ga0114958, IMG submission 89577) | Freshwater microbial communities from Lake Croche, Canada to study carbon cycling - C_130208_EF_MetaG | ecosystem: Environmental > Aquatic > Freshwater > Lake | place: Lake Croche, Canada... | reverse complement strand
CCTAAAGTATAAATTTCAGAATGAAAATTTTAATTTCCCGCTTTTTGCAAAGCCTGATATTGGCGAGGGTGGTTTTCTTGCAAAGAAAATAGATACTTACGATGAATTATTAAACTATCATTCCATACATAATATGGATTATTTGGTGCAAGAATTTATAGATTATCCAATAGAATTAAGTGTGCTTATCCATAACGCAGAGGGTGATTTTAAAATTAGTAGTATTACGGAAAGAAAACACTTATCAATTATTGGTGATGGACATTCTAGTATAGAAGAACTATTGACTGCAGATAAAAGAGTTAAGTTAAGAATTAAAAATATCAAAAAGCAATGTGAAAGTCAACTAAAAATTGTACTCGAAAAAGGAAAAATCCTTCATCCCACTTCTGTAGGAAATCGGAATTTTGGCGCACTATTTATCGAAAGGACTGAACTTATAAATAAAGCCACAATAGACTCTTTGCAAAATGTAAATAAAATAATAAATTTGTTTAATTATGCACGCTATGATATTATGTGTATTTCAATCGAAGACTTTTTGCAGGGTAAAATGAAAATATTAGAAGTAAACGGTGTAAAAGGTGAACCTATTCACATTTATGATGGCAAGTATTCGCTATTGCAAGCTTATAAGGAAATTTTTAAACACTGGGGCTTTATAATGAAAATTAGCAAACGTAATATTAAAGAAGGCATAGTATGTCCTAATTTTATCCAAGGTTTTGATATGTTACGAAAGCATTATCTAACAAAAAAAACATCTCTCATTAAAAGAAAGTAACATGAATAAATTGAAATTCACAAAGGACGAAGGCTCCGAATTCTATAAAGAACTGAACGAAAAAATAGAGCAGTACTTTGCCGACAAAGGAATTCATAAGACAGGCAACAATACAATGTTTTTTAAAATCATACTTTATTTTAGCCTTGACATTTTGTTTTATGGACTTATGATTACAAGCACAACGACAATTGGTTTTTACACATTTTATCTGTTAATGGGTCTTTCTGTTTTGCTGACAGCATTCAACATTTCCCACGATGCTGCACACGGAGTTGCGGTAAAAAGTAAATTTTGGAACAAACTATTATTCTCTCTCAGCTTTAATCTGCAAGGAAACAACGCTTACGTTTGGGGTAAAAACCACAACGAATCGCACCATTTATACACAAACATTGAAGGTAGCGACATTGATGTTTTGAATAACCCACTTTTCCGAATGACAGAAAGCCAACCTTTAAAATGGTTTCATAAATACCAATTTATTTATGCACCTTTTCTTTATTTGCTGTACTCTATAAATTGGTTTTTTTTCCGTGAAACATTAATGCTTATCAATTACTCTAGCAGAACCATCAAAATTGAAATTCCAAGAAATGAAGTAATAAAACTTATCCTTTACAAATTGCTTTACATTGGCTATATGATTATTCTGCCTATTTACTTTTTACCATTTGGCTGGACGACAGTTTTATTGGCGTTCCTACTTAATCACTTTCTTGTATCGCTAATATTTGTTGGTGTTTTAGGTGTTTCTCACTTGTCTGACTTTGTTGAACATCCGGTTCCAGACAAGGACAATAAACTGAATATGAGTTGGCCAAAATTGCAAATGTGTACATCAGTTGACTACAACGCTGACAGCACATTTTTCAATTGGACTTTGGGCGGATTCAACGCCCACGCTTTACACCATTTATTGCCTAACATTTGCCACGTTCATTATTTGGAAATCTTACCAATGTTTAAAGAACTTTCTCAAAAACACGGCTTGACATATATGGAAATGCCATATAGAAAATCTCTTGCATCACATTTTAGATTTTTAAAAGGAATGGGACAACATCAACAATTTAAACCTATTCCGTTTGAGAGATAAACATATTCATATTGCCCAAGACAGCGAATTGCTAAAAACCATTTACAGACAAGTAGAGGAGCAACTCATTGTGAATAAAGCAAACTTTACCCTAAAAATATGGGCGAAGTTTATTTTCTATTTCACATTTACTGCCGTTTGTTATTCAGCATTGTTTACTATAAATAGTTCAATTGGGTTTGTTCTGTTTTTCGTTTTGTACGGTTTTGTATCCTTGCTTTTTGCATTTAATTTTTCTCACGACTTTTCTCATAACACAATATTTAAAAGCAAAAAATTAAACAATCTGTGTTTTATTTTCATTTACACAATTGTAGGTGCACACGCAGAAGCTTGGAAACAAAGACACATAAACTCACATCATTACGCACCAAATGTTGAAGACTACGATTCTGATTTGAAAATTTCAAAACTTATTCGTGTTATCCCGAATAGTGAACATTTTTGGTATCATCGTTTCCAACACATTTATGCACCCATAGCTTATACAAGCTATTCTCTGTTTTGGGTGTTTATCAAAGACTTTGTAATTCTGTTTTCAAAAGACGAATACACAGAAAAGAAAGGTTTTAAATATCATCTTTCATTCTGGACACAAAAGACTTTTTACCTGACTTTCATACTTGCTTTACCATTACTATTCTCTGGACAAGCTTGGTATATTGTACTGGCAGGTTTTTTAGCTATGCACCTTTCGCAATCACTGTTTTTGCTATTCACATTCTTTATGACACACCACGTTGAGCAGACAGAATATCCGACAACAGACAACAACGGTTTTATAAAAACATCGTGGCTGATGAACCAAATCAAAAGTTCAAATGATATGTACCCATTCAGCGAAACAGCCAATTTTATACTTGGTGGTTTTAACAATCATATTGCCCATCATTTATTTCCACATTATCACCACATTCATTATCCACGACTTAACAAAATATTATACGACATTTTATTACAACACGACATTAAACCAAATCAGACAACTTATTGGGGTGGAATTACTTCACACCTGCGACTACTAAAACGAATGAGCTATGCGGACAGAAAAAACGGCTTATAACAGCACCTACCCAAAAGGCGGGGTTTCGTGTTTCAAAGACAGTTTTGTTGTTAATCAAAATTTGATTCTCCGCATCAACATTTGTGGTGAAAATCGCCACCTTCGCCAAGCCCGAAACCGTTAGCGGTAATTATCTGATTGACTCTTTAAGTGCTTCAGGTAACATTAACAAAAAAGGAAGACATCTATCCCAATATAGGGCATAGTAGTTATATCCCAAAGCAATGTTTTGGTAATAGTCAGGACGATTATCCCAATAATATTTTTCAGAATTAATTGACCAAGCAGACATTCCTAATTTTGACACTAAAAACCATTTTTCAAGCAATCGTGCAGACCGACCATTACCATCCATAAATGGTTGAATTTTTGCAGTCCATAAATGAATCATAGAAGCAGAGTAAAAAACATCTTTGTAAGACAAATCCCGTTTCAATAACTCTGAAATATCAGCAAACAACTTGCTTAATTCTTCATTCACAAATTGTGGCTCGACTGCTAAATAAACAGGTTTAAGTGATTTTGAATCGTGAACGCCAACTTGTTGCTTTCTGACTTTTCCTCGTAAATTGGCTGGCAATAATGTTTTAGCCGAAATTTCATGTGTTTTCAAGAAATTAGTTTTGTTCAGGTTGTTTTCAGAGGCAAACGTGTATGCTTTTACTAAATCTTCAATCTCTTGCACTTCTTTTTTCTTCGGAAATGTTTTATTTCCTCTATTTCTAAAAAAGCTGTTTGCATCAAGAGAGTTACCCTCAATTTTAGACGAGTAAAGCGAAGAAGCTATCAGATAATATTCAAAATCATCAGTTGTAAATGTTGAATTTGACCTTAATGTATGGAATACCTCTAACCAATCAATTTTACACTTTGACGAATAGCTATCGAGGTATTCGGACGATATAAATTTTAAGTGTTTTCCCATAGGATAAATTTACGATTTTAAATTATAACTACCGCTAACAGCACCTAAAAGAAATTGGCTAATTTGTGGTTCTAAAGTAAATTTATTTTACATTTGAAGTGGGGATTTCAGAAGGAGGTTTATAGTTCAAAAGCGCCAACTTCATGTAGCTGAAAACCTTTATGAGCAACTATACCAAGACACAATGAGACAACTAAGTATTATAATAGCACTGACATTTGGACTAATTTCGTGCAACGACAACACTAAAAAACCTGTTGACAATGAACCATTGACCGAAGCTCAACAAATTGCCAAACTTGACAAGTTAAAACTCGACTTTAATCAACCAGTTCTCATTGACAGTTCCGTTTATGTTATGTATCCATTGACACTTAACAACAATGACGAAGAAGTCGGTGAACTTGGTGGCAGAAGCAGTTACAGCAGACCGACAAATTATTGGAATATTGTTTTTTACAATACAGCAAATGGAGAATATCGTTTATTGGACGACAAACGAAAAATGGTAATTTATTATTACGACCAAAGAAATTCAAATGTTGGTTCAACGTCATCTTCATCTAACTTTAACGAATATTTAGAAAACGGTTATAACCATGTTGACAAGCTAATTTATTATTCAGTTACAACGCTTGACTATAACAAGGACGGAAAATTAGACGCAGACGACCCAAATTATTTATTCATTTCAGACGGAGCAGGTAAAAATTTCAAACAAGTTTCACCAGACAATTTAAACGTTACTAATTGGCAGACAATAAAAGGAACAAATAAAATATTACTACAGGTTACAAAAGACATCAACAACGACAAGAAATTTAACGAAAAAGATATTACTATTCCAATGGTTTATGACCTAAATAAAAACGACAAATCAAAAGACATTTTCAAAGACGACTATATTATTAAACTCAAAAAACAACTTGACGAACAATGGACACCGAAAGAATAGCTGCTTACAACACGGGTTTGGTCCCGTTTAAAACGGGAGCGGTTCAGTGCTCCGCAGACACATTTTTGGTTAATCAAACATTGGTTCACCGCATCCATCCCGATAGCTATCGGGATAGTGAAAATCGCCACCTTCGCCAGGCCCGAAACCGTTAGAGCAAATAAACAACTAAGTATATGTCTCAGATTTCAGGTTACAATATCCCCCTTCATCAGGAAGTGATTTCAGATTTTATTTATCACATTCGTAGGCATTTACAAAGTAGAGGATTGCAATACGAATTTAAAGTAGCACCAGAAGTAGTGTTAAGAAATGAAGATCTAAAAGATGGTTATATAATTCCGGATATTTCAGTTAAAAAGAGAGAAAGTACATGGAATCAACCAGAGATGATCATAGAAGTAACAAGAAATAGAAGCTGGAATGCAGATATAAAAAAAGTAAAAAAGGCAATAAAAGAAATTCGCTCATTGAAAGAGGTATTTGTTTTTAATATTGAGGAATCAGAATGTTGGAGAATTAGCAAGCCAGACTTTGATGAGGAAGATGGTAATTGTTTTTCCTCTGTCCTGAAGTTTGATTTGAAAAATTGCCTTAGAGGTTAATCTGCTTATAACAGCCCATTGGCAATAGGCGGTGTTTCGTCTCCACTTGACAGTAATGAATCACGATTTTCAGATTATAGTCATGTAATATTCATAATCACTTAACTCAAAGTCAACTTAAAAGAGTTAATTTTCCGCCAAATAATTCGTTTCAAGACCAAATTCAATGTCAAAACAAGTAAAAATTTCAGTGCTAATGGCTGTCTACAATACCGAATTCTCTTATATCAAAAGAGCCATTGATTCAGTATTAATTCAGGATTTTCAAGATTTCGAGCTCATTATTATTGATGATGGTAGCACTGATACAAACCGTGAGTTATTGTTGCAATATGCTGAAAAACACGAAAATAAAATCATCTATATCCGACACAGTAACCGAGGCCAATCAGAATCAATCAATCGAGGTGTTTTAAACAGTATAGGTGAATTTATAACCAATATTGATGGTGACGACGAATATAAATCACATCATTTAAGCTCTTGTCTTAGAGAAGTCCAAGAGGAAGATTTGATTTGTTCGACAACTGAAACAATCGTTGATACAATAGAGGATTATTATGTTCCAGATAAAAATGATCTGACAAAACTTATTCATTTAGATGATACAATTCTTTTTGGAACATTATTCGGACGTAAAAAAGTATTTTCAAGTATTCAATTCAAAAGTGGCTTTGCTGCGGATGCTGATTTCTACGAAAGAGCCAAAAATCAGTTTCGCGTAAAAAAAGTAGATCTAAGGACCTATATTTATCATAGAAATATCCCAACCAGTATTTGTTCCACTATGAAAAAAGAGAATCTAATCAATTCTTGACCTATGGATTTCGATATTCGTCATTTTAAACCAAGCACTGATGTTATCATGGCATGCCATATCACTGGGGTGTATGATATAAATCGCAATACCACACTTGAGAATGATAATTATGAATTAGTGCGTGATTGGGCTGAATCTGTTGCCAAACAACATGTACAGGGTATAATTTTTCATAACAATTTCACATTGGATACCTGTGAAAAATTCAAAAATGAATATATTTCATTTATAAAAATTAATTACAATAATCAATTTAATCCCAATGTCTATCGGTACTTTGTTTACTATGATTTTCTGCAACAATATGTCCAATTCTTCAAAAGCATATTCATTACTGACATAACAGATGTTGCACTTGTGAATAATCCTTTTATTGATTCCTATTTTATTGAAAATTCAGCCGCTATTTTTTGTGGTGACGAGCCAAAAACGCTCAATAATGATTGGATGAGAGATCATTCTGCTCACCTGCGTAAAAACATAAGTGATTATGCCGAATATGAAAGCAAGTTTGGATCTGAAACTCTTTTAAATTGCGGTATAATAGGAAGTAAAGCTCCGATAATCTTTGATTTCATTAAAAAGTTATGCGCTATTCATGAATATGCCAATAGCGCAAATCAAACAGCGTTTACTGGTGATATGGGAGCCTTTAATTATTTAGCAAGAACGCAATTTAATAGCCATTTAAGACATGGCGCACCCATTAATACCGTATTTAAAATGTACGAAGACGAACGACAAGATTGCTGGTTTAAACACAAGTAATTTTTTCAAGCCCTCCCAAAAAACTATTATTTGGTCAATGTCATTTCCATGCTCGATGCGTATTTTATGGATAGTCAAGGTGCGTTGTCAGCGGATGAAGAAAAGCTTTGAGTACCTACTGTCAGCAGAAAAATATGGCTGTGTAGCTGTTCAATCATCTTTTCGTTCTACTCCTTTGGTTCTTAATTTATACGTTGTAAATTTGAGTGTCAACTCCTTCGCCAAGCTGCTACAGGTTGGAACTAATGCTAAAATAAAATCCGAAGACAAATTTAAATAGACATTGAAACTTAATTTTTATCTGATAACCTTGCTGCTATTTTTTTACCTGACTGCTCGAGGACAGACAGACAGCAGTATGTGGACGCAAAAACCTGACATCTCATATTCAGGCTACCTAGACATCTATTACGCACACGATTTTAATAAGCCTCAAACCAATGATAGACAGCCATTTTTATACAACCACAATAGGCACAATGAAGTCAATCTGAATTTAGGATTACTAAAAGTAACAGTAAAACATACAAAATACAGAGCCAATATTGCACTACAAGCGGGGACTTATGTAATGGACAATTACGCTGCAGAGCCGGCAGCTTTGCAACACATATCCGAGGGCAACGCAGGAATTTCTCTTAATAAGAAAAATAACTTGTGGTTTGACGCGGGCATTTTTGGCTCGCACATTGGTTTTGAAAGTGCCATTTCAAAGGACAGTTGGACATTGACACGCTCACTTCTTGCAGAAAATTCTCCGTACTATTTATCTGGCGTTAAACTTACATACAATCCTACTATACATTGGGAATTGGCGACAATCGTCTGCAATGGGTGGCAAAGAATAAAAAAAGTTTCGGGAAATTCTTTACCAGCCTTCTGCACACAAATTAAATACACCAAGTCGGACAAATTAACTATCAATTGGAGTACGTTTATCGGCACTGACGACCCCGACTCGAACAGACGAATGAGAATCTTCAATAATTTTTATGTACAATCTCAGCCAACAAAGCAGATTGGTGTCATTGCGGGTTTTGACATCGGTAGACAGCAAACCAAAAAGAACAGCTCAGGATATATTAGTTGGTTTAGCCCTGTTATTATTGTCCGCTACCCGATTAAGGAGAAATGGTCTACTTCCTTGCGTGCTGAGTATTTCCAAGACAAAGGCGGAGTCATCATTGCTAAAAAAACATCAATCGGTTTTCAAACAAGCGGACTTTCACTTAACCTTGACTACTCTCCTATTAAAAATGTAGCGTTGCGAGTGGAAGGTCGTTGGCTCAACAGCAATGACAAAATCTTTGTACGACGACATAAAAATGTTCATGACAATGTCACGATCGTAAGTTCTATTGCTGTTTCATTTTAACAGCTAAAAAAATGGACGACATTAACATGGCAGATAACACTAACAACCACTTTTTCAATGAATAGGTTTCTAGCTCAGTAGACGATTTTGTTGTAACCAAGACTATGCCAAAATCCCGCCCTTTGCCAAGCTGCAAACGTTCTACAATGTAATTGCATAGAAGCCCTTTGCAAACCTCGCCTCTCGCCAACGAAGTATTTTACTTAGTTCTATGATCTTTTCGGATGATGCAGTTTATCAATTTTCATTCATTAAAAATATCTAGTAAACGCATTGTATTATCCTGGATGTTATTTGAACATCGTACGTTATTTTTAAACACCCGTATTTTTAAGTCGTTATATCGTATGCAGTTGTGTATCTTCGTGCCGATAAAATTTGTTTGCCCTATCAGCATCCTTAAATTTTTTGACTATGCCAGCATTACATAATCTCGTCTCGCACAAAGAGCTGCGAGAAAAAATGTTACAGGAAACCGAGCCCCGCAGCACCATTTCGTTTTACAATTATTTTTATATCGAAACCCCTAAACAGTTTAGGGATGAATTATATGCCTATCTCAGGGAATTAAAGGTATTCGGTCGAATCTATATTGCGCACGAAGGCATCAATGCCCAATTAAGTGTGCCTGTTTCCAACTTCGATGCACTGAAAAATTATATTGATTCACTGCCAGGACTTCAAAATCTGCGCTTAAATGTGGCTGTAGACAATGATGGCAAGAGTTTCTTTGTCCTTAAAATAAAGGTTAGAGAAAAGATTGTGGCGGATGGCTTGAATGATGAGGTATTTGATTTTAGTAAAAAAGGCAAGTATGTCAATGCAGCTGAATACAATGCAATGGCTGACGATCGAGATACTATCATTGTAGATATGCGCAACCATTATGAATATGAAGTGGGGCATTTCGACCGGGCGATTGAAATTCCTTCGGATACCTTTCGTGAGCAGTTACCGATGGCGGCCGATATGCTGAAAGATCAGAAAGATAAGAATATTATTATGTATTGCACCGGCGGTATTCGTTGCGAAAAAGCCAGCGCCTATATGCTGCAACAAGGCTTTGAAAATGTCTATCATCTTGAAGGCGGTATCATTCATTATGCCCAAACAGCCAGAAAGGAAGGCCTCCCATTGAAGTTTATCGGAAAGAATTTTGTATTCGATGAACGTCGTGGTGAACGTATTTCAGCGGATATAATTTCAAAATGTCATCAATGCGGCAAACCGGCTGATACGCATACAAATTGCGATAATCAGGCCTGTCATCTCTTATTCATTCAATGTGATGAATGCAAGCACACGATGAAAGGTTGCTGCACAGTCGAATGCAGGCATATGATTGAATTACCCGAAGAAGAACAAAAAGAAATCAGGAAGGGAATCGATAAAGGCCAGATGATTTTTAATAAATCAAGAGAAGGAAAATTGCGCCCACGTTTAGATCAGGAATTATTGAATCGCAATCATCAATAGTAGCGACTTCCTTTTTAGCTATACCATCAAACCAATCGTTGCATAGAATACACGAAGTTGCCGAACTTGGGAAGTGCTGTGGAATTATGTATAGGAATACATTTTTCAGCAGGTAGCGCTTGTCCGCCCTACCCTTTTTAATAGGATGAACGAAAACGTTGGCAAGTGTAGGCAATTTCGCCCTATTCAT